>JAEEGL015969282.1_pt1 | contig 10117 bp, 5 predicted proteins | sample 9134231 | NCBI WGS metagenome assembly JAEEGL01 (sample SAMN16246548, study PRJNA631951) | gut metagenome | biome: gut microbiome; feature: rumen; material: fiber-attached | host: Bos | place: Iran: Karaj | collected 2018-10 | reverse complement strand
CGGATTGGTCGAAAAGACCACTCCCAGCCTGCTTTTCCAATCGTTGTCTGCCATCGGTACGCGTTTTGAAGATTTCTGCAAAGTTAGCGAAAAAGAGGGAATACTCTCTTTTTTGTCTATCTTTGTTGTTTATTGAAACACTGACTTTAGAACGATTCTGTTTATAGTCGGAGTCGGTGTCCGGTCTGAAAAGTGTGCGTCCCCGGCACACGGGGAGGGGTCCACGAAGTGGGAGGGTCTTTTCAGAGCAGACAGCGCGGAGACGGAAAACAGAATCGGACACAAATTATATTTATGGAGAAAAAGAGATTCAAACTGATAAACAATGTCGTGGCGGCGGTCATATTCGCCATATCGGCATTCGTCTATCTGTCAACCATCGAGCCCACCGCAAGCTTCTGGGACTGCGGAGAATTCATCGCGTCATCCTATAAACTCGAAGTCGGCCACCCGCCGGGAAACCCCGTATTCAACCTCTTCGCAAGGTTCTTCACGATGTTCACCGACAACATGCACGCAGCGGCCGCAGTCAACGCGATGAGCGCCCTCTGCTCGGCACTCACCATATTCTTCCTCTACCTGACCATAGTCCACTTCGGACGCAGGCTTCTTGAAAAGAGGGGACGCGAAATGACCACCGGCACCGCCGTAGGCCTCTTCTGCGCGGGAGCCGTCGGAGCACTGGCTTACTGCTTCTCCGACACCTTCTGGTTCTCCGCGGTCGAGGGCGAGGTATATGCCATGTCCTCCCTCTTCACCGCGGTGGTTTTCTGGGCCATCCTCAAGTGGGAAGAGGAGGCGGGCCAGCCCTATGCCGACCGCTGGATAGTGCTGATTTCCTTCCTGATGGGCCTCTCCATCGGAGTGCACCTGCTCAACCTGCTGACCATCCCCGCCATCGTATTCATCGTCTACTTCAAGAGGAAAGAGGGAAAGGTAACATTCTGGCAGGGTCTCGGAGTGCTGCTGCTCTCCGGCGTGATCCTGGCGGTGATACTCTTCGGCATCATCCCCTATCTGCCCAAGATCGCGGCCTTCTTCGACAGGATCTTCGTAAACGGGCTCGGAGCAGGATTCAACGTGGGTGCGGCGGTATTTATGATTCTGCTGCTGGCAGGCTGCTTCATCGGCCTGAAGGTGCTTCGCGCAAAGGAGAAACCCGTATGGCACACCGGTCTGCTCTGCTTCACCACCATTATCATCGGATACTCGCTCTTCGCCATCACGATCATCCGTTCCTGCGCCAACACCCCGACCAACGAGTACCAGCCCGACAACCCCTACACGCTGGTCCGTTACCTCTCCCGCGAGCAGTACGGCAGCGCCCCGCTAATCTACGGCGAGACATACGCATCTCCCTATGAGATAAAGACCAAGGAGTACTGGACCCCCCTTGACGAACGCTACTACAAGGCGGAGAACGTGGTTCCCGACTATCCCGCCGGAGCCAAGATGTTCTTCCCCAGGATGTGGAATTCGTTCGACGAGCGCCACAAGGCGTTCTACGAAGACTACACCCACGGCAAGAACCGCAAGATCATCAATCTATACGGCGAGAGGCGTGCGATAATGATGCCCAAGTTCAGTGACAACCTGGTGTTCTTCTTCGATTTTCAGGTCAACTATATGTATTTCCGCTACTTCTTCTGGAACTTCGTCGGCCGTCAGAACGACTTCCACGGCCAGACTCCGGGCGACAAGGTCTCCGGAAACTGGGAAAGCGGTATCACATTCCTCGACAAAGCCCGCCTGGGCGACCAGTCGAAAGCGCCTGATATCCTGGCACATAACAAAGCCAAGAACCACTACTTCTTCCTGCCTCTGATCCTCGGCCTGATAGGTTTCTTTTTCCAGACGGTACGGGACGGACGGAACGGTTGGGTGACCTTCCTGCTATTCATCCTCACCGGCCTGGCCATCGTTGTTTACCTCAACCAGCCTCCTTTCCAGGTCAGGGAGAGGGATTACGCATACGCGGGATCGTTCTATGTCTTTGCCATCTGGATAGGTCTGGGTGTGATGAAGATCCAGGAGTGGCTCGAGAAGCCTCTGAAGAAGGATTCAGTTGTTGCGGCCGGAGTGGCCGGCGCCCTCTGCCTCTGCGTTCCCTTGCTGATGGGATGCCAGAACTGGGACGACCACGACCGCAGCCACCGTACCACCGCTGTGGATATGGCATACAACCATCTGGCCGCCCTCGGCCCGAACGCCATAATCATCACTCACGGAGACAACGATACCTTCCCCCTGTGGTATCTGCAGGAGGTGGAAGAGGCGCGCCTCGACGTGAGGATCGTCAACACTTCCCTGCTCGGCACCGACTGGTATATCGACCAGATGAAGCGCAAGCAGTACGATTCCGACCCTCTGCCGATAACAATCGACAGGATTCAGTATCTCTATGGAACCAACGACTTCCCCCGCGTGGAAGAGCGCCTGAACAGGCCGATCCTCGCTTCCGAGGCGATCGACATCTTCCGCAACCCCAACATCCGCATGTCTGACGGCAAGACGGATTACATACCCGCCAAGAAGCTGCTGGTGCCCGTCAACAAGGAAAACGTGCGCAAATACGGCATCGTACCCGAGAAGGATATGGACAAGGTGGCCGATTTCGTGGAACTTGAGATTAACGCCGACCGCATCGGAAAGTGCGACCTCATAATCCTCGACATCCTTGCCCACTACAACTGGGACAGGCCCATCTACTATGTGACCGAGAACGCTGACGTCAGCCTCGGACTCGAGAAATGGAGCGAGCGCGGCGCGTTCTGCTACAAGTTTGTGCCCATCTACAGCGAGAAACCGCGCGAAAAGATCTACACCGATCCCGACAAGTTGTATGACGATCTGATGCACACCTTCCGTTTCGAATCGCTCAAACAGGACAATGTCTATTACGACTACCAGAATATCTATACCTTCGAAGCGGTCGTGCCTATCCGCGACATGTTCGTCAGCACCGCCCGCATCTTCATCGAAAGGGGTGACACCCAAAAGGCCATCGACCTGCTTGACAGGTGCATCGACATAATGCCGGAGAAGAACTTCCCTTACAATATCGCCTGGATGCGCAGCCTCAACGAGATCAGCCTCGTAAGGATGGTGGACGCCTATTTCCAGTGCGGCGAGGATGAGAAGGCGGTCAACCTGGCAAAGAAACTCGGCGACGCGTTCAGTCAGGGCATCGCATATTTCTCCAATCCCGGAGGAAAAGTTATAAATCAGAAGTTTGTCGACGACCAGGTGTCGCTCTTCTACTATCTGATCGACATCCTGGAGCGAAACGACAGCAAGGATATGGCGGAACTGCTGCAGAAAGAACTCTATATGACGATGCAGGGAGAATAATAATCAGCCATTTCGCATTCTACTGAAAGGACGGCTCCGGCCGTCCTTTTATTTTCATATTTCCCCCTTCCGGAACGTGACGGCGACGACAGTTTATCAACAGGTTTTTCAACATTTCAAGATGATAAATTTGTCTTTTTTAAAGAAAATGAGTACTTTTGCGAGATTTCCGGGCGAAAAATCGGCCTCAGAAAGCGTTAAAACATTGATTATTAACAACTTACATAATGAAAAAGTTAAATTATTATGAAGCCCCTGCCGTTATCCGGGAAGTGAGAATCTTCCCCGATACCGACATTCTGCAGGGCTCGGTCAAGGATGTCGCCGATGTCACCTCCGTCGGTCAGGAGGTTGACACTTACGACTTCAGCTCCGACAATTCATTTAACACGACTTGGGAGTAACGGCCATGAAAAAGACTTTCATTTTCACACTTCTTCTGCTTGCCGGCCTCTTTACCCTCGCAAGCTGCACCGAGTCCTTCCCCAAGGGAAAGGACGTACGCTTCACCGCTACTTCATCAAACAACACGGCTACCAGGGTCTCCTATTCGGGAGACGTACAGAACGGCCGTGAGCGCATCGACTGGACCGAAAGCGATGTGATCCGCATCTACTCTTCAAGCGCCGACGTGGTCAACGGTTACGGCTATCGCTATGCCGACTATTCCCTTACCGATATCGCGACCTCCGACGAGAAGAGTACTGCCAAACTTCAGAATATTGACCCCAGCGTACGCGGCCTCTTCTGGGAGGACGATGACGCTGCCGCTGCCGCTACCTTCTATGGTATCACTCCGGCAACCACACCCAAGAACGAGAACAACCCTCTCGGAGGAGTGTTCGACAACCTGGTCGCTTCCGGAGCTCCGGATATCACCTGGACCACTGACGAAGTCACCGGCAACGTTACAGGAGCGCCCAATATGGGCCAGGCATACCTCATCGCAAAGCCCGCCAAACTGGCTAACAATAAGGTAAGCCTTGATTTCTACCCCGCATACACCGCTTTCGACATTACTCTCACCAGCAAGGCGGAGACCGTGGCGCTCAACTGGCTCGAGATCTCCTCGACTACCGACAATCTGGCCGGAGTTTATTCTTTCGACTCCAAATACCTGGCTGACGGACAGAACCCCAAGAACGGATTCGTTCAGACCGCGGTTGAGCAGGCGGATTCTCAGAAGAAGATTACCGTAACCTTCATTAACGGTACTGAAATCTCCACTACCAAGTCGGTGCGTTTCACCGTATTCGCGCTGCCTCAGGATCTGACTAACATTTCCATCACCGTCAACTTCGACAACAACCAGAGCCGCACCCTCGCCCTGAAGAAGAACGACGCTTTCATCACATTCCCCGCCTTCCACAAGGCCAACATCACCGGTATCGCACTTGACGCCGGCGAATGGGATTTCACTGTAGAGACCGCACTCAACGTACTGCCCTGGACCGTCAGCGGAGAGCACACTATCAATATCAGCAACACCGTGCTCACCACCCAGTTCGTGTTCAACAGCATCAACTATGCGAACCAGTTCGTAACCCACGACCCTGTGGCTTGGACCAACACCTTCCAGGTCCGCGATGAATCCGCGCTTTATATCGTATTCAACATTACCTCTCCTGTCGGAGCCAACTGGTACGTCCAGGCCGCCGACCCTTCCGGTTATTTCACCGTACACAAGATGGTCGACGGGCTCGCCCTCGACCCGACGGGAACCGTCGACGGATCGACCATAACCCTGAGGGTCAAGCCGAACATGGCAAACATTCCCGGTCAGAGAAGCACCGACTACATAATGTACCTCCATACTTATGTAACGGTCGGTGAAAGCGCTTACAATATCGATTCCGAGACCCAGGCATACGATATTTATCATCATCTTGCAGAATTCATTATCCCGGCAAATAACTAAAAGCGAGTATGAAAAAGACTGTTAAAGCTATAGCATTCGCGATGCTCGCAATAGTTGCGGCATCCTGCACCGTACGTGAGATTATGCCCACCCCGGGAACGCTTTCCGTGGAACTTGCACTAAAGTGCTCGGATATTGCCGTAAGGGCAACCGAACCGGGCGAGGACGTCTACAATGAGAACACTATCGACCACGTCGATTATTTCGTATATCCTTCAAACTCCAATACCGTAGCCGCTGTGGCTCACGCCCGCGTGAGCGATCCCGGAGCAACCTGCACCGTCGACCTCAACGCAGCCGTTGCTGCCGGAACACTTACCGACGGAGGCAAGTGCTACATTTATGTGGTTGCAAACTATCCCGATACCTTCACCGGTACCGAGACCGTTACGGCTATCAAGGGAAAGAGTGTCACTACCAACAACTTTGATACTGCGGTAACCGGCAACAGCCCCCTGTTCGTAATGGACACTGAAGATCTGATCGAGGCTAACGTAAACCGCAACGGTTCCTCCGCTACTGCCAACCTCGTACGTCTTGCCGCAAAGCTTGACATAAAGGTAAACACGCCTATGTCCATTATGGTTCAGGAAGGGTCTATCACCACTCTCTATGAGTCAGATCCCTCCACCCTCCAGGTGTATTATCTGTATGCTACCAAGAAGGGTAAAATGGACGGTGCTCCGATGGAGTATTCCGAAGAGACCGAGAGCAACTATTTCAACTATCCCTACAACCGCCCTACAGCATACGACTGGAATCCGGAGGATCACCACCTCTATCTGGGAACCTGCAACCCCTTCTACACCTACCCCGAGAAGTGGAATACCTCCGACATCAGCGCACCTTATTTCAAGGTTGTGATGTCCTGGAGCCGTGGCGGTGACGCTTCCTCGAAGAAGCCCTATTATTATAAGGTGGTGCTTCCCGAGGCAATCGGAGGCCAGATCGACAGGAACACTCTCTACAAGTTCCTCGTCAACCTGAGCGTCCTCGGCAGCGAGACCGACGATGCCGCAGTTATCGTTGGAACCTATTACTGGGTTGAAGACTGGAAGACAGGCACCAGCCTCGGACAGACCGGAGACATCAGCCGAGGCAAATACCTCGATATCGCGCGCGATACCTATTACCTCTACGGACAGGACGAGATCAACATCCCCGTCACTTCGAGCCACGATATCACCGCTACTGCTACCGGCACCTATACCGATTTCTCGACCAACCCGCCGACAACCCAGAGTATTGCTACCAGCTCGATCGAGATTACCAACCACGGCCGTGAATCCTTCTCGCTGAAGCATACCCTCAACAACCATATAGAATCCTCCTCGCTGAATTGCTCCAAGATAGTATTCGACGTTACGGTGACAAACGAGGCCGGTCTTACCGAGACCACTACCGTCATCCAGTATCCTTCGCTCTACATCGAGAATGAGAAGTCGAACAACTATGTATATCTTAATGGTGTAAGCAACCAAACCATCAGCAGCAGCAGCGAACTGGTCTATGATGACGGTGACCTGACCGGATCCTATAATACGAAAACTTTTAATCCCAGTTTCAGCAACACTCCTTCATATTTTGACAGCGACGGTGGTTTGAGTATTACTTTTGCGAATTATGACTATGACGAAGGAAGTCTATGGGATTTGTGGACACAGCGTTATGTTATGGGAACCAGTTCCAACAATGGTATCATTACATTAAGTGTTCCTGAGGACTGCGAAATAACGGGTGTTTCCATCTCATATCAGAATTATTGGGGTACTACTTATAATGCTCAAAACGTTTCTTATTCCCCTTCGGGAACATCAAGTAGCAAAACAAGCTGGACCGGTTCAACAAGAAACCTGATTATTACTATGAACGGTAATGGCGGAAGCAACAGAAATCGTGTTACTTCTATTTCTGTTACCTATCGCTATCCCGGACACACTGACGGTGCCCGTCTGGGTTATATCATCAGGTACAACAACGATACAAGTTTGAACGACAACATCTACACCATCAGCGTCTCCAATCTCGGCGCACTGAAGGCTGCCGGCAACAACTGGTATATCGCCGATCCCCGTGCCGATGAAGCTATCGATATCTATGCTCTGAGAGCCGGTGGTACTTCGGATCATCTTTCCAATTACAGGCCCACAAGACTCGACGCTTCGGATATTGTGGCTCCAAGCTTCAAGATTGCATCTTTCCGCGGTGCGACACTGGCAAACGATAATGGCCGAACCAACTACGAACAGGCCCGCAGGCGCTGCGCAGCGTATCAGGAGAACGGCTATCCCGCAGGACGCTGGCGTGTTCCTACCGTAGCGGAGATACAGTTCTGTATTTATCTTTCCAGAAACGGAAAGATTCCTCAGTTGTTCAACGGTACCTACTGGGCTTCCAGCGGCAATGCCGTTAATAATGACGGCCAGGTGGTGTCGGCGACCAGTGCGGCTGCACGTTGCGTATATGACTCCTGGTACTGGGGCAACGAGCCTTACGAGGCTTACAAGCAGACCTGGAGCGGATGGCAGACCGGTTTTTAAAAAGGAGAAAAGCGTATGAAAAAGATACTTTACATATTCGCAGCGCTATTGTTTGCAGCTACCGCCTGCAACGTGGACGTCAATGAAACCGCCAAGGAAGCCGAAGACGGTGTAATGGTTCCCATCACCTTCTCCGTGCAGATGCCCGAGGCGGAACTTACCCGCGCAGCGTGGGGAGAGCAGCCCGTAATCGAGAACCTCTGGGTTATCGAGTTCGGTGCAGCAGGATACTTCAAACGCTGGGTCCAGGCATCCCCTACCGAACTGGTTGACCAGAACGGCGAGGCGAACAAGAAGAACTATGTGGTTTACCTTCCCCTCTCTTCCGCCGACCAGCACTTCCACTTCATTGCAAATCCTCCGACCACCCAGACCTTCACCAACAAGACCGAGGCCGAGGTGATGAATCTGCTTGAGACTACCGGAGGAAACTGCGCATTCTGGCAGAAGGTGTATGTTCCCGGAGGAATCCGCGGTATAGAGCAGGGGGACACCGTCATCCCTACTGAGGAATCGCAGGAGTATTTCAAGAACATTCCTCTGATCCGCAACTTCGCTAAGGTCGAGGTCTATTCTTCCAACTCGAACCTCAACATTCTGCAGTACACCCTCATCAACAAGCCTGCTTCCGGAAAGGTTGCTCCTTATGATGTCAAGACGCACGTATTTGCAAACGGATATATTTACGGACAGGGTCTCTCTACTCTGAGTTTCAGCACCCTCTACAACAATGGAAATGGCTATACTCCCCAGCCTGCTAACATAACTCCGGATACCGACGCTTCGGCACTCACATTCCAGACTTCCGGATTTATGTATATGTATGAGCGTTCCATCCCTTCGGGAACGGAGGAGCCGACCTGCGTGCTCGTTCAAGTTGCCAACAATGCAGCGACCGGAATCGGCGGCTGGTACAAGATCGAGATTCTCGACGAAGGAAAGTATGTTCCTATCTACCGAGACTTCCATTACAGGATCAATGTTGCAGCACTTGACGGACCTGGTGAGGAATCCGCTCAGGCAGCCCTTGACGGACCTTCATTCGGTGATATCAGCGCAAATATGGAGAGCGCCAGCCTTACCGCTATTTCCGACGGAAAATCAACTCTCGAGGTTGAATTCACCGACTTCGTAGCTCACCATGGCGAGACAAGCAAGCAGCTCCATTATTCTTTCACAACTACCGTTACGGGTGCGAACCCTTCGGTAGTCGTTGAGGTAATCGATGCAGGTACCGGAGCAGTCACTGCTGTAAGTTCTCCTTCAGGAACCCCCGCAAACGGCTATGTGACCCTCTCGCTGGGTTCCAACAACACGATGAAGAAGTCTGTCCTGCGCGTAAGGGCAAAGGCTACGGAGACTTCCAGGGAGCTTTACCGAGACATTTACGTCCGCGTGGTAGGCCCTACCGATATAGAGGCCGCAACAGCTACCAACGAAGGTCTGACAAAGGGCAGCAAGGTATACGTCAATATCGAGTTGCCTAGGGACCTCGGACGTTCTCTCTTCCCGATGACCCTCTACGTTGAGGCTGACAACAACAGTCTCAGCGCTGTCACCGAGGATATTTCCGTGACTCCCGGAACTTCGATGTTCTTCAGCACCAAAACCTTCTATTTCGTGAAGACCATTTCTTACTCGGATTACTATAACAACGGGTATCAGACCCTTCCCGCATTGGAGTTCGAGTTCAATAAGAATGTTTCCGCCGTTCCTGCCATCAAGATCTGGGACGCTGACAACTTCTTCAATGTAAAGGATGTGACCTGGGAATAAGCCTTAACGGTTATCCATAAAAAGCCGGGACCGATCAATCGGTTCCGGTTTTTTGTTGTCTCTTTTTCCCTTGCTATTCCTCCAGCCTGTACTCCGTTGTCACGACATGCGCCGGCAGGCACTAGCGGAGGCCAGGCCGGATGCGGAGCGGTGTGCGACAGAAGGGCTATTGCGGAGCGCCGTAGCGAGGCCCGCCAAGACAAGCGCCTGCAGGCGCTAGCGAAGGCCAGGCAGAGAGAGGTAAAGCGATAGCTGGCCGGAGCTCGTGAGCGGAATAGCAATGCTCCGGTGGAGCGTTGCAGTGAACGAGGGTTCGGGGCAGAGCCCCGTAAAAAAAGGCCGACCCATTTGGGCCGGCCTGTGGAACAAAGGCGAAGTCAATTACTTGACTGCCTTCTCATCCTTCTTTCCCCTCTTGGTAATCAGGTCATACATAACCGGAGTACCAATGAAGATGGAAGCGTAAGTACCGACGATCACACCGAGAGTCAGAGCCACTGCAAATCCGCGGATGCTCTCACCGCCGAAGATG
>JAEEGL015001157.1_pt1 | contig 10117 bp, 10 predicted proteins | sample 9134231 | NCBI WGS metagenome assembly JAEEGL01 (sample SAMN16246548, study PRJNA631951) | gut metagenome | biome: gut microbiome; feature: rumen; material: fiber-attached | host: Bos | place: Iran: Karaj | collected 2018-10 | reverse complement strand
GCGGCCGCTTCGCACAGAAAAATGAGAGGCACGCCTATCATGAAGCTCGGGTGTTTCGTCTTGTGTCTGAACAGGAGCATGGCGGAGTAAAGTCCGACCGAGCCGCCTAAAAAAGCGAGGATGAACAGCGTACGCTCCCGTATCCTCCTCCGCCCCTTTACGTCCCGCCGCTTGTCCGACCATGCGACGATGAAGGCGATCACGTTCATCGCTACGACGCACCAAATGACTATGATACCGGTTTCCAATTATCTTCTCCCCTTCCGTCGCCGTAACTGCGGAAAGCGCTTGAATTTGCTGTATAATAGTGTTATCCTTGAAACAGAAAAACCTATAAGGAGGCATTCCAATGGAAAACCTTGAAAAAGTGTACAATTTCCTGAAAGAAGTACATACTTTCTTCTTCGCCAGCGTCGAAGACGGCGCCGCCCGCGTCCGTCCTTTCGGCTTCTGCGCCATCGTAGACGGCAAGCTCTATTTCGGCATGGGCAAGCATAAGGCGAGCTACCGCCAGGCTGCGGAGAACCCCAACGTCGAGATCTGCTCCTGCAGAGACCGCGAGTGGCTGCGCATCCGCGGCAAGGCGGTTTTCGACTGGAACCCCGAGACCGAGAAAAAGATCTTCGCCATGGCTCCGTTCCTGGAGAAGATGTACGGCCCCGAGAGCGACCTGACTTTCGCTCCGTTCTATCTCGAGGATATGGAAGCCGAATACGCCAACATGCAGGGCGCATTCGAAAAGTGGATATAAGACAGGCCTGGATACGGACTGGCGGAGGGCTCGGCCCTCCGCCTTTTTTATTTCACTTCGGACTGCCTTATCTCCGCAGAGGCGTCGAGGATATCCGCCCTGATGCCTTTGTCTGCAAACATCCCCGTCAGCGCGGATACGATCTTGTCCCGGTTCTTGTTTATATAACCCACCGCGAGTTCGTCCTTTTTCTCCTTCGGGAGAAGGCCGATTATCTTCGTTATCGTGCCCGCGTTCGGTCCTGCCGACAGCAGGAGGAGCTTCGCCCAGGGCTCCAGGTCCGCGGACTCCGCCTTCTCTATGATCTGAGGCATGAACCGCTCGGCCAGCGCCTCGTAGTCTATGTTGTCAAGTATAAGGTTAAGTTCTATCATGGATAAGCAGCTCCTTGTTTTCATGTTCGCCGGGCGCCGGAACGCCCGATGACATTATACTCCGCCGCCGGCTCCCGGCGCAACTGCGGTTTCTGCCGCCGTTTGACAATTCACACTGCGGGGTGTAGTTTAATCTATATAGATAATAATAACGGAGGCCCGCCATGGAATTCGTAAATCCCTTTGAAGAATACAAGTCTCTTTTCCGCACGGAAAAGCGCGACAAGGTGACGCGTACGCAGATCGAGCCGGCGCAGGTGCTTCTCGACGTCATCAACAGCGAAAACGCAGCTGAACTCGACCGGAACCCTCTCCAGTCCGATCTTGACGACGTGTGCATCTTCTTCGAGGCAAAGGTACTGCCAGCGAACGTCCTGGGTCAGCGGGACGCCATCCTCGCCATCGCGTACAGCGGTCTGCAGAACGTTATACCGTTCCTCTGCGAGATCTGGTTCTACATCTGCGACAATCTGGAGATCAGGAGGATCTTCCCCTGCTTCAGCCGCATCGAGGTCTTCAGGGTCGAGGACGACTATATCATAGGGATCGAGATGCCCGATTCGGACCGCCCGGCGGCAGCGAAGTATATATGCATCGTCGTCAGCGGCCGGACAAGGGCGACGGGTTATTTCACCTATGAGCCGAATAACGGCGAACCGCAGATATCCGAGTACAGGGGCGACATCCTCTACGGCACGGGTCCGGTCGCTCCATGTTCGAAACTCACAGATTTCGTCTCTCTTCTGTTCTGGACTTTCACCCATCCCGATCTGGAAAAAGGAAACTGATACTCTGTATACTACAGGGCGGCTGCTTCTGCGGCCGCCCTTTTCCCGACTTTTCTCTTGCCGTTTTCTTATCACCGTGATATTTTATTTTAGTCATTTTATTCTCAGGACAAGGAAAGTGTTGTCACCGTTATGGATATGTCTGAGACTCTCAACCAGATGGGCGTGCTTTTCATCACGCTAGTCATCGGTTACATCGCCCACAAGGCAAAGCTGCTCTCGCCGTCTTCCGACAGGCTGCTCACGAAGATCGTGATAAACATCGCCCTGCCGTGCTCCTGCATAAATTCAGTGCTCTCGGGCCGGGTGACTATCTCCCCGAACGAAGTGCTTCTGTTCATAGTTCTTGCGCTTCTCGTAGTCGCAGTGCCGTTTTTCGTGTTCTACTATCTGCCGAACATCATGCGCGTGCCGAAGTCCGACCGCGGGCTTTACCGTTTTATGATCGTATTCGGAAACTGCGGCTTCATGGGCTTTCCCGTGATACAGACGCTCTTCGGCGCCTCGGCGGGTTTCTACGTCGCTCTGTTCCTGATCCCGTACAATCTTCTCTCCTACTCGCTCGGCATAATGCTGGTATCCGGCGGCGGAGGCAGGTCCCTCAAAAAAGTCCTGCTCAACGTCCCGTTCATCTCCGCCGTGATCACCGTCATCATCTACGCTGCCGGCATCAGGACGGCTCCGCAGGTCATCCTCTCCACCGTTTCCTCCGTCGGCGGGCTCATGTCTCCGCTGGCCATGCTCGTCACGGGTTCGACCCTCGCCGCCGTGCCGCTGAAAGAAGTCTTCACCGAGTGGCGGATATACCCCGTCACGTTCGTGCGTCTTATAGTCTGTCCGGTAGTCGTCTGTCTGATCCTCGGTCTGTTCCTCAGGGATCATACGATGCTCGGAGTGCTCACGGTCGAAGCGGGCATGCCCATCGCGGTGAACGCAACGATGTTCAGCCTCGCATACGGCGGCAACGAGACTCTTGCCTCCAAAAGCGTTTTCATCTCCACGCTTCTGTCCATAGCGACGATACCTCTCATCGCGTTCCTGCTGCTTTAAAACTGTCACAGAGTGTCAAAACCGCGGAAGGTCATGCCTTCCGCGGTTTTTTATGCTAATGCGCCGGTAATCTCTCATAAAGGTATTGACAGGCGCTTCAAAGCGTGTATACTGTACATATCGTATATATACAGTATGCTCTTTCGAAGGAGGCGGCAGATGGATATCGTAATAAGCAACGCGTCCGACCGGCCCATATACGAACAGATCTACGCCCAGATAAAGGCGTCGATCATATCCGGGTCGCTGCGGGAAGGCGACATGCTCCCCTCGATACGCGCTCTGGCAAAGGATCTGCGCATAAGCGTCATCACGACGAAACGCGCCTATGACGAGCTCGAGCGCGGAGGGTACATATACACTGTGTCCGGCAAAGGATGTTTCGTGGCCGAGAAGAACCGCGAACTTATACGTGAGGAACACCTTGCCGAGATAGAACGCCATCTGCAGGCGGCGGCGGAGCTTGCCCCGGCATGCGGTCTCGGCGTCAGCGACCTTTTAGAGATAATGCAGACGATCTGCGGGGAGGAGATCAAATGAACGCGATAGAGATAAGCGGTCTGAGAAAAAGCTACGGCGACTTCGTTCTGGACGACATCAGTTTCTGCGTCCCCGAGGGAAGCATACTCGGTCTCGTCGGAGAGAACGGCGCCGGCAAGAGCACCACGATAAAGCTCATCATGAACACGATATCCAGAGACGCCGGCACGGTGAAGGTGCTCGGTGTGGACAACACCTCCTCCGCCTTTTCCGGCGTGAAGGACGATATAGGCGTCGTTCTCGACGAGGCGTATTTCCCCGAAGTCCTGAGCGCGAAAAACGTTAACTCCGTCATGAAGCGCACCTACAGACGGTGGGACGAGAAAACGTTCGCCGGATATATATCCAGATTCCGTCTCCCCGAGGCAAAACCCTTCAAGGACTACTCACGGGGCATGAAGATGAAGCTCGCCATAGCGGTTGCGCTCTCCCACGACCCGAAGCTTCTCGTGCTGGACGAGGCGACCAGCGGGCTGGATCCCATGATCCGCGATGAGATACTGGATCTGTTCAACGATTTCACACGCGACCCGGGCCACTCGATACTGCTCTCCTCTCACATCGTGAGCGACCTGGAGAAGATATGCGATTACATCGCTTTCATTCACAACGGCAGACTGGCTCTCTGCGAGGAAAAGGACCGCCTGCTGGAGGAGTACGCCGTCGTAAAGATGTCGCCTGCCGAGCTGGAGAATATACCCGAGAGCGCGATAATCGGGAAAAAGGTCTCGAAATACGCTGCTGAAGCGCTGGTCAGGCGCGGCGAGATATCTTCCGTGTTCCATACCGAACACTGTACGCTGGAGGACATCATACTGTTTCTTGCAAGGGAGGACAGAGATATATGACAGGTCTGCTTGTTAAGGACTGCCTCACACTGGTGAAGCAGATGAAGATATTCCTTGTGATCATCATAGTTTTTTCGATAGTTCCCGGGTATAACATGTCGGCGTTCGCCATCGTTTACTCCGCTCTGCTGCCTATGACTGCGCTTGCCTACGACGAACGCTCCAAATGGGACATGCTCGCCTCTATGATGCCCTACAGACCGCGGGACATGGTCCTCAGCAAATACCTGCTGGGCATCGGCGCGGTGCTCGCGGCCGTCATACTGTCCTGTGTCGCGCAGATTGTGATAAACGCCGTAAGGCATACCGCCGCAGAACCCGGATTCATCGCCGGGTCGGCAGTCATGTTCTGTGCGGGACTCATCACGCTGTCGCTGCTGCTCCCGTTCATGTTCAGGTTCGGCGTGGAAAAAGGCCGCATCGCTCTCTTCGTGATCGTCGGACTGGCTGCCGTCGCAGCGGTCTTCCTCAGCGGGAGGTCAGAGGACGCCGCCTCGTTCTACGCGTCTGAAAGCATCTCCCTGTCCGCGGTCGCCGGTGTGATCGGAGCGGCCGCTGCGGTAATACTGATCGTATCCGTCCTTATATCCGTCCGTATCTACTCCAGGAAGGAATTCTGACGGCCTTATCCGGTCTGAACGCTGTCGATGGAGGAAGCGCAATTGAAAGGAACACTGTACTGCGTCGGGGTCGGGCCCGGCGACCCCGAACTCATGACGCTGAAAGCCGTCAGGCTCATACGTGACAACGATGTGATAGCGGTGCCGGGCCGGACCGCGGAGGTATCCGTGGCCTATCGGATCGCTGCAGGAGCCGTACCGGAGATATCCGGCAAGGAACTCGTGCCTCTCTTCATGCCCATGACCGGCGACCGCGAAGTTCTGCGCGAGGCGCACAAAAACTGCGCGGAGACGCTGAAGTCATACCTTGCCGCCGGGAAGGACGTCGTCTATCTCACTCTGGGCGATCCCACCGTCTACTGCACGTTCGCCTATCTGCAGCCTCTTCTCGAGGAGAACGGGTTCGGCGTGGAATACGTGAGCGGCATACCCTCCTTCTGCGCCGCCGCAGCGCGCTTGGGCATCCCTCTCACGGAGGGGGACGAACCGCTGCACGTCATCCCCGCTAATTTCTCTGACGACGGTCTTTCTCTTCCCGGTACCTGCATCCTCATGAAATCCGGAAGCCGGATGGCTGCGGTGAAGGACGCCCTCCGCCGCAGCGGGCGCGATGTCCGGGCCGTCGAGAACTGTTCCATGGAGAACGAACGCGTCTACCGCGGCGTCGAAGAGATACCGGACTGTTCCGGTTACTTCACTCTCGTCATCGCGAAGGAGAAGAACTGACAAGCATCTTACCGGGCGGGCTCATGCCCCCGGTACGGCAAAGCCTCCGGCCCCGCTGTTTTGCTGCGGAGCCGGAGGCTTTCGTTTTATTCTGATGTGCCGGTCATTCTTCAGGCTGGATACGTGTCAGAGTGTTATCCAGGAAGTATGCGGCCGTTTCGGCACGGCCGGCATCGAGGCCTTCACCGACGGCCTTCTGCAGAGCCCCGGTGAACCAATCGCTGAACCCGGGCAGCTCATCGGAAGGCTCGTCATTGATCGAGAAATCTATCCCGCTCCTGAAATCGAAATAGATATACGTTTCGCCGCCGTCGGCGCCGGGGATGAAATCGAAGGCCATTCCAAGGCCGGTCTCCTCGTTGGTATATCCGTTGTTCTTGTTCGAACCCAACTCGGAAGCCGGGACTTTCAGGAAGCCGTCATCTTCAAGAGCATCTACATACTGGTGAAGGAACGCGTCTGCTTCTTCCGCGGAACCGAACCGCATAGTCATGGTGACCGCCGAGTCAAAGTCGCGGCCGTACATTACCTTCAGGAATCTTATGTGATCTCTGCCGGTGGTATAGGCGGCAAGATCGATCTCCGGGAATCCGGCGTCCTCGATGATCTTCTTCGTCTCGGATGCCGTGAGACATTTCTCCGATTTGAACAGCATGGCTACCGTCTCGCCGTCGTCTTCGAAGTGATATCTGAAAGAACTGGCCTCATCTTCGGAACGGTAGGATTCTATCTCGCCGCCCTCGTCACCGTCGACGTAGACGGGACTGAAGCCTTTCGCTGCCAGCGCTTCGGCGTAGCCGTCCAGATATGACATTACCTCGTCACGGTCCGTGTAACCGGCTGTAACGTAGAGCTCGGTGTTATAGTCGAAGAAATACAGCCAGGACTCCGAGTCCTCGTCTTTGTGATCCAGCGCGGTGAACCCGGTCAAAGCGTCGGAAGCCGGCAGTTCGGGATAACCGTTTTCGGTTATCTTCCCGTTTATCTCGTCGATGCCTTCGTATTTCGGCAGGACGTAATACTTCTCCGCGGTAAGATTCAGTCCGTTATCATACACGAGAGAGATCGACGAATAGCAGTTGGTCTCCTCCCTGAGCAACGCGCGGTAGCATTCCTCTCCGTCCTCATTGACTTTTTCGAACCCGTTCCGGAGAAGTACCGCCTCATAGTCCTTGAGATCCTCCTCGGTAGCGTGGGGATCGCGGATGTATACCCTGTCATCCGAAATGAAGTGCTCTTCATCGACGCTCAGCGCATAGCTGGCTGAGGGGATAAAGGGGATAGCCTGCCCGCCGTATCCGGGCAGGAACACTGAGTTGAAGATGAAGAGATCCTTTTCCGTCCATTCTGTGCGGGCCTCAGGATATACAGGATCCTTCATCCAGGCTTCGGCGCGCGTATCCGGCTGTGCGTCTCCGAATGTGATGACGATATCTATATCGTCGAAATAGTATCTCGCCGTTTCACTGTCGTCGACTTCCGCCTGAATATGCGCGACCGTCGGATCCTCCTGATCCAGTATCAGGTAGACCTCATGCATATATCTCAGCGCGACATCGCCGTATCCGGCAAAAGTCCGGACCTGGTTCTGTACGTTCGTGTCATAAGAGACGAATCTCAGAGGATCCTCGGTGTCGTTATAGAAGATATTGTAGATGTTGCCGTCCGAGAACTCCTCAGTCAGCCAGTTGGTCGGGAGTCTTGAACTGGCAGCGTCTATCGCCTGTCCTTCCTTCACGAAGGCGACGTCGTCTATACTGTCCTTCCAGAACAGTCCCTGGAAGACCTCGTCATTGACGCTCATGACCGCGAAGTCCATGTAGGCGCTGTCGTCCGCATAATCGAAAATGACCAGATCCGGGGAATACACTGTCGTTTTAAGATAGTCTTTGGAATCCATCACATAGTTTCCGCTGCAGATCTTGTCAAGGAAGTTCTGCATCGCCTTTTCGGACAAGGCCGCCCTCTCCTCCGGTGAGAGTTCCTTGTCCGGTTCCTCCGGGACCGGTTCGTCCGGAACGTCGGATTTCTCCTCATCGGGTTCCGGAGGCTGGACGTCGTTATTCCCGCATCCGCCGAGAAGCATGAGGGAAGCGGCAAGAAGCGCAGCGACGAGCACCATCAGTATGAGCTTAGACTGTTTTTTCATTGTCTCACTCCTGTCAGCAGTCATTTTCTGATCATAATTTGTATAACAACATAAACTATATACTCCGCTCCGTCCCTGTTTGTCAAAGCTTTTGCCGTTCTGAACAAGACGGAAGCATACGTATACAGAAAGACCGCCGCGGATTTGCACATCCGCGGCGGTCATGGAGCGGGCGACGAGGCTCGAACTCGCTACCTCCACCTTGGCAAGGTGGCGCTCTACCAGATGAGCTACGCCCGCATCTGCACCGGAATTTTCCGGCGCCCGTTCATTATAGCATAACAGGATGAGATGTCAAGAGCTAAAATCTTTATTATTTCACTTCGCCTTCACGAGCCGCGCGGCGGCCTCGGACAGCTTCTGAACGAAGTATTCCGCTTCAGCGGCGGTGCTGTACTTCGAGAAACTGACGCGTATCGCGCCGTCGATCACCCTGCCCGGAAGGCCCATCGCCGTCAGGACGTGACTGCGGGCTCCCTTCTTGCACGCAGAACCCTTTGAAACGAAGATCCCCTCAGCTTCTAGGAAGTTCATGAGCACTTCGCTCCTGTAGCCGGGGAGCGAAACGCTGAGGATGTGGGGCGCGTCGCCTGCGCCGATAAATACGCATTCCGGGAGCTTTTCGCGGAGAAGGTTCACGGTGAGCCCGCGCACGGCGCGCATGTTCTCCGCGGATTCCGCAGCTTCGGCAGCGCCGAGACGCGCAGCTTCCCCGAACGCCGCTATGGCGGGAAGCGCCTCCGTTCCGGACCGCATGCCTCCCTCCTGCCCGCCGCCGAGCAGGACCGGTTTTATCTTCACACCGCTTTTTATCCAGAGCGCGCCGGCGCCCTTCGGCCCGTGGATCTTATGTGAGCTCAGCGAAACAAGATCGGCACCGAGCGTTTTTACCGTGTACGGCACCTTGCAGAGCGCCTGCACCGCATCGGTGTGTACGATGGCCCCGCAGCCGGATCTCTTCACTTCTGCTGCTATATCAGCTACTGGGTTCACGGCGCCGGTCTCGTTGTTGACGAGCATTACTGAAACGATGGAGGTCTCCGGACGCAGCGCTTTCTTCACGGCTTCCGCGGTTATACGTCCGTCACTGTCTGGCGTCACCTGCGTCACTTCCCAGCCTTCCGACGCCAGTTTCTCCGCGCACCTGCCTACAGCGTCGTGTTCCACGGACGAGATCACTATATGTCTTCCTTTATGGCGCATGGCTTCAGCCCCGCCGAGCAGGGCGAGATTGTCCGCCTCGGTGCCGCCGGATGTAAAGAATATCTCGTCGGGCGGCGCTCCTACTGCGCCCGCAACGCTCTCCCTCGCTCTGTCGAGCGTCTTTTTCGCCTCTCTGCCCATGGTGTGGGTGGACGAGGGGTTCCCGTACACCTCCGTCATCACCCGGAGAGCCGTCTCAGCCGCTTCGGGACGCACGCGGGTCGTCGCCGCGTTGTCAAAATAGACAGTCATATCTTCAGCCTTCTTGCATTAGTTTTCCGATTGGATTATTATATTTGTTAAACTCTGAAAAGACAAGGGGCATCCTGGCATGAGGTTCAGTATCGAGACTCTCGGCTGCAAAGTGAATCAGTTTGAGACACAGGCTCTCGAGCTTCTTCTCACCTCCCGCGGGCACACTGAGTGCGCGCCCGGGGAGGACTGCGACGCATGCATAATCAACACCTGCGCGGTCACCGCCGAAAGCGGCAGAAAATCGCGGCAGGCCATCCGGCGCGCCAGGAAATCCGCTCCCTCGGCCGTCATTGCGGTGTGCGGCTGTTACAGTCAGATAAGCCCTGAAGAAGTGGAAAATCTCGGCGCAGATCTCGTGGCCGGAAGCGGCGGACGCGCGGCTTTCGTAACGCAGCTTGAAGCTGTTTACGCTGACAGGGTCTTCCGCCGAGATATAGACGACCCTATGAAACGGCGCGGATTCGAGTCTCTGCCAACAGGAGGCCTGTCCGGCAGGACCCGGGCGATGCTGAAGATACAGGACGGCTGCTCCAACTTCTGCACCTACTGCGTGATACCGTATGCGCGCGGCCCTGTGCGTTCTCTTCCCCTGAAGGACGCAGCCGCTGAGGCTGTCCGTTTAAGGGATGCCGGATACAGGGAGATAGTCCTGACCGGCATAGAGATTTCCTCCTACGGCAGGGATCTGGAGAACACCTCGCTCATCGACGCGGTACGCGCGGTATCTGAGGCCGCGCCGGAGTGCCGGATCCGTCTCGGATCGCTCGAACCGAGAACTGTCACGGAAGAATTCGCCGACGCCCTCGTTCCGCT
>JAEEGL014818530.1_pt1 | contig 10117 bp, 4 predicted proteins | sample 9134231 | NCBI WGS metagenome assembly JAEEGL01 (sample SAMN16246548, study PRJNA631951) | gut metagenome | biome: gut microbiome; feature: rumen; material: fiber-attached | host: Bos | place: Iran: Karaj | collected 2018-10 | reverse complement strand
TCATTTAAATCGAATATTGAGTAAGGATTATTATTTTTATTATTCAATGCATTATTATTATTTGTTTTAAAATTATTTACATTATTTATGGAATTAGATGATAAATTATTTGAACTTAAATTATCTTTTTGATAATTTGAATTTATATTATTTGAAAAATTATTATTTTTGTTATCATTATAATTAATTGAATTATCATCTTTGTTTTTAATATTATTATTGTTATTATTATTAACTTTATTATTATGATAATCATTATTATTATAATTATCATTATGCTCATTTTTATTATTATTATTAAAATTATTATTATATAAATTTGTATTTTCTTTTAAAGATTGATTAGAAAATAAATTATCATTATATCTATCATTCTGTTTAATTAAACTAATATTTTCTTCATTTTTATTATTAATTGGAAATCCATCTTCTCTAAAATCATTATTTATTAAATTATTATTATTATTATCAATTGGAAAACTACCGTTAATATTTTTTTGATTTAAATTTTGCTCATTACCGTTTATATTATTATTATTATCCATATTTTGATAAACATTACCTTTTTTTCTCTTAAAATTAGAAGGTGATAAATTAATTTTTAATTCATTATTAGTATCAGAAATTAAAATGTCTAAAATTTTTTCAATATTTTTTTCTTCTTTTAAACTATTATCATAAATTTTAATTAAATCTCCTTTAGAATATTTATTATAATTTACTTTAATATTCATTTTTTTCAAACGATTTATTAAATTATTTTTGCTATAATTTTTCCCAGGAATAAGAATTAAATCGATTCCATTATAAAAATATTTTGGGAAAGTGGACATTAATAATTATTCTAAAAATTATTAATATTATAATATTTACATTAAAATTTAAATAAAATAAATTATAAATTATAATTTATTTATTTTAATCATTTTTAAAATGAATGATCTTAATAAAAAAATATTTTGTTCTAATCATACTTCAAATCCTTATGAATTTTTTTGTTATGATGATAAATTATATTTATGTGATAAATGTTTTAAAACTCATAAAAAACATAATATTGAAATAAAATCAGATATTAATGAAACAAACTCATTATTTACTATTATTAAAAAAACTGTTTATAGTGTTTTATTAGAACAATATAAATCATTTAAAGAAAAATTAATTGAAATTAGAAAAAATTTAGAAATAGAAATTAATAATATTCAAAATTTTATAGATAAATTTTCAAATAGTGAATATGAAAATTATCATAATAATTTAAAAAATAAAAATATATTTGAAATAGATTATACAAATTTTTTATTTTTTACTCAAATTTTTAATAATTGTGAAAAAATTTATGATTTAGGAAATCAATTAAATAAATTATCAAATCAAATGAAATTAATCAAATATAAAAATTTAAAATGGATAAATAAAGAAGTAAATATTATTGAAAGTTCTCCATGTCATGAAGGTTTTGATCCTGATATTTTATTAGAGAAAAAAAATGGGGAATATTATTTAAGTGAAGGTATAAAAAATAATTATATAATATTTGATTTTTTAAAAAAATATTATTTAAAAGATATTAAAATTTCAGTTCATGATTATGAATGCTCTTTAAAAAATTTTGAAGTTAGTTATTTAGATGAAAATAAAAAATGGGTTGTTGTTAAAAAATTTTTGAAAAATGCTTATAATAAAAATGAAATATATCAAAATTTTGAAATAAATGTTGAATGTCAAAAAATTAAATTGGATTTAATTGATAATTGGGGAAAAGGTGGAGGAAATTATATTTTAATTAAAAGAATATGGTTTAATGTTGGTGAATTAGAATAAAATATTTTTTTAAATATTAGATTTTGAAAATTTTTATTTTGATATAATAAAAAATTATTTTTGTTATAATTTAATTGTATTCTTAATTTATTTTTTATTTCAAATATTTATTTAAATTTTTTTATTTAATTTTATTAAAAATTAATACATTTTTTTTGATTCTTTTTTTGATAAAAATTCGGAAAATAATTGAATATTTATTTTTTTTTCATAATTGATTTTCATTTGATTCGAACATGAATTTATTTTTAAAATAATTATTCATTTTATTTTAGCATAATTATTATAATTAAAAGATTTAATTTATTTAAAATTTAATATTTTTAAAATTAAAAACATAATTAAATATAAAAAATTATTTAAAATAAAATGTTTTTAAAAATTTTTATATTATTTTCCTTTTTATATAAATTATTTTTATTTAAATTAGCATTCGATTCATTTTTTAATATATATAAACAAACATCATTTCCAAACCATTTATATCAAGAAATAAGAAATACAACATGGAAAGAATATTTCATTTCAGAAAAAATAGAAAAATTAGTAAAAATATTTCCTTTTTATATTAATAACGATAAAGATCTTGATTTATTTGTTCAAGACAGTGAAGCAAAATTATTTTGGGTAAACAATGTAAGAGGAACTAGTAAAGAAGCAAAACATGAAAAAATATCTCAAAGTTATTTATATGATTTTGTAGTAACAAATAGTTTTTATCAAAAAGCCAGTGATAATCAATTTTTTATCTTATCAATAAATCAAGAAAAAAATAAAATTTTAAAATTTAAAAAAAATTCTGTTTCTGATTTTAATATAAGTATTCCAAAATGGGATGAAACAGTTTTTTTAGATATAAATAATAATAATTATCCTATGTTAAAATCATTAAGTGAAAATTCAAAAATAACTCAAATTAATTTATATGAATTAAGCGAAAATGAACAAATATTATTAATAAGTTTGCAAAATTATTATAATTATAATACTAATTTATTTAAAATATATATAAAACAAGAAAGTATAGAAACTTTAAATGCAATAAAAATAGAAAAAAATATGTTAATTTTAGGAGCATTTGATATGAATAATGATGGTTTAATAGATATTCTATATATAGATAATAATAATAATTTATATGTTTTATTAAATGATGATCCTTATTATTATAAAGTATTTATAAATAAAATTAATCCAACTAAAATAAATAATATGCCTCGTTTATTTATATTTGATTGTAATAAAGATAATTATCCTGATATTATAACTGCTGATACAAAAAAAAATAATATTGGTATTTTATTTAATAAAGGTGAAATATATTGGAAAAATGTAATGGAATATTTCAAACAAAACAAAGATAAATCAGAAGATTTAATATATAAAGAAAGTAATTGGGATTATATTCCTTTAATTGATATTAAAGAAAATAAAATAAAAAATAAAATTATTGATTTTACTATAATTTTAGTTGAATATAGTAAAGTTGCAAATTTTGAAATATTTGCTTTATATGAAAATAAAGCATATTGGTTTATAGAAAAAGGAAATATTACAAATAATCAATTTAATGAAACTAATTTTTATAATATTATGAATAAATGTGATATTGTAATTGAAACTCAAGAAAATGATTTAAATATAAAATATGATTTAATTTTAGATACTGATATTAATGTTGATAATTACCCTGAATTTATTTTATATTCAAGTAAAAAAAATACATTGTATTACATTCAAAGATATGAACCTTATTTAGTTGAATTTGGATGGCAATCAACTTTTTGGATTTATTTAATGATAATAATTTATAGTATTGCTAGTTTAATTGGTTTTTTTGAATTTTATAATATTAAAAAATTAAATGATAAATTAACTAGTTCAAAAAATTTATTGAGTAATGAAGATGCAAAAAGGAATGAAATTGAATTTAATGAATTAATTAATGAATAATTTTTAAATGAATATTAATAATAATATATTTTACATTTTATTTAATAATACTAATAATATATTAAATTATAATTATTATTGTTTTTTTAATATGAAATAATATAAAGGTATCAATTTTTTTGGCCAATTTTCATTAATACCATATTTTATTATTTTAAATTTATTTTTTTTAATAATATTTAAATAAAAATTTAAACTTCTTAATTCTGAAAAATCTTCTTCTGCAAATAAATTTTTATTATTATTATTATTTTTAATGTTAATAATACAATTTTCTTTTATAATTATTATTCCTTTATTATCTAAAATTTTTTCACATTTTTTTAAAAATTTATTAATATCATTTTTACTTAAATTTTCTAAACACCATTGAATCCAAATACAATTATATTTATTATTAATTATATTTTTATTATTTCCAAAATTTTGTAAACTATTTGTAAAAACATTTATTTTCTTATTATTTTTATATTTTTTATTTAAATAATTAATAAAATTTTTTTCTCTTTCAAACATATCTATTCTTTTAAAATAATTTATTAAGACATTATCTGTTACCCTTCCAATTCCACAAGCACAATCTAAAGCAAGATTAAATTTATTTAATAAATTATTATTTTGAATATAATCTAATATTTTATTACTAAATTCTATATCTGGTTTATTAGATTCAGAATAACCATTTAAAATTCCTGAAATAGTTGGAGAAGTATTGCTCCAGTGTTTTTTTATTTTTAAATATTGACTTTTCATTTGGATTTTTTTAATAATAATAATATTAATATTATTGCTTGTAATATTTATAATTTTTTTTATTATTTATTTATAATTTTGTTTTTTATTAATTTTATTATATTTTAAATTTATATATTTTATTATAAAATAAAAATTTTTTTTTAATTTTTTATTATAACAATAAATATTAAATTAATAAAATTTTATTAAAAAATAAATTTATATTACATAACAATAAATATAATATTTAATAATTTTTTAATTTAAATGTTAAAATAGCTAATTATCTGAATTAAAAATAATATTTTCCCTTTTTATTAATGAAAAAAATTTATATAATTATAAAAAATAAAAATTTGCAAAATAAATTAAATGTTAATATTAGAATATTAAAAAAAACTATGTAAATAATTTGAGGTTATAAATATTTGATGAGAAATAATAAATTAAATTTTTGAAGAAGAATATTAAAATAATGTAAAAAATGAAAAAAAAAAGAATAAAATAAAAATGATAAATTATAATTTAAAGTAGAAAAATATAATAAGCAATATTAAACTGAAAAATAATTGAAAATATTTCATTTGAAAAAATATATTATTTATAAACTTATATATTCAATTATTTATATATATTTGAAAAATTATTTTACAATAATTAAAATTAATTTTCTAATCCAGCAGGAGGTTTTTTTTCTTTTTTTTCTTTATCACTTTTAACAAAAAATTTTTCTATTATTTTATAATTACTAATACTTTTTGATAAATCATTAAGTATAAAAATATTATTTTGAATATAATTAAAAATTTCAATAATAACCATAATACTCAACATTATAATAACAAATTTATTTAATTTATTAATACTTGAATTAAAATCAGGTGTTATAAATTGATATAAAATATAATTCATAGCATCAATTATATAAATTATAATAGAAAAATTTTCAAATTGAAAATTTTTATGATGAAAATTTTTTATTATAGAATTTAAATCTCTATTAGATTCATACCAATATAAATATATTTGTCTTATACTTCCAACTATTCCGTTCACAACTAATTGAAAATTTGTATGCAATTTTTGATAAGATTTACATATTTTTGTAACGATTTCAGTATAATTTTTATGGCTAATTATTACATTATCACAAGCTTCTTCAGAATTTAATATATTAACTAATTGTTGATATTTATTACTTTTTTCATTTGTTAATGATATTATTAATGAAGAATAATTTCCAAAAATTTCATGTTGCATATTATTCATATCATAATTATCATAAAAATATGTTGTATTAAAATATATTGAAAGTTTATTTATAAAAAAATATGAAAATAAACATCCTGATAAATCATTAATACTTCGTAAATAAGTAAGTTTATGATTAATGTCAGAAAAATAATTTTTCACTTTTGTTAAAATGATAACCATGAAAATAATATATATTAAAATAAAAAAAAATATTGTTTGAAAAACTTTTATGTATACATTATTAATAATTATTTTTTTATTGCCATTTGGAATAAAAATTATTTCATCAATATGATTTGTGTTATTAGCATTTACATTAGCATCATAATTATCTTTTGATGTTGTTGCTTTTTTTAAAAAATTTAAACCAGCAGAAGTTGATTTTTTAAGAATTGCCCCTGAATCTTTTTCTTCTATTGAAGAATATTTTAAATTAGTTTGACTGGGTTTTAAATTTTTTATTTTCTTTTGATTATTAAATAAGTTCTTTAACTGAACTACTCCTATTGTTGCTTTTAATTCATCAATAATAATTAATTTAGTTATTTTTATTTTATTTCTAAGAAAAAAAAGATGATTATTTTCAACTTTCACAATTTTTTCAATAATTTTAACAATATTATTATTTAATAAATTAATTGATAAATATAATAATAAACAAGATAAAACATTAAAACCAATAAAAATTATTATTAAAACATAAACAAAAATTTTTAGATTTTTTAATTTACTTGTATAAATATCTTTAATATTTGTATTCATTTCAAAAATTATATCTTGAACATCTTTATAATTTGTCATTAAATAATAAGCATATTTTAATTCCAATGAATTTATTCTATTAATATAATTTAATAAATCTGTTACATTATAATTAATTTGTTCTATTTCTAAATAATATCCTTTTATTTGACTTAAAACGTAATTATATGTTATTATTTCAGGAAAAAAAATTTGATAAGAAGTATTAGTTGTACCTCCTTCAATATTATTAAATGGAATTTTTTTTATAATACTTTCCCATAATTTAGATTTTTTATCTATTTTTTCAAAACATTGTTTAATTTCTTCATTATATAATGTTGAATAATAATCAGCTAATATTTTATTTTGATATATAAATAAATCTGCTATTGTTAAATTAATTCCAATTTCCTGAAATTCATTTGATAAAACATCATAAAAATTATTATTTATATTATTGTTTTTAATAACTATTTTATTAATAAAATAAAATTGATTATAATAAAATTGAGAAGTAAAAGTTATAAATGTATAAATTGTATTATAAGTTTCTTTAAAATTATTTATTGTTCTATATATAATTATACATATAACAATTGCAGCAATAATTAAAATAAAATTATAAATTAAACTAATAATTCCAAATTTATTTTTTTCTAATTTTAATTTATTTTTATTTTGAGATGTGACGTTCCAATCTTTATCTTTTAAAACAGCTAATTGAGATACTGATGCAATACTAGACAAAGATAATTTAGCTGAATTAATTTGAGTTTCTTTTTGATTAACTGTTGTTTGTTTTTCAAGATATTTTTGTTCAATTATTCCATCAAATTGTGTTGTTATTACATAATATTTTTCTGATTCATCATTATAAATATTTCTTAATATTAATTTAATATTAATTGATTTTTTATTTTTCATTTGTTTTTTTAAATTTTCTAAATTTGAAATATATTCAATGGAACTTTTAATTTTGCCTTTGAAAATATTTTTTCTTATGTTTTTACACATTTTATCGAAATTTACATTTAAAACAATAGAATTATTTTCTAAATTAACTAAATTAAACATTGTTTTATTAATTAAATTCAAAAAATTACTTTCTCTTGTATCAATAGGTGATAATCCAAAATATTCAAGAAAAAATTGGCCAAATTTTTTTATTAATCCACTTTTTGTTAAAATTAAAACATTGTCTTTTGTATTTAAATTACATTCAATTGTACATGATAAATATAATTTTCCTTTAAATGAAGGAAGATGATTTAATATTAATTTAACTAATGAAATACATCCATTATAATTTTGAACTACTGTAATAATTTTATTGTTGTCAGAAAAAATATTTTTTTTTATTTCTTTTATTATTTCATTTCCTATTAAATCAGGAAAAATTTCAACAAAACTTTTATTTTTTAATTTTGTTGTTTTAAATTCGGTTATTTCATTGTATTTTAAAGGAGCTTTTTTAATAATAATATTGTTATCTTTATATAATAAAAAAAAATTTGTATTTTTTTCAACTACTAAATCAATATTATTTAAATCAAAATTTTCAATTGATTTATCAAAAGATGAATTAAAAATAATTGCTTCAACCATTGTTAATTTTTCTTGAGCAACATTTTCTTTTATTTTTGAATCATTAGTTTGTTTATTAATTTTTATAATTTTAGATAAATTTTTTCCAATTGTTTTATTTTTTAATAAAGTTATTTTTAATAATTCTGATTTATCTCTCGAAAAATTATCAATAATATATTTAAATGAATTTACAATTTTATAAAAAGCAGAATTTAATTTAAAAAAAGTTAAAGCATAAATACTTGAATTTTCTTCTACATTATTAAATTGAAAATGAAAATCTAAAAAATTAAAAACAGCTTTTGATAAAATAGAATTATTATTTTTATAATATTTAGAACATAAAAATTTTTTTAATATATATTCAGTACGAAATGTTTTACCATCAATAACATAATAAAATAAAATTTTATAATAAATCATTAATTCTCTTATGTATTCATTAAAATTATCCGATTTTTTTTTTGATGATTTATAAAATAATTTTATTATTGATAATAATAAATTATTAAAATTTAAAAATTTATCTGATGAATTGTCTATTAAAGGATTATTATTAGTTATGATTGTAGATGAATAAAAATTGTTTATATTAAATAAAATTTTTCTTGTTTTTTCTATATCACTATTTAAAAATTCAAAATCATCTTTGTCTGTACAAAAATATAATTTAATATTTTTTTGAATTGATGTGAGAATTAATTCTTTGTTTTTTTCTGAAATTTTATTTGAAACTAAATTAAGAACAATTACTTCTTTAAAAGGCTCAAATAATTGATAAATTCCATATAAAAAATTTGAATTATTTGAATTAAAGTAATAAATTAATTGAGAAAAATGAATATGTTTTTGATTTTTAAATAAAATAAATGAAATAACAATAATTAAAAAAAATAAAATTATTTTTTCTATTATTTTATAAAATTTTATTTTTTGAAAAGAAGATAAAACCAAAATTGAAATAAAGCCAATTATAATTTTTGATAAAATAATAATTTCAAAAAATATATCAATATAATCATTTAAATTTTTAAAAATATTATAAATATAAATTTTAGATTTAAAATAAAATTTATGAAAATATAATAATATCCAACTCAATTGAAAAATTATACTAAATTTTATATTAAATCTTAATGTAATTATTATGCAACTTAAAAAATTCATAATTAATTCATTTAAAAATAAATTTAATTTTAAAAAATAATATTTTTCATTACAACCAAAAGAATAAATAAATAAATTATTAAAAATAAAAAGTGGAATACACATAAAAACAATTAAAATTAAATCAATTATAACTGAATTATCAAGTTTATTATATGAAATTGAAAATTGAATAAAAATTTTTCTAAAAAAAATTAAAATTATAATATTTATTAATCCTTTGTAAAAAATGTAAATAAAAATTGAACATATTTTTTTTATACCTATAAATAAACTGTTTTTATTTATATCAATTAACATTATTAAAAAAAATAAATATCCTAATATTATTAATACTATTTTAATAACTAATAATTCTTTAAATTTATATTGATTATAAATATTCATATTAAATTGTTTATTAATAATTAATGATATTTGATCGTATTTATAATTTTCTTCACTTAAAATATCTTCTGAGTTATTATTACTTTTTATTAAATAGTTATTTAATAATTCAAAATAAAAAATATAATTGAATAAATAAGTATAAGAAAAAATATCGATAAAATTTTTTTTGTAATTAAAAATAATATCAATTATTATGAAATTATTAATCATATCAAAAAAATTAAATAATAATTGATATTTATGAAATTTTAATGAATTTTCTTTTAGATTTACATATATTTTAATTAAAAGATCTGAAAAATTAAAATGATTTTTATTTTCTTTTGTTTTCATTAATGATGAAATTTTAATTTTAAAAAATTAAAAAATTTTATAATTAAAATATTATAATAATAATTAAATTATTTATGATAATTAATTTTTATTAATAATAATAAATTTATAATTTTTAAAATAATTG
>JAEEGL014365411.1_pt1 | contig 10117 bp, 7 predicted proteins | sample 9134231 | NCBI WGS metagenome assembly JAEEGL01 (sample SAMN16246548, study PRJNA631951) | gut metagenome | biome: gut microbiome; feature: rumen; material: fiber-attached | host: Bos | place: Iran: Karaj | collected 2018-10 | reverse complement strand
TGATTATAGCAGATTATGGCGGATAAAAACAGACTTTAATTGAAAATACAGGTGCGGTGTGGTAAAATATGATGTTGAATGCAGCTTCCACGGGAAGCGTTAAAGGAGGCATTCTGATAAAGCGATGGCTGGTTATAATGTCAGATCCGGAAAGGCCGATGATTTTATTGATCATCAGGAGATACTGGATACTCTGGAATATGCGGATGCGCATAAAAACGATATAAAACTGATAGAGGAGATACTCCACAAGGCCCGGCCTGTCTGGAAGGGAAAACTGCTTGACTGTAAGGGACTTGACCACAGGGAGGCCTCTCTGCTCCTGGCCTGTGAGGATCCGGGAATAAATAAGCGGATCGTGGAACTGGCAAAGGAGATAAAGCGGGCCTTCTACGGAAACAGGATAGTGCTTTTTGCCCCGCTGTATCTTTCCAATTACTGTGTGAACGGGTGCCTGTACTGCCCCTATCACATGAAGAATAAGACCATCCCACGTAAAAAGCTGACTCAGGAAGAGATCAGGGCGGAGGTGATCGCCCTTCAGGATATGGGACACAAGCGCCTGGCCATAGAGGCGGGGGAGGACCCTGTCAACAATCCCATTGAATATATCCTGGACAGCATCAGGACCATATATTCGGTACATCACAAAAATGGCGATATCAGGCGGGTGAACGTAAACATCGCCGCCACCACGGTGGATGAGTACAGGATGCTAAAGGATGCCGGGATAGGCACCTATATCCTGTTTCAGGAGACTTATCACAGGGAAGGCTATGAGACGCTCCATCCCACCGGTCCCAAGAGTGATTATTCCTGGCATACCGAGGCTATGGACCGTGCCATGGAGGCCGGCATAGATGATGTGGGACTGGGAGTTTTGTTCGGCCTTGATAAATACAGATACGAATTTGCGGGACTTCTGATGCATGCGGAGCATCTGGAGGCAGTGCATGGCGTGGGACCCCATACCATCAGCTTCCCCAGAGTGAAGCCTGCGGACGATATAGATCCCGATGAATTTGACAACGGCATCAGCGATGAGATCTTTGAAAAGATCATAGCCTGTGCCAGGATCGCCGTTCCCTATACGGGGATGATCATATCCACCAGAGAGAGTGAAGAAGTCAGGCGCATGGCTTTGAATATGGGCATATCCCAGATAAGCGGCGGTTCCCGCACCTCTGTGGGCGGCTATACCAGCAAGGAGAGGCCTCACGATACGGAGCAGTTCGATGTTTCGGACCGGCGTTCCCTTGACGAGGTGGTGGGCTGGCTGATCAGGGACGGCTTCATTCCGTCATTTTGTACCGCCTGCTACAGGGCCGGAAGGACGGGAGACCGGTTTATGAGCCTTTGCAAAAGCGGGCAGATCCAGAACTGCTGTCATCCCAACGCCCTCATGACCCTGGAGGAATATCTGGAGGATTATGCATCCCCGGAAACGAAGATCGTCGGCACGGCCATGATAGAAAGGGAGCTTTTATCCATACCGGATGAAAAGGTGAGGGAGATGACCCGGGAGCACCTGGCAGAGATAAAGGCTGGCAGACGGGATTTCCGTTTCTGAATTAAAATGCTTCGGCACAGATCGATCGTACGAGATTATAAAACAGTCAGTCATATTTAAACTGTGGTTTATAGGAGGGAAATATGTTTTTAACTTATTTTTTGGTAGGCGTAGTAGGGCTTTGCATAATCGTTGCGGTCATATCCGCGATCTCCACGGTGGTTTCCACTGTGGCGGGTATAGCAAAACAGGAAGATGAAGAATAAGCTGCATGAGCTATAAGACCATTACCGACATAATAGAAAATGTTGAAAAGGTGATAGTGGGCAAGAGAGAGCAGATCGAGCTGGTCCTCACAGCCATGATAGCGGGAGGACATGTCCTCATTGAGGATGTCCCCGGAGTGGGCAAGACCCAGCTGGCTTTTGCCATGGCCGTATCCTGCGGAGGTACCTTTAACAGGATACAGCTGACACCTGACATCATGCCCTCCGATATCACGGGCTTTTCCCTGATCAGGCGTGATACAGGGGATATGGAGTTCAAGGAGGGGGCGGCTTTCTGTAATTTCCTGCTGGCGGACGAGATAAACCGCTGCTCGCCCAAGTCCCAGTCGGCGCTCCTTGAGATAATGGAGGAGAGACAGGTTTCCATGGACAAGATAGTACATCCCCTGCCTTCTCCGTTTATGATCCTGGCTACCCAGAACCCTGTGGAGACCTTCGGTACCTATCACCTGCCCGAGGCGCAGATGGACCGTTTCCTGATCAAATTTGCCATGGGCTATCCCGACAGGGAGCAGGAAAAGATCATTATGAAAAAGGGAAGTGATGATCTGGCTTCCTCGCTGTCGGCCGTAACCGATACAGCCGCGGTGAATTCCATGATAGCTGCCTGTGAAAGTGTGGGCTGTACCGCAGCCATAGAAGATTACATCATGAACATAGTGGAGCTCACCAGGAAATCCGCTGATATAAAGCTGGGAGTCAGCCCCAGGGGTTCCATGGCTCTCAAGAAATCCTCAAAGGCCTATGCCATGGTTAAGGGCAGGGATTATGTGCTGCCGGATGACGTGAAATATCTGGCGCCTTTTGTGCTGTCCCACAGGCTGATGCTCTCACCTCAGGGCAGCTCCAGATATGCCGATAAGGCACAGGTCATCAGAGACATACTGGATGTGGCAGTGGTTGTGTGATGCGCATTTTTTTTAATTATACCAAAAAGATCATAGACTATCTGGGGGCCTGCGTTCTGGCGCTTGTTTTTGCTCTTTTCTGCAGCGGCCGGGTGGGCTATTTTGTTTTATCGATGTTGATCGCAGGGCCTTTATTGTCCCTGCTTTTTACGTTCATCGCATCTCGTACCGTAAAGGTATCTTCAATTTTGTCCCGGAATATTTTTGATAAGGGCAGCAGCTTAAAACTCACGGTGAAAACAAAGCGCGCAGCTTTTTTTCTTCCGATGATGCCCTGCAGGATGGAATACGATTTCGGAAGCGGGATCCTTCTGACTGACCCGGGGAAGGATTATGGGGGATTTTTTTCCCGGGAATATGTCAGGGAAGTGACTTTTTTCTGCCGCTATGCCGGAGGTGGGAGCATAGGCCTTAAGGATGTGATCCTGACGGACTTTTTCGGGGTCATGAGTATTCCCGTAAAAAATACGGACAGGCAGAGCCATACCTACGGCATCATTCCCCGGATCCCGGAAACAGGGATAGATCCCGGGAAACTCAAGACTGTCATGGAGTCGGCGGATATGTCTGATAAGGAACAGGAAGTGTCCTTTGATGCTGCCGATAATTTCGGAGGCTTCCCCGGGTATGACAACCGCGAGTATGTGGATGGGGATCCTGTGAAGCGGATCAATTACAAGCTTTCCGCAAGAAAGGATGAGCTCTATGTGAGGCTGGATGAGAAGCAGGTGTTCGGAAGCGTGGAGATAGTGCTGGATCCAAAGCTCCCGGGAGAGCTAAAGTCTGCCCCCGGTGAGATGAAGGCTGCCGCATGGCAGGGGGAAATGGAGGAAAAGCTGGGAATGGCGCTTTCGCTTCTGCTGAACCAGTTTACGGTTCGGTTTGTGTATTTTCATGATTCCCTGCGTCACGAGGTCAAGCTTCGGGAACCCGGCGAGTGCCACGAACTATGCAAGACCCTGGCATACTGCAGGTATGAGGAATAGTAATGCAGCAGACACCGGTACCATTGAACCCAGGAAACCAAGAATATGAGCAGTGAAACAGCGAAAAAGATAACAACGATACTCCTGACCATAGCTCTGTGCGTGACCACACTGAGCGTACTCGGTCACGGCTATATTTCATATACCACCCCCATATTCATCGCCGGATGCATATTCATGTTCTTCATGTGTGAGTACGTCAACGCCCATGAACTCATAGGAACCTTCATCGTCATATTCTACCTGGCGGCAGTGGGCGCGCTGATGCTGTATCTCATGTTTACAGGTTTCCATGAAAGCAATGTGGTCTTTCTGGAATGGATGCTCACAAGGGCGGATGAAGTCAGATCGGATGTGAGATATACCATCTGCCTCTCGGTGGGCTGCATCACGTTCTTCGGATTTACCGTCTATTATTTCACCAGAGTCAGATACAGGATGATATTCCTCACCCTGGTCTCGATCATGCCCTGCATCCTGTACGCCAAGGTGGTGGCCCAGGTGGATGATGCCTATCTGTGCATCATAGCCTTTCTTTGCATGCTGGCCGGGATCTTTCACATACGGGAGGGCATCAGCGAAAACACACCGTTCCCCGTCATGCCCATGGCCCTTTATTTTTCCCTGATGATCCTGATGCTCTGCGCCATGATACCCCGCAAAGAGGAAGCCGTGTACTATGACAGGTTTGAGGATCTGTTTCTCATGAGCGGCAATAAGGATATAGAAGCGGAGGCCGATCTATCGGCCCTGAATGAATTCTCCGGGGATGCCGACGGATATCAGAGCACCAACCCCAGACGGCTGTTCATACTGATGGGTGACAGGCCCCCCTATCTTAAACGCCAGAATTTTGATTATTATGATTTTGAGACCGACAAGTGGTATAAGGATGAGCGGTTTACCTTTATGACCTCGTCCCAGTCCTTTGGATCAAAGCAGGAGGATGAGGCGAAGTGTACCAGACTCATCGAGGCACTGAATACGGTGGAAAAGACAGAACCCGGTTTTCTTGAAAAATACGGCCTTGAGGCAGCACTGGATCCGGATGTGACCTCCAGGGTGAAGGATGACCTGCACTCCCTGGCCATTGTGCCCATCAGGTTCTCCCCCCAGTATTTCCTGGGCTCTTCCAGACAGGTGGGACTGCTGGTATCCGCTACGTCGGACAAAAGATATAACCTCTACTATCTTTCGGACGGGGCAAACGCCCACGGCATGACTGAGGGCAGGCTGACGGATATAAGCATGGCGGATGCCGAAAAAATGCTGGAAGAAGCCATCGATATACTGTCGGAATCCTCCGTGCTCTACAAGATGAACAACCCCGAGGGGCTGGAGCTGTCCCAGATCAAATCAGATGTGAACGTGGGAGAGACCATATATGCACAGAAATGCCTGTCGTACTTCTATAACAGGCAGCTGGAAGCAAAGAACTATAAGGAAGCCATCGATGAGTCGGGGAATAATGACCATATAAGCGACAGCGTGAGAGAACTGGCGCAAAAGATCACGGAGGACTGCGAGTACGATTATCAGAAGGCCTCTGCCCTTGCCACATATTTTCATAAGGGTGAATTCACCTATGATCTGGATTACGATCCCGGGGATGATTCCCCGGAATATTTCCTTTTTGAATCAAAGACGGGAAGCTGCTCTGATTTCGCATCAGCCTTTGCCCTCATGGCCAGGAGCGTGGGACTGAATGTGAGATATACGGAGGGCTTCAAATGGGAGGAATCCACCAGGGAGCGGGTTTACTATATCCGGGAAACGGATTCCCACGCCTATCCGGAGGTCTTTATTCCCCTCGTGGGATGGTGCGTGTACGAGCCCACCATCAGCGCCCAGGAAAAGCTTGGGCTGTTTGAAAGGCTGGGTATAGACATTAAGATCGACTTCGGCCTCATCACCTATGTGACAGGACTTATCCTGATAGTGGCTATGGCCGGGATCTTCATAAAGCTGATCCTGCCGTTTTTGTCGGATGTGGTATTTGGCATATATATCAATTTTGTCCCCGAAGATGAGCGCTCGCTCAAACGATACAGAAGGATGATGAAAAAAGCCGCAAAACGACGGGGCGAAGGGGTACTGGCCCTGACCCCGGATGAGTATCTGACCGAATATTCGGACAGATATCCGAAAAGAAAGACCCGGATAAAGAGATTGCATAAACTGGTGGAGGAAGTGAAACGTACGGTTTATGGAAAAGGAAAAAAATGATATAATGTAGAACATGTCAGACAATACCGCAAACAATGAAACAAAAAAGAAAATGAGACTGTCCATACTGACCAGGATAGCCCTGCTTTTCCTGTTGTCTCTTGTAGTGGCTGCAGTTTTTCTGGCTGCCATCGGTTACTGGTTTGCCAACGAGACTTCCGTATATCAGAGAAACAGTGCCGCAGAGGCGGTGGCCACTGCCGCAAAGACCGCCCTCGGATCAAAGAAAAACCTGGAACGCCTTGAGTATGACGAAGAATTTAAGGATAAACTTCACGGAACCTTCAGATATATCTGCTCAAGAACCGGGGCAAAATATCTGTATCTGTACAGGATAGATGAAGATCAACAGAGATCTTTTTTCGTCGTGGCGGGGAATGCTGATGAAGATGATCAGATGATAAATGAATTGACGCGGGAGGGGGATAAAGGACATGACAGCCTTTATCAGTCTGAGACAGAGATCCTGGATGGGGATCATGACAGCAAATATGTAATAATAGACAATCAATTCGGAAGGACTTATACATATCTTTTGCCGATAATCGATGAGGATAAGCTGTTGGGGATCGTCGGTGTGGATTATGATTTTAAGAGCGTGAACGACAGGATGCTCCGGAACTTCAGAAACCTGTTCCTGCTGTTGCTGACGGTATTTGCCCTGGTTTTTGTTCTCGCTTTGTTCCTCATTAAAAAGATGGTGATGCGTCCCATAGAGGTGCTGTCGGAGAAAATGAGGAATTTTGCCTTTGAGCGGGATGGGGGAACTGTGTATGATGCGCCGAAGCACCGTTTTGAGGATGAGATGACGGATATAGAGGGCGCCTTCAACGAAATGGCCCGGGATATAAATTCATATGTGGATGATATTTCAGTGCTCATGAAGGAGAAGTATCAGACAAGGATGCAGCTGGAGGTAGCCCAAAGGATACAGTCCGGCATAGTACCCCTGGAGACCGGTATATCGGGGGATGAATATGACATATTTGCCTGTGAACATCCTGCCAGGGAGGTGGGCGGAGATTTCTATGATATCTTTGCAAATAATGCCGGCAATATCTGTATAGTGATCGGAGATGTGTCAGGGAAAGGAATATCTGCGGCGCTTTTTATGGTGATGGTCAAAACCACCATAAGAGAAAACCTGAAGGCAGGCCGTTCTCTTTCGGATACCCTGGAACAGGTGAACCGTGAGATCTGTCTTTCCAATCCGGAGAATATGTTTGCCACGGTTCTTGCCATGATGATCGATATTAAGACCGGAGTTGTCAGATTTGTCAATGCAGGACATATTCCGCCCCTTATACTGAAAAAAGATCCCGAGTATCTCAGTATGTACAGCGGTATGGCTCTGGGACTTTTTGAGGATGGTGATTTTAAGGAGGAGAGCCTGGAGCTTGGGGATGGAGAAGGCCTGCTGATATTTACCGACGGACTGACGGAAGCCGTCGACGCCGGTAAAGTACAGTATGGAACAGACAGGCTGCAGGAAACCGTTGTCGGCTGCAACAGCTCGGGGACAGTGGATCCTGCGTCCCTGACCAAGAGCCTTGTGGCATCGGTAAAAGAGTATTCAAAGGGCCTGGAACAGTTTGATGACATTACCTGTATCACATTCATATACAGAAAGAATACAGACAGTAAGAGGGAACTGAGTCTGGATCTGGACTCCTTTAACACGGTGAAAAAGACGATCATAGGTTCTTTTGGCGAGAATGAGAAGACCAGGAGCATGATCCTGGCCTGTGAAGAGATATTTGTAAATATCGTCAGCTATTCAAAGGCTCAAAGGGTCGGCTTCTTCTGTAAGAGGACGGATGACAGCTTTTCGGTTGTCTTTTATGATGACGGTATTCCCTTTGATCCCACAAAACGGTTATTTGCAGACAGGGATTTTGAAGACCTGGATATGGGCGGGATAGGGATCATGATAGCCCGGAACAGTTCCAGGGAAATGGTATACAGCAGGATCGATGGCAAAAATATACTTAAGCTTGTGTTTGAGGTGTGACAGTGGACCGGATCTTTTCAAAGGAAGAAGTCAATACAGGACGACAGAGGGAATTTGATTATCTGAAGGGCTTTTTTATGATATTCATTTTCCTGATCCACGCTTTTCAGGCTACATTTTCCGCTGAGAGTACCCTGGTCAGCGGGATATACATAGTGGCCACCATGACGGGAGCGGCCCTTTTTATCTTTGTCATGGGCTTCGGGACCGTATACAGCAAAAGATCCGGCCCTTCGGATATGGCTGCCAACGGAGTGCGGATGGTGGCTTATCAGTATCTCAACAACCTGCTGTATATAGCGGCCATCATCCTTCCGTATCCTTTTGTGAAGGGACTTCTCACGGATGAGGGAAGGGATACTCTGAGGCTCTGTATCAGGGTCTACGCCCAGTATACCAATATTTTCTTTATAACAGGTATCATATATCTGGTCCTTGCCCTTCTTAAAAAACTGAACTGCAAGGTGTATGTATATCCCATGATCGCTCTTGTCATGACTCTTATCGCCCCGTTGGTATACGGCCGCGAGGTGAAGGTGCCGGTGATAGGTTATATCATAAAGCTTCTCATCGGACATGATATGTTCGTCTCCTTTACGCCTCTGTATTTCCTGAGTTACGCTCTTTTGGGAGTGGCTGCGGGGCACATGTACAGGCATATAAGGGACAAAAAACTCTTCTACAGGATCGTGCTTGTGATCGCCCTTATAGTGGCGGCCGTCTGGTGGACAGTCATAGGCGTTAAATATATCCCGGATCCCTCGACGCTGAGAAAGGACATGGGATACGGTTATATCCATCCGGGACTTTTCCGGGTGGCGGCCAGCCTGGCCCATATACTTATCGCCGCCGCCGTTGTTTTCTTTATCAATGATAAAGCCGAAGGATCCGGTAAAACAGACCGGAAAAAAGAGAATCCCATAAGTGCCCAGATACTTTTCTACGGCAAACATATTTCAAAGTATTACGCCCTGCATGTCGTGGTTTACTTTGTGGCTCTGGGTTTTCACGGATATCTGGGCTTTGAGCCCCGGCAATGCTGGGGGCTGATGCTTTTGTCCATGATCGTCACAGAGGGCATGGTCCGGGCTGTGGTACGCGCTGATGAGCTCAGGGAAAAAAGAGGCGGGTCAAGATTTGAAACGATCCTCAAATTCGCCTTCCCCTATCTGGTGATGCTGGCACTGCTCTTACTGAGGCTGCAGCAGCTTGACAAGGATAGAGCCATATTTACTCCCAGGGAGTTTGACACCTTTGTCTGGGCCCTTTTCGTGATCATGATAATCGCGGCCCAGGTCCTGTATGTGGTCAATAAGCGGATGGCCTCACAAAAGGCAAGGGAAGATGCGTTCATGGAAACGGCCAGGGATATCCAGAGCGGAATGGTCCCGCCGGAAACCGCTTATGAAAAAGAAAATGTACGTATCGAAGCCATATCCAGGCCGGCAAAGGCTGTGGGGGGTGATTTTTACGATATCATACCGCTTGATGACGGCAGGTTCGGCATCGTGATGGGTGATGTCTCCGGCAAAGGGGTGCCGGCGGCTCTGTTCATGTCCATGGTAAAGACCATGGTGAGAGACAGGATCCTGTCTGGTATGAGCGTTGAAAGGACGCTGAATGAGGTGAATGACGAGCTTTGTGCTTCCAATCCCAAAGGAATGTTTGCCACCGTTTTTGCCGGAGTGTTTGATGAAAACAGCGGTGAGCTGACCTTTGCGAACGCAGGGCATATGCCTCCTGTGAAAACCGGAGCAGATGCGTCCTTTGTTGAAGTGGACAGCGGCTGTGCCATCGGCCTGTTCGAGGATGCGGGCATCATATGTCAGAAGGTGGTGCTTAAGAAGGGAGAAGGCATCCTTCTGTATACGGACGGAACCACCGAGGCAGTAAACCTGCAGAAGGAACCCTTCGGTGAAAAGCGGCTGCTGCAGGCAGTGAGCGGTCAGGACAGTAAATCTCTCATTGAAAAGGTGGCCGCTGATGTGATAAAATTTTCCGGGGGACAGGAGCAGTTCGATGACCTGACTCTGCTCATGCTGTCGTTCTGAGAGAAGAATCCTGACGAACGTCAGATGAAGTAAAAAAGATCCTTCGGCTAAAGCCTCAGGATGACAGTCGGTTATGTCATTCTGAGGAACGCAGTGACGAAGAATCCTGAAGGACTTGAATCGGATCATGAAAAAGAT
>JAEEGL014303538.1_pt1 | contig 10117 bp, 3 predicted proteins | sample 9134231 | NCBI WGS metagenome assembly JAEEGL01 (sample SAMN16246548, study PRJNA631951) | gut metagenome | biome: gut microbiome; feature: rumen; material: fiber-attached | host: Bos | place: Iran: Karaj | collected 2018-10 | reverse complement strand
TCCCACGATATCACAATCAGCCTGCTCCTGGATGATAGGTACTGTCTCCTCGATGGACTTACCAGATGTAGTAACATCCTCGATGATAAGAACTCTGTCTCCGTCACGGAGCTTACTTCCGAGAAGGATTCCCTTGTCGCCGTGGTCCTTTATCTCTTTTCTGTTAGAGCAGTATCTGATCTCTCTTCCATAGAGCTCGCTTATTGCTACTGATGTAACTACTGAAAGAGGAATGCCCTTATATGCAGGTCCGAATAAAACGTCAAACTCAAGACCAAAGGTATCATGGATAGCTCTTGCATAATAGCTTCCCAGTTTCTTAAGCTGAGTGCCTGTAACATATGCCCCGGCATTCATGAAAAATGGGGACTTCCTTCCGCTCTTAAGTGTGAATTCCCCAAACTTAAGGACATTGCTGTCCACCATAAACTCGATAAATTCTTCCTTGTAACGCTCCATACCTTAAAATTCCTCCTCAAAAAAATCTGCAAGGTGTTATAACATGCGGATATTATAACACCTTGCAGCTTCATATACAATTTACTTTGCCTGTTCTTTTTTAAGTTTCAGATCCTTAGGCATATAGATCTGTTCTGCCACGAAGTTTTCCTCAAAATCAAAATCCCTGGTCTTTCTTTCAAACTCCACTCCACTTACATGAAGCATGTTCTGAGGCTTTTCAAGGCTGTCGTGTTCAGCTTTTTGGACATCCTCATCCTTCATGTTCATCTTTCCGTCCTTGTCATAGAGATTTTCTTTAAGGCCAAACTTATCGCTGAGGTACTTAAGGTTTTTTTCCTCAAGGTTCTCAGGATAAACAAGCTCAAACTTGTCTATCTCAATAAGATCAGAAACAGAAACGATGGTGGGCTCTTCGATCTTGCTTCCCTTTTTCAAGGAATCCATGGTGATAAGCTCTTTGTTGGCTCTGTTCACACCAACAACTGACAGATAATGGCCACTCTTCAAAAGAGATATTGGTGTCTTGGTCCTGTCAAGTTCACTCTGGATCTTGTCCATAATGTAGTCAGTGAGCCTGGTCTTTACATCCTCTTTCTTTTCATCCATGACATTGAGATAGAAATTGGTAAATACCAGGTGGTGCTCAGCAGTTTTAGGAAGGGCATTGATAACAGTATCTGCTGTGATATACGGATTACCAGTCATATCTTTTGCCAGGAAAGTCTGAATGTTCTTTGCTTCCTGGTTAAAGCTCATGGAGTTCTCGTTCTGGTCACTTTGATCCTCCATATACTTCATGGCTGTTTCATTTGGAATAAAGTTATTTTCGTTCTTAAACTTATTTTGATCAAATTTGGGGCCTTCAATCTTATGGGCTTTCATATAGGCATTTACAACATATGTATGGGATGCTGCCCAGCAGCCATAGTTGCCCTTCTGATGCTGGTCAAATTTGTAGATATTATCCGCATCGTTATCCTTAAGACTAAATGTCTTTGCCTGTTCCTCCTTCTTCACTGCGCTCTCATATGTGCTGATACCGTCCACATTCTTTTTAACCTTGGCGGCATTCTCACGTTTCTCATAGATGTCGATCATCTCAGAAAGCAGCGCATCAACTTTATAGTAGATATTTACATCTACTCCTGCGCCATATACTTCTTTGTAGTAGGTATTCCTGAGAGCCCAATTGCTCTTAAAGTCCTTGATATCCTTTACATCTTTGATCTGGTTGAATCTGTTGACAAACCACCTGTAATGCTTATTGTTCTCCTCTACAGGCAGGCTGATATGGTCAATATCTGCATTCTTCAAGGCTTTTTCCGGCACCATATTCTTTATGATCTTTTCCATATAGCCTTTATCTACCAGATTCTTATAGGCAGTCTGCAGATCTTCCACAAAAGTCTTTTCCGCTTCAGTCTGTGCTGTGTTCTTCAGAACGCTCTCTAAATCTGCCTGATCACGCTTAAAATCAGCATAGTTGTCACAGAGTAAAAATCTGGATACTTCATTCATCACCTTGCCCATGCAGGTATTGAGATCAATTCTTGGAAGATACCTGAAGTTCTTCTCAAAGTACGGAATAGCATCTTCTCCGTATTTTATAACATACTGGTTTCTTCTCACATAGTCACGGTTTTTCTTTTGCTGTTCCTCTGTCAGCTCAGGCTGTTCACTCTGAGAAAGTACAACTTTATTCTTCTTATTTCTCCTGGCCTTTCTCTCTTCAGCTGTGTATTCAACAACTTCTGTCTGCTCTTCAAGATCAAGATTTTTAAGTCCATCCGCATCCTGTTCTTGTCTTTGACGCTCTGCTTCTTCTTCCTGCATAGCAGGAATATTTGCAGCCATGTACCTGCGTGAAGCAATTTCAGCAAATTGCGGATCTTTTTCGTTCTCATCCATTCTCTCAACAGCATGTACTTCTTCCAGATTCTCAGCTGCCGCAGCCTTGGTCTCAAAATACTGTTTTTGCTGCTCCGGTGTCATTTTTTTGATCTTACTGCGCTCTGCCTCTGTACAGAGATCACTTATAGTGCCCCCTGACTCAACGACACCAGTTATGATCTGACATCTGTAATTTTCCATGATGTCACAGAGTTCTTTAAACATGAATTTCGAAAGGAGATCACTCTTTTCTTCCTTTTTCACCTCAGCCACATCTCGCCCATAATAGATCAATGTATCAAAATCAAACCTTGCATTTGGGGCCTTGATCTTCTTTAGCTTATTTACTGCATATACTCTTTCTCTTAGCTTTACGAAGCGCTTGATAATATCTGCCCTTTTCTTTTCAGACATTGTGGCAAGTTTGACATTTGTATTCAAGGCTCGATGGAGCTTGTCGATCTCATCGTCGTTCTGCCTCATCCTGGCCCTCAGCGTTGCAGTATACTGCTCAAGAGTAGTTGCTGAATCAAGCCTAGCCAGAAGCTCCTGTTTGCTCAATTTAAAGATATCTATATTTTCCAATAAAAGAAAATTGTATCTCATTTCAGCGCTTCCAAGAGACAAGATACGCATCAGCTCCTCGTTGGGCTGAACATTGAATTTTTCAATGATCCTCTGTTTTGCCTCTTTGAAATTTGCGGGAGTATTGTTAAGGACAGTAACGTTTAAGTTATTTCCAAACATTTCCCCTTTTATAAACTCTGTCTCTTCAAATTTGTCGACAGAGATCACTTTGCCATCTTTGTCCTGAGCGACATGGACAGCCTTGCTCCTTATTTCTGATATATCATTAAGCATATGGCGGCCATTGGCATCCAAATTCCCTTTTAATGCAAGATAATTCATGGCATTAATAACGCCTGCTGCCCTGTCCAGCAGCTCTATCTGCTGCCTTTTTCTCTTTTGAATGAACTTCTCAAGCTGCATTTTGGCCTGTGGACGGATCTTGAATTCCTCAGCCTTTGTGCTAACTACATCTGCAGACTTCTGAATTTCCTTATCTATTTCTGCAATTGCAAGGGCAAGCTGATTTCCCTTCTCTTTAAGGTCATCAAAAAGGCCCCTGTTTTCTTTCCCCTGTACTCGCGATCTCCTGTCGGTATGGATTGAAGCTATAGCTGATGCAATATTATATGTATCAGTAAAATCCTGGCCGGATTTGACTTCTTTGTCATCAGTATCAAGCAGGAGTTTACGGCACTTCTTGTCCCAGTACCTCTCAACGTCTGCTCGTTTTTCCTTGGTGGCGCTTTCCTTGACCGCACGCAAAAGAGCAGCTGACTGATTTCCATCAACCTTGATATGGGCGTTCTTTACATCCCTTCGGTCAACTAAATGTCCGCTCTCACGAAACTTCATCTTGTTGTGCTCAAGACAGTAGCGCATATCTGCATCAATTCTCTGATACAGTCCTTTTGCAAATAATATATTGTCTATAGGAGCCTCTTCCTTGTTGGTCTTAAGCTTGGCAAAGGCTTTTCCCATATCATCTTTATATCCAGACTCGAAGAGATCTGTGATTGCTTTATATCTGTCTCTGATTTCCTTTACCTCATCAAACTTCTGAGGCATGGCTTTTTTATCTAAAAGCTTGTCCGGAATCTGTCTGAAGGAATAAAGGGCATCAGATGTAGCTTCCGTCAAGGTTTCCACCGGATGCTCCATAGCTCTTTTCATGAATGCTGTAAAGGAATCCTTGGATTCCTGAGATACCTGATATTGCCCCAACATACCATCGTTTCCGGCAATCTCAAGCTTAGGGGCAAGGGCAAGAAAATGATTCAGATAATTCTTAAAAAGAGGATTTACCTGCTGTCCACCTTCCTGCATGAGTTCATCTACTATGTCTCTCTTGAATTTCTCCTTTGTGGCAAGACGCATAGTACTTGTCATAAGTTCAAGAGTGTATTCTCCGGACTTAAACTCACTGTCAAGCTGCGCCTCGGGATTTTTCTTCCGAAGCTTTTTAAGCTTCTTTGCCTTTTCTTCCTCAGTGAGTTCGTCCAGGAGCTTGAGACCATAAACTGTATCTAACTGGTCCTCATTTACCTGCTGATTGGGAAGAGCAAAACCATGCATCTTGGCATGCCACATGCTGTAAGTGCTATTTATAGTTACCTTCCGCTCTGCTTTTTCCTTGTAACCAAGCTTTATATTCTGGATCTGTACATCCTGAGCGTCGATCTCGTCAGGACGCGCAACTAAAAAGCCCTCAGGCTGGTGCTTCCACTTGCGTTCATAATCACCATAAAAATCCTGCTGACTTCTTGACTCAGTCCTTATAAATGATTCGTCAAAAGAAACATTTCCAGCCTTGAAATAATCATTGGTCGCTTCATACCTATCCCTGGTCAGATTAGAAAAAAGCGCTGTACTCTGTTGTTTCTTGGTCTGTATCTGTTCGGCACTTAGGGGTGGCATAAGTTAACCTCCTTATAACTGCATAAGATCCAGGGTTGCACAAACTTCGTGGAGCCCCTTTATTCCAAGAGTGCCCTCTATGAGCTTGGCTACATGGCCTTCCTGAAAATATCCTGTAAGAACTACATTGTCATTGAGTTCTGTCTGAATGACTTTGCACAATCCGCTCAAAAGATAAAGCGGCGCCATCATGGCTTTGGTTCCTACAAAAAAAAGCACCAGATCAAAAGCGTTTGGATCGGGGAAGCTGCTCCTTTCATCCGTTGCAGGAAGAAGGGTCATCCTTGGGGACTCAACCACAAGGGCTCCCTTGGGATCATCATTTTCAAGATATGCCATGCTGTAGGGCAGAATATCACTATCCACAGAGATGTCATAGTTGTAGAAGGTCATATTCTTGTCGATGATCTTAAAGAGCTTTTGCTTCTTGTCTTCTGGCAGGTACTTGAGCCTCATGATATTCTTTGGTGAAAAAGAGGCTGCCCTGCACTTTTTGATGTCCTCTGCCCTGAACCTGAAATAAGCCAGGTCCAGCCTGTCCTCAGTAAAACCAAAGCGCTTGGAAATGGTGGCAAAACTTGTAAATTCCTCTGGTATATAATTTACGTGCACATGGGTGTAGCCCTCTTCACGAAGCGTAAGAAAGAGCTCCATAAGGGCCTGATCCATGGCTCCAGTACCACGGAGATAAGGCACTATATAAAGGTACCTTATCTCTATGGCACTTATCTTATCTACAAATATTATGCAGCCTGCTGCCTCCTCGGATTCACTTATTCCATAAAAATGAATATCCTCGGAAAGAGCTTTCTTTTTAAAAACATCAGGTATAAACGCCTCAAAAGCATGCATGTTTGCTGGCGATATCTCTTCCAAAAAAGCCATCAGAATAAGTCTCCTTGGTCATTCTGGTTTCGTAGTTGAAGTGCTGGAAGGTACAGTATGATCAGGCAGATCGTTGCGCTAAGGAGCGCTACGATAAACAGCCATATTCTCATGCTGCCCCTTACCCTGAAGATGTCTGTAAGACGAAGTCTTGCACCATCAAGGTAGTTGCTGCCCAGGCTGTCATCCTCTGTTCCAACAAGTGTGGCAGTGGCAGCTTCTATCTCTGCAGCTGAAAGTATCCTCTCAGGAGTGATCACAACTGTGTAGTCAGAAGCATGAGTAAGTGGGAACTTGGTGTAACCCTTGTCATCTACTCTTCCATTACCTGCTACTTCGAGTTCTTTTTTCGCCTCATCGTAATGATAAAGGGTTGTGTACATACCCTTGTTGCTCTCACCTACAGGAACGGATATTGTTGCCACAAATCCGAAGTCTCCGTCGTGGTTAATAGAGAACTCAACATGAGGATAGGATCCCGTAACACCAGTAAGAACAGGCTCAGGAATATTCCTGCTGCCAAGCCTTACGCCCATGTCGATATCGCTTCTGGCATTTGGAACCTCTTCGCCCTTGATCTCCCATTCAACATCATCTGCCATGCGGAGCTTAACCTGGACGTCTCTGTTGTTCATAGAGGTAAAGAGTTCGTTGGATACATTTGAAAGGCCTGCCATCTCAACCTCAATGACTGCGCCTTTATTGGCCTTATTAACTTCACTTGCTATCTTGTTCCAGCCACTGGTCTCATTTATTCCGATCTTTACATTGCCAGTTGCCTCTGCAATATAAGGATTTCTGTTGATCTCTCTGTCCTTGTCACCAAGTGCGCTCTGAGAATTCTTGTCCTTTGAGGACTTGGAGGAACCAGAACCTGATGAGCCTCCGCCCTGCTTGCCTGAGCCTGAGCCGCCACCTGCGAGTCCATGAGGTGCAGGAGTAAGGCCACTTGGTGCTCCTTTTGAGTTGGAACCAGATCCAGAACCATTGCCTGATCCTGAAGCTGCCTCTGATGATGCTTCAGAGCCTTTAACCTCCTGGGTCATGACTTCACTGATGTTGCCAGCTCTGTCAACAGCTATGAAGTAGAACAAATATGTCTTATCAGGATCCAGAGCATCCATTGTGGCACTGGCTACTGCAGTTCCGTCCTTCTCGTCTGTTGTCTTAACGTACTCGCCGTTATCAAACATCCAGTCCTTACCTGGAGTATCGTACTTCCTGCCCTCTTCCTTCTCCTTGAAGACATATTTAAATCTGTTGATTCCGCTGAGCTTGTCAGTACCTGCAAGACCGATTATGGTCTTGGAAGTGTCAGTTGATGATGGTGCAATCTTGGCTGTAGTCATCTTAGGGGCTACAGTATCGTAGAGGATATTTCCAAGGGAGATGATCGTCTCGTTACCAGCCTTATCTACAAGCTTTGCGTAGATATAGTTATTCTTATCCTTCACTGTAGTAGGCTTTGATGATGAAGAATAAGTTCTCCATGCTGCGCTCTTTTCTGAAATTGCAGCTAAAAGGTCAGATGAAGATGAATAAAACGTGTCCGATACGTAATAATGAATATAGTCAATTCCCGATAATGTATCCGAACCTGTGATCGAGCCACTTCCCGCCTCACTAATGTATGCCTTTACAGAGTCTGTTGTTGTAAATGCATTGCTTGAGTAGCTTCCAACATAGATAGTACCTGTGGGCGCGGTGCGATCTATGCATACAATGATAGTGTATGGCTGTATTCCAGGCTGGCTGGTATCAGCATCAACTACCTGATCAGTGGTTGTATCTTTAAAATACAGTTCTTTTTCAACGGTACCACTACCAGTCATTACATATTTACTTAAGTAACTACCATCCTCGCTAACTGAGATGGTATATCCACTGGCAGTAATGGTTACATCGTCGTTATACCAATCCTTCAAATCACTTCCATTATATTTTACAGGAAGATCTATCTCTGCCAGTATCGTAACTGTGACTCTTACAGTTGTTACTACTCCAGTAGTTTTGTTTTTAAAATAGAGTGTTTTTACATTTTCACCCACGTCGAAGATATCAAACGTCTCCGGCTGGGCACTCCAACTTGCAGATGAATTAGTATCACTTACATAAAAACCATTAGCTGAAATTCTTACTGTTCCATAGTAGAAAGACTTCTTTGTTTCAGAGCCGTTATATAGGATTGTTATTCCTGCTGTATCATCTATGGCTAGATCTGTTATGGTTTTCTGTACTATTCTTCTTGTACCTGTTTTCTTAAAGTACAAAGGTAAACTAATCTTACCTGTCGCCTCTGTAGTGGTTGGAGTGCTATAGGTAAATACAGAATTAAATGAACTTGGATCAGTAGAGTCGCTTATGGTATAGCCGTCAGCTGTAAAATCTACTGCTTCGCTATACGAAGTTTTTTGAGGCGCACCATTAAGGAGCACGTCAACGTCTGCCACATAAACTGCAGCAGTATGTGTGCCACAATAATATCCTTCACTGTTACTTCCGATACCTTGATAGGTTAATGTTATTTCTGAGTCAACTGTTGGAATCGTTGTTGTCGGATCTGAACTAGCACTAACAGTGTATTGTATATCTTTTTGCAAATACACTGAGCCATCAGAAAGTGTATAAAAATCCAATATACCCTTAGAAGAATCCAATGACTGATAGTTATCAGCATCCGGTGTATATGTTACACTTCCAATGTTTTTTATATCAGAGACTGTCTGCTTAACAACAAAGTCTCCAGCACCTTTTAAATAAACATCAAAACCACCTGCGCCATCTACTGTTTTACTAGCACTACCGCTGTAAGTGCCCGATTCAGATGTACTAATATTCACTCCACTTGGAGCTGATATAGTAACGTCACTAGACCCTGGTGTAATGTTGTAAGTCAGGCCAGTTGTTGGCACATTGATGTCCACTGTTTTTTGATCTGCAGTATATGTGGTGCCATTGCCTGTAAATGTCAAAGTAAGAGTACTCCCAGCATTAACAGTAGATAAAAAAAGATCGGCATAATCTGGCAACACTTCATAATCACTTGAACTTAAAACCTCAGGATTATCCGGATCACTATAATCTGTCAGCGTGTACGGGAATGTCGAAGATGACATGCTCCAAAAATCCGTGGTGTAACTGATCGCCACATTATTAAAGTCCTTTGCCACTGCTCTTGTTCCGCCTCTATTTGCTGGAGCAGCAGCGGTTCTTGTGGCTCCACATACGCATTCCTGCAGCTGATTACCGTTCTCATCATATCCTACAGTAACCCAGTTATGATCTTCTACAATATTATCAGCGCCGCAATCAAGGCAGGTAGCAGTATGGGTAACTTCACCTTCCACATAAGTGTAGGTCTTATTTTCGTGCTGACATGTAGTTGGCGGTGTTGTAGCATCTCTATACTCAGTGTATCCACATCCAGAAGTCTGACAGGTCCTATATTCTCTGCCAGTAGCTTCATCATATGTCCAATCATCTGGGAATGAATGTCCCTCCGGATCTAAAGTAGCACCGCAGTCATCACACACTCTGGAGTGTCCACTCGCGTTGTATGTATAGATAATATTATTATGTGGGCAAGGTGGAATATAATTTGGGTCAGGCTTTGAATCTGTATATGGGCAAACAGAACACGAGCCATTAAGTGTTCCTGCTCCATCGCTTACCCAGCTCATATTATGTGATCCAGAAATTGTATTGCCACAGGAACAAACACCAGTATGCCCCTCACTATCAAATTCCCATGAATATTGGTGAACATGATCCGGATCATCATCCGCATAGGAAAAGATGGATCCAATTCCCGTTATAGTACTTAACAAGCACAAGATAAGCATTCCAATGAATACTTTCTTGGCCCCCTTCTTCAGATTGTTAAACTGTTTTTTGATCTTCATAATATTTCCCCTCATAGCTTTCCTAAAAAACAGTATCGCTATTTTATTTCAAAAGCACATAAGCCCTCATATTTATATCGGCAAATCGCTTCTTAAGAACCATTGGCATTCTATACAAAACAACCTATACAGCTTCAATTCCTTTATACGAATGACCACATAGGTCTGTCACTCATCGGAAGCTTAAAGCTCTTTTCCCTATGCAAGACCAACATCCTCAGCATATGGCTCGAAGTCTGACTTAGTGAAGACCTTACCAACCTTAACAAACTCGTACTTGATGGCGTTGAGGTAGTGTCTCATATGAACTTCGCCATTTGCATCAGGGTCAGCCGCAGCAAGGAAGGCTGCGTTGAGGATACAGTTCTTGATGTTACCACCAACGAACTCGAACTTCTCAGCAAGGAATCTGATATCCACGTCGTCTGCAAGAGGTGTACTCTTTGGAATAGTGGTACGCCACAGCATTTCTCTTGTATCCACATCCGGGAACT
>JAEEGL014214836.1_pt1 | contig 10117 bp, 6 predicted proteins | sample 9134231 | NCBI WGS metagenome assembly JAEEGL01 (sample SAMN16246548, study PRJNA631951) | gut metagenome | biome: gut microbiome; feature: rumen; material: fiber-attached | host: Bos | place: Iran: Karaj | collected 2018-10 | reverse complement strand
TGGAAGCTAGAAAAAAGTTATGTTTTTGTTATAATGGTAAAAAGTGGAGTAGTAATATGAATAACACTAATAAAAACAATCCGAAAGAAACTGGTATTTCTCAAAAAAAAGTTGGAATAAAGCGCCGTTTTTTAAATCACAAAAAAGAAGTGACCGAAAATCGTGCTACTTGGTCTAATCATGAACATGACATAAAACATACGAGTCATCTAGAGCTGAAACGTAATAAAAGTTGGGCTATTTTTATGATGTTGGGCGGGATAGGCGTAATTGGAGGACTAGTATGTATCCTGATTGCCTTCTTACAGGAAGAACAGGAAGTTGTTTTGCTGGATTTTCCAACAATCCCTAGTCAAACCATTTCGACCACAAACCAATACAGTAGCCTAACTGGTGAGCCCTTAGTAGATAGTGCTAGCAAGAACGCCCCTGCCTATTGCGTACAAACACCAAATGGCACAGATGGGGCTCGGCCACAAGCTGGTCTCACCCAAGCGGGCGTCATATTTGAAGCAATCGCCGAGGCTGGGATTACGCGTTTTGCGGCTATTTATCAAGATCCAACTTCTGCAATAATTGGGCCAATTAGATCTCTCCGTATTTATTATTTAGATTGGGACACGCCATTTGATTGTACTATTGTTCATGCTGGCGGCTCAGGAGACGCTTTAAGCGCAGTAGCGAGCGGTGGCTATAAGGATTTATCAGAGGACTACAGTTACATGTACCGTGGCACATATCGGCAAAGACTATGGAACAATCTATTCACGACTTCAGACAACCTAAAGCGATTTAGCGATAATCATAACTATAGAGAATCGAATATCCACGGGTTTGCCAGAATGACACCAGAGGAATCTACCCGCGACATGATAAATGATTTAATAACAGAAAAATTAAACATTACTCGCCCCGCCAAAGAGAACACCTCGTCCTTAACTACCAAAGTGGGCTCGATAAACCTTAACTTTGGTAACTACCAAGCATTTAATGTTAGTTACACTTATGACGCTGGCACTAATACTTATCTCAGGAGCTACCAGAACGGCAATAGACACGAAGTTTATAGTTGTCCTAATGAAAATCTAGGAGACAAGAACCCAGAGGATGTCTGTACGTTAACCCAAATGGCGCCAAACGTCGTAATCGCCATGGTAGTCAATGAAAGACGTGCGTCTGATAATTATCATGAAGACATTACAACGTCTGGCTCCGGTAAGGCTTATGTCTTCCAGAACGGAAGTGTAATAGAAGGGACCTGGAATAAGCCCAGCAAAAATGATCAGATTAAGTTTCTCGATGACAACGGGAGCGAGATTAAGCTTGCCCCGGGGCAGACTTTTATTTCGGCAATCCCGAACTATGGAAGTATTGCTTATTAAATATTTGTGTGCTATAATAATGCTACGGACCTAACCCCCCTTAGGTCCGTACTTGTTATAAGGGGTCTCGTCGTCTAGCGGTCCAGGACTCCTGGTTCTCATCCAGGCAATCGCGGGTTCGAATCCCGCCGAGATCACCAGAAAAATAAAAAAGACCCGTAGGGTCTTGTTTGTTTTTCTGATATTCGGAGGTGGGATGAGAGCCCGCAGGGTTCGCTCGTGGTAGGAGCCGAGTAAATATCCAAAGCTTGCTTTGGATATTTTGAGGCGACGCCCCACGAATTGATTTGTGCGCCAGCACAAATCAAAATCCCGCCGAGATCACCAACAAAAAAGAGAAGCCCGAAGGGCTTGTTTTTTTGTTGGTTCTATGAATCAGAGGTGAGATAAGTGTCTCTCGTCAATCATCCAATGCCCCCTAACCCTAAACGCCGGGATAGTGCCACGGATAGCCTTATTGGTAGCAGATTGAAGATTAACGTCATTGATTTTGACCCAGTTAGCAACCGGGATGTTTTTTCTAGCCGTAAGCTTAGCGATCCGACGGTATAGCACTTCAATCAAAGGGCTCGCAAATAGCTCCGTTAATTTATCTACTTTGCCAGTCTTAACGTATTCGTCAAGGGCAGGGTAATAATCGTCAAACTTCGATTTATTTGGAATAATGATTAGTGGTAAGCCAAGCAAATCCAACTGCTCATTTGTAAGTAGGCGTCCAATACGCCCATTACCATCACTAAATGGGTGGATGTTTTCGAATTCGGCATGAAAATATACGATTTTATCTAGGAAATATTCTTCGTTATCGGAATTATATTTTTCGACTAGTTCATATATAAAACCATTTACGAATTCTAGTAGGGCATTGTCGGCCGAACTAGCACTAGAATAGTTTTGGCCTGATAAATTAGCATTGCTAGTGAGCTCGGTGGCACCGGTATGAGAAACGTTGCTACCGCTTTGCCCGCCCGGCGCGCCTCCGGGGGCGCCACTTGGTGGCGTTCCGTCGGGTGCTCCATTCGGTGGCGTTCCGTTTGGTGGTGTTTCGTTTGATTACATATTTATCCTCATTTAACTACTACAATTTTACCGCTAAAACTTAAACGAAACTGAAAAGTATCGGCAGCCCATAAAAAAACAACCGCAGAATTTGCGGTTGTTTTTTAAGAGGCACTCTAAACTTTCTTTTAATAATTCTGATATACGTTACCGTCAATATCTATTAGGTGTGCTTTCAAGTCCCCGCCACCGAAAATTGAGACAATTTTCTCGTATCCGCTCAGGTTTTCAATTGTCCTGGCTCCATTTTCCGATATGTCGATACGAGATACGGTACCGTCTTTATTTATGAGATATATATAAGGAACAGAGCCATTACCTACTTCAACAAAATAAGCGCTAATAATACCATCAGCCTCGGCAATAATAGTCGAACCGTTATCTTCATCGGTAATAGTAAGGTGAGTATTTTCAATATGTGCCGAAACCGTTCTTTCTATGCTCGCCGAACCGGTCCAGTGAATATAATGACCCAACACAGTTCCTGAGTAATTTTTAGCAAGATTGTCCGCAAAATTCTTGTACCCATCAGTGATAACTGTATCCGTGATAGTCACAATCGTTCCGCCCTCAGTCGTAGTCTTAATTTCTGGGGTTTCAATCGTAGTAATAATTCCATCTTCGTCTTTTATCTCAACTTTTAGATCGGTAATTTGATTATCTTTCTGCGAATTTTGCACCATACCACAAACACCAAGACCAATACCACAAACCGCTACAACGGATGCAATTATAGTGGTAATTACTAGCCCTTTCCCGTTACATATTTTGTTGCCATCCGTTGCTGGCGTCATGGGGGCTGAACTTTGTTCCATAAGTCTCCTTTTGTTAAAATTATATTTCTATTATAGCAATACTTAATTTAGAATAGCAATGGAAATATTTAGATAGGCGGCGAAAGTGGTCCAGGGTAGATATGAGAGTAGGCACCGAAGGGCTGCCCGTGAAACTTTGAGGGTTTTAATCATTAGAAGAATTTCTAGTACTTGTTGTCATTTTTATTAATCTTGTTTATGTTAATTACATTATGCCATTAATGATATAATCGTAAGTATGAATATTTTGGAATACGCAAAGGGGGTGGAGAGACTGGTGAATCCGATGGAAGTCGGAAAAGTAAGTTATCTACAAACCAAACTCAGACGTTTGCCGGTTTGTTTGCAGCGCAAAATCGTCACCAGTGCCACAAAAAAGGCAGACAAAATGCCGTTCGTGGTAGAGCCGTATTGCTCATTTTTGTTTTACGAAATCACGGAGCCAGACAAAATGCTGCCATTTTTACCGGTAGGGTTCCAACCTACAAAAGCAGCAATTTTCCAAGGGGACGAAGAGAAATATTACGGTATCGTCACGATGTTTCGCGTGCATTCAAGCGTGTTCTGGGGTGCAAGAACGGAGTTTTATCTGATGGCAAAAAACACCCAGACCGGTCTGATGTCGTGGATTATTTGCGATTATATTAGCGATACAATTAGCTACGACGCAAAACACGGGCTGAAATCGCCCGACGTTTCAAAAGCCGTAATGACTACTACTTGCGAGGGTGATTTTGTCTGCGATATGCAAAATACCGATAAATCAAAATATATACACTGTGAGATGAAACTCGAAGGAGCTAAAATGCGAAAACTGGACCCTAGACTCTGGATTGAGGGCAATACTTCTATCGCATATGGTAGGCTAGCTGGGGAAGCGGACGGAGACCTTTTCTCATTGACATTTTACCCAGAGGAGATGAAACAAGCACTAGAAATTCCAGTAAGCATGGTACAAAAAGCAGAAGTGTTATGCGGAACCGGTAAACTTGGCGGCAAACTAGAACGAGCGGTAAGTTTTCCATACGCCCAACATATGCTTTCGGACGCGCCAGGCAGACAAACACATTATGGCTCCGAAGCCGCTTTAAGAAAAGCCGTAGAAAAGGTAGATTTTAGAAAAATCAAAACACTGGGAAGTTAGTCAGTTTTAAAACACTTAAAATCTAACCAATTCGGTCTTGTTACATAATTGTCCGCCACCCCTGGGCGGATGACGAGCCTGGAAGGGACCCCCAAAAAATGTTTGCGAAGCAAAATTTGGGGGGGAGAAGGCTCGGCGGGACCAGCCTATAGGTGCGTAGCTGTACTTATACAGTGAAGCCAGTTAATACGCTTATGTTTTACACCTCTTAAATTTATGTTATAATTATGATATGAAAAGGCTTCCTATTGTAGCGTTGATTGGTCAAACAAATGCTGGTAAATCTAGCCTTCTTAATCGTATGGCGCGGAAGAATATCGCCATCGTGGCTCGCGAAGAGGGAACTACGCGTGACAATGTCATTACGAAGGTAGATGATAGTTTTATCTTGATTGACACGGCGGGGCTCAAAGACCCTTCAGATGATTTTGAAGCATCCATCCAAGATCAAATCGCTGACGCGATTGAGAGCGCGGACGCTATTTTAGTAACATTGGATTCGTCAAAATATTTCGATCACCGTGATGCGCGTATAGCTAAGAACGCTTTGCGCTCCGGTAAACCAGTATTCTTGGTCCTAAACAAGTGCGATCTTGGCGAATCGCTCCCGATTACCGAGTTTCGCGCACTAGGTATCGCTCCAGAGCAAACCTATTACGTTTCCGCCACAACTGGGCAGGGAATTAATGTACTTAAGAAAACCCTGATTAGGACTATCTCTCCTAGGGCTAACTCCAACTTATCAAATACTAGCGCGTCTTTAGACTCGTCCCAACGGGGCGAATCACCTGACAACGCTGCGTTTCAGGGCTCAAATCAGCACTCGTCTCTACAAAAACAAATTCCGGCCAACCCAGCTCTTAAAATTGCTTTGATTGGTCGGCCAAATGTCGGGAAGTCCTCACTTTTTAATGCCTTGGGGCGCAAACAACAGGCAATCGTAAGCTCTAGGCAGGGAACCACGCGCGATGTCAACAGAGTTTCCGTGAAATACAAGGGACGCGAGCTAGAAATCCTAGACACCGCAGGGCTGCGCAAGCCAGGCAAACGCGAGGTAGGAATTGAAAAATTCAGCGCCATCCGCACATTAGCCGCCATAGAGGAGTCCAATATCTGTTGTCTTTTGGTTGACTCCACCGAGCCACATAGTAAATTAGACCAATCTCTGGCCGGGCAAATCGTAGAAGCTGGCAAGGGGATTATTATGGTGGTCACCAAATCTGATTTGCTAGATGACGCCACGCCTACAAATTACTTCGGCGAGGAAAACATCGGTAATCGCACGGCGGCAGATTTTCTGATTGACGCTTTGGAGAAAGATTTTGACTTTTTGCCTTATGCTCCAGTGATTTTGACTTCGTCGAAAACTGGCGACAATGTTACACAGCTATTTGAACTAGCACTGCAGGTAAACGAAGCTCGCCATACCGAGGTAAAAACTTCCGAATTAAACAAGATTTTGGCTAATGCCGTAGTTTCACACCCGCCGGCAGGGCTCAGAAACACCCGTCCAAAACCAAAATACATTGTACAGACCGACACCTGCCCGCCTTGGTTCGTAGTACACGGACACGATTTGAGGCTTTTGCACTGGTCCTGGAAACGGTTTTTGGAGCGCAAAATCCGCGAAAAGTATCCTTTTGTCGGTACGCCGATTATGTTCTCGTACCGGGACGATGATAAAGATAAATCTTAACCGCGCTTTTTTGCTATAATTGTACACATGAAACTAGTTGTTGGTCTAGGAAATCCGGGCAGTAGATATAATTTTACGCGGCATAATGTGGGATTTTTGGCGCTAGATTTTTATTTTAAGCGATATCAGGCCACTTGGCGCGAAAAGCCGTTCCTAGGAGCAATTAAAGGGCAAATAGACGATGTTTTGTTTATCAAACCCCAAAATTTCTACAACGAAACCGGCGGGGTAGTAGCGAACTATATGCGACATTTTAGGATTGCTATCTCTGACGTTTTGGTGATTTGTGATAATTTCGACCTCGAATTTGGCAAAATTCGCTGCCGTGCTAGCGGGTCTGCGGGGGGCAACAACGGGTTAAAATCGCTCGACAAGGCTCTTGGGTCGGCAGAATACGCCAGAATGCGGATAGGGACAAGGAACGACGAGTTGAGGACTAAACTTGGAGAAATTGATTTTGTGCTATCAAAATTTACTGGCGAAGAGAAAGAGTGTCTGCCGGGAATCCTAGTGGAAGCTACGGCAAAAATTGACGAATTTATTGGCTAGTTACCCGCATCACTGAGTCATTCAGGTTCGGGGCGGGTCCTGCCGAGCTTTTCATCCCCCAAATTTCGCATAAAGCAAAGATTTTGGGGGTCCCCTTCAAGCTCGTCACCCGCCACCCAATCATAAAATAGTGAATCAGGATGTTGAAATCGTTGCATACTTTCGGCGAATCCCGTCGGGTCTTTTGCATCCTAAAAGTTTAAGAACATTTTGGGGTCCCCCTTCAAGCTCGTCACCCACTCCTCTAGCCTAAATGGTAACACTTCGATCACTATGGTGGGGCCTATTGAATTATCTTATCTCAAACTCCAACGGTTGAGGCCGAGGGAGTGGACGCGGTCTTTGATTTCGAGAAGAGTAATGGCTTCACTAAAGACCTCTGGTGGCAGGAGAGTGTGAGTCATAATGTCCTCGCCAGAGCGAAAGCCCTTGGCAATGGCCTGCAAGATTTTGGTTTCTACATCGGTGTCACCGATGAGATTTTGTTGCCGGAGCCGTCGGTGTTTGGTCTGGTAGTCGCTGGGGAAAAGCTCGCGCAGGACATCATCTGGCTCGGCGTACGGAATTGCCCCCTGGCGGATGAGTTTGTTGCAGCCCACGGAGTATGGGCTAGTGATGTTACCTGGCACCGCAAAGACGGTTTTGCCTTGCTCTATGGCATGAGTGGCAGTGTTGAGGGAACCAGACCTTTCCGCCGCTTCCACTACTACCACAATATCGGAAAGACCAGAAATCAGCCGATTTCGATACAAAAAGGTCGCTTTGTGATCCGCAGCGCGTTGACCGCTACGATTAAAATACTCGCCAGGAGCCAGAGGAGTATCATCGCACCAGGCATCGCTAGGAGCATATTCCGAGATAATCGCACCGCCCTGCTGGACGATTTGACGCGCGATGGAGTAATGGGGGCGGGGATAGATTCTGTCGATTGGCGTACCTAGTACCGCTACCGTGACGCCGCCGGTATCTAGGCAGCCGCGATGAGCGATAGTGTCGATACCGTAGGCCAGGCCAGATACTACCACCACGCTGTTTCTGGCAAGCTCGTAAGCTAGCTGGTAGGCTACTTCCTCGCCATACTTGGTGCTGTGCCTAGAGCCCACGATTGCGACTGTCTTAGGGCGGCTAGGATTATTATTTTTTGACACATTTTGTGGCAGTTTTCCACGAAAATACAATGTTTTAGGCGTAAGCACAATAGCGCTTAACACCTCTGTAAAAACGTGTTCTAGGGGTGATATTTGATTGATTTTTGCAGAAAAGTCTGTAGAAAGTGTTGACATAATTTCTCCTGTGTGATATAATAAGGTCAGTTGGGGCACAAAAACCCCACACCGCACCTAAATAAATTATAATTTCAGCTATACTTTTCGTAGTGTAGCAGAAGTTGCGAGCTTTTGAAACCCTTTCGGCTTGAAGATTTCTTTATGGTTTTTAAGTTATAAGTATTACCTCCACTTAGGAAAGGACACTTTCGAAGGCTTAGCAACCCCTCTAACCGGCGGGCCCCAATTTTGTGTGAGGTGGGTCGCGCTTCCGGGGTCTCTCCCGGTATAGTGAGAAGTGTTAGAGGGCCGAAATAGCCTCATTTATTAGGTGATGCCCACCCTTACCTAAAAGTGAGGCTTTTTTGATGTCTGCAAAAACCACTAAAAAGGCCAGATAAAAGGCTTGCGTTTTCTAAAGAAACCACGTATAATAATGGGTATAAAGGTTATACATAAGGTTAAGATGAAAACTAACACGAAAATAATGACGTTTCTAGGGGTTGCAACTTTTAGTTTTGGTTTAATGTCGAATATTAATAAGGCTTCCGCTGCTTCTATTTCGGTCACAACTAGTGGCCCGCAGGAGATCACTATCCGGGGCGGTGGAGACAACACGGTACTAAGTAGTGACGATGTAACCGTCCTGACTTCTTGCCGGTCTGGGTATAATTTTGTCATTTCTACTTCTGTTAACAACAACAACTTGTACCTAGATGGCGATATTAATAATAATACCGATGGTACATTTTTTACCCCATCGGATGGTCTAACCCCGCTATCTAGTTCGACCAATACTTGGGGATATTACTTTAATGAAGCAACCGCTCCGACTAAAGCCAGTATTTTTAACGCCGTACCGGCCCTGGGGAATAGCGCAGTTATAAAGGCGCCACTAGAGACACCAAGCGATACCGATATTAGCGATAGTTTCAGTATCTATTATGGCGTATCGGTATCTAGCGCAATGAAATCTGGCACTTATAAAATGATCCCTGACGTCAATGATGGAGGGAATGATGGCGCAATAGTATACCAGGCTACCATTGCAGATGCCTGTATGCGTTACACGGTGATCTTTAATCCGACTGATACTTATACTGGTTCGGCAGTAACTGGGACTGGGACTATGGCGAGTCAATCTATTTATGAAGGTGTAGCCACTACACTAAATGGTAATACCTTTACTGCTCCGACTGGATACGAGTTTGTTGGGTGGAATACAGCTCAGGATGGTAGTGGAACTACGTATGCAAATGGAGCTAGCGTGACGGATTTGGCTCTTGCAGGGGAGAGTGTAACACTCTATGCGATGTGGTCGGACTGTGCTAATGGTATTTGTTATCAGCAGAATGGAGAAGACGTGGTGGGTACGATGGGGAAGCAAACCGTTACGGCGGATACGGCCGCACCACTATTCGCTTCAAACTTTAGTAGAACTGGTTACGGGTTTGCAGGGTGGAGCGATGTGTCAGATTACGAGACAAACCAAAATGCGCATTTCTATGGTCCGATGGAAGATTATACAGCTTCAGCAAGCGCTTTGGTGCGCGGGGTAAAGCTCTATGCTGTATGGGTAGCGTCGGCTGGGAGCTTACAAGACGCAGACAAAGTAGCGGAACTCTGCGGTACTACTACCACAGACAATATTCTCACCAAAGCTCCAACTGATGGTACCGCTAACCTATCCAGTGTATCTGCCCTCACAGACCAAAGAGACAACCAAACCTATGCTATCGCTAAACTAGCTGATGGTAAATGCTGGATGATAGAAAACCTCAGACTAGATAACCAATATACAGTAGGAAACAACCAAACTAACCCATCAGTCACAAATGAGTCCCTATCCCAAGGCTATAATTCTAGCTTTGCCGGTCTCGCTGACCCAGAATCCGCCGCCAATTTCTCTTCCCCCACTACGCCAAACAGCCTATATACTACTGAAACCGGCGTAGAAGGTAAGAACACTATCTCCGGCGACTCCACTTATTTAAGTAGTAGATTCCCAAGATACAATAACAATAACACTAGCCAAAGAGCAGAAAACACCACTAACACCGATGTCAATACTTATAGCTACGGCAACTACTACACTTGGGCCGCAGTAATTGCTGATACCACAAACTACGCTAGCGGAGACCACAATACTACTTCTATCTGCCCTACTGGCTGGCATATACCTACCGGGAACACAAGTGGAGAATACT
>JAEEGL012672673.1_pt1 | contig 10117 bp, 18 predicted proteins | sample 9134231 | NCBI WGS metagenome assembly JAEEGL01 (sample SAMN16246548, study PRJNA631951) | gut metagenome | biome: gut microbiome; feature: rumen; material: fiber-attached | host: Bos | place: Iran: Karaj | collected 2018-10 | reverse complement strand
GTGGTCGTCATGCCGCTGCCCTGTGCGGAGAGCGTAGCATCGGGGGTGGTCGATTCCATTTCCGTTATTGTGCCGGGGTTAGAAACGTGATACACCTGCACTACGTCGCCCACCTCCCATGTGGCGTTGAGCGTCTTGCCGTCGAGCGAGAGAGCCTTGGTTGTATCATCATCGCCTTTCGTGGCGGTCACGACCAAAGTATATGACTCAGGAGCCTCTTCGACAATTGTTTCCGGAAGGGGTTCATTGGTGCAGGCGGCAAGAATGGCAGCCAGCAAAAACATTGTGTACTTAATTCTCATATTCTTGCCCTCCATTATGCCCATTCGTCTTCAATTGCATCACCATATCCATTGCGTGTACCTCCCACGCCGCCGGGACTCTGGCAGACTACGCCTTCCTGCACCACCTCAAAGACCAAGGTGGAGGGTGCAATATATGTTGCTTTGTGCTTCGTTTCCATATTAAGGTATATCGCTACGCTAATAGTTGCAAAGTTAGAAATTTTTAAAACTGCAACAAGGTAGAACTTATTTAGTTGTTTATATACACCCCTTCCCCACACTCAAGACCCTTATTTATGTATCTAGAAATCAATGTATTAACCCATTAAAAATCAAACCATTATGAATTATTATCGCATCTGGAGGTATGTCAGTTTTACTCTGGACACCCTCATTTTAATTGACGTTGCCACCGATCTGATCCGGAAGTATAAGATCAAGAAGTGGCGTAAGAACCATCAGACATCCGAAACTATAGAGGATGACACTGCTACGGCCACCGCTTAAAAGAGAAACATAATGTGGCCGAGCTCATTGTGGTCCTTGAGGCGATTGTCAGCATTTTGAAAGGCTGCACCAAACTTCAAGGACTTTTCGCTAAGAAGGGCAAATCCAAGCCCTCAAAAGATATAGAAACAATAAATACTGAATAAATTATGGAAGAAAACAAATCCACAGAGCTCACCCCCGTACAAGAAGAGGGAAAGCTCATTTCGGAGACTGTCTTGAATTTTGACAGCCCCACCCCCGCCGATGAAGTAGATTCCTGCTTCATCGAGTCAAATACGTCTGCCATCTCCCTCGAGGACCTGGCAACAAAATCCATCGTCCCCACGTTCTCAGATAACTCGCTGACAATCGCTCATCAGAACTTCATAGCCTGTGTGGCAAAGGCAGCGACCGAGGTGTTTGGGGAAATCACACCTATCGAATGCCGTGTCAGTCATCCTATCATTGGAAGAGTACCCACGGCGTTATACAAAAAAGCATCCGAGCTGACCGAAGAGGAGAAGACTATTTTCTATCAGAGAATGGCTTTCGTCTCACATGTAATCGGTCTTACTCGTGAAATCGGAGGTCAGAGCATCCACCTTGCTATAGGAGGAGTTCGGGCCTACAATGAAGACAAGCTCTACAGCCGCAAGTCCCCGGAGAAATTCAAGATCTTCGTGGGTTGGCAAGTTCGCGTCTGTAGTAATCTCTGCCTGACCTGCGATGGCTACTCAGGTACTGTCGAGTGCATGACAGAAGCTGACCTTTATCAGAAGGCATATCAGCTCTTCACTCAGTACAAGCCGCACATGGAAGACAACCTACGCCTTCTCGAGAAACTCACCAACACCAGATTCTCGGAAGAAGTATTCTGCAAGATCATCGGTCGACTCCGGCTCTATCAGGCCCTGCCGACAAATGACCTAAAGGACCTCCCTGTAGTAATCATGGGAGATCAAGCAATAAATGCTGCCGTAAGAGGCTATGTCACCAATCCCGATTTTGGAAGGAAACCCGGGGAGGATGGCATCTCTTGTTGGTCCCTCGCACAGATCTTGACGGAGGCGGTTAAGTCATCGTACATCGACCGCTGGCTTGAGAGGAACCAGAATGCAGTAGACTTTGCAGTAGGAATCCAGGATGCTCTTGATGGAAACACCGAGAGCCCTTTCCAGTGGTTCCTGAACTAGAGGTGAAATACCCTCTTGAACCGACCGAGGAGGATCATTCGCTAACAATGCGGGTGGTCCTCTTCTCTGTAAACACTAATAACATGTATACAATAATATCTGAAGCTCAAACTGGTGCGTACGGTCTCAGCATGGACTTTCTCTTGGATTCCGACGGTGTTATGCTTGCCGTGGATCTTCGGGATTATACTGGAACCATAGCACCACAATTCGCTGATGTTGCGGTTTTGCTTACCTACCCAGATGACCTGCTCTGGCTGCTGGGTGGGATAGAGAAGCCGGAATACTACTCTTACGTCAAGACCTTCAAGACCTATGAGGATTACTGTAGATATATCAATCAAAACACCCTATCATGAAAAAGAAGAAACTCACTTACCATGGCCGTCCCGTAAAGGTATCGGCCGAATCTTACCGCAATAATGGCAGCCTCGCCCTTATGTTGACCTACGACGACAACGGTGAGACTGAAGTTATTTCCGTTAATCTCAACCATGAACTCCAATCCGGGACCAACTGCTTCCTGGATACCAATCATGCTCCGGATATCGAGAAGTGGATCCGGACTAACCACATAGGTATTTCGCTTTACACTTCCTGTCGAAGCGGATTCTGTGAATATCCCCTTTACTTCATAAACACCAGCGCCTTATGACTCTGTATGATCCGCTACCGACCATCTGTCAGATATGCAGGTGGCTGGTAATCGTAATTAAGACAGAAATCGAAAAACTACGTTCTTAAAACCCCGTTTTTGTTCCACTGACCCCCATGTTCCACTTTAAGTCTCTACTGTGGTTTCGTGGGGGCATTTGGAACGACACCTCTAATTCAAACATTTATTATGGACAACTCACCCCGTTCTGCCGTCATATATGCTCGTGTCAGCTCAGAAAATGACAGGCAGGACACAACACGACAAATCACAGACCTCCAATCCTATGCGTCCCGGGAGAATATCATAATTGAGAAAATCTTCCAGGAGCATATATCAGGGGTCAAGAAGATTGAGGAAAGAGCGGTTCTGCAGGAGTGTCTCGATTACTGCTGCAGCAACCACGTCCAAATTCTACTTCTTTCAGAGATCAGCAGACTTGGGAGATCCACACTCCAGGTCCTCCGCTCTCTGGAAAGACTACATGAAGCCAAGGTATCCGTCTTTATTCAGAACCTTGGTATCTACTCAATACAGGCCGATGGAAGCGTAAATCCCATGGCCAGTATTATCATCACCCTCTTAGCCGAGTTTGCCAATATCGAGAGAGGCAACATCACTTACAGGCTCAACTCCGGACGAAAACAGTATATAGCCAATGGAGGGAAGCTGGGAAGGAAGGTCGGCTACAGGATATCCGATGATGAACTCAAAGAGAGGTATAAGAACGCCATCGCCCTGCTCAAGAAAGGATATAGTGTCAGGGCTGTGGCAAAGTTGGAAAGCCTCTCACATACAACTGTACAAAAACTCAAAAACAAATTCTTATGAAAAGAACATTTAGCGTAAACATTCACTATGACATGGTTTATTCCTGTGAGGTGAAGGCAAAAAATCAGGAAGAGGCCGAAAAGAAAGCAGAACAGATGGCCGAAAATGCACCCCTGGAAGAACTGGAGTGCACCGGATCCAATGTCTGCTCGTATGAAATCGATTAAACACTAACGAATATGGAACAAATCAACAAAATCGAACTGAAAGGCTTGGTTGGAAGGTCAGATATCACGCCTATCCAGAACACAAAGGTCGCTCATTTTTCACTGGCGACCGAATATGCATACAAAGGAAGAGATGGTGGTGCAATTATCGACATCACCTGGTTCTCTTGCACTGCCTTTGAGGGTCCGAAGATAGCACCACTCGAAAAGATTCAGAAAGGCAGCAAAGTACATCTCATCGGAAGGATAAGGATGCAGCGATATACCGACAATACCGGCTGCGATAGAACCAACTGGGAGGTAATCTGCAACTCATTAGAAATCGTGGAGGGCTAAGCTATGAAGACTTACTATATCGATTACATTAGCAGCACCGATCATGATGTATGTCACGTTTGGACTGAAGCTAATTCCGCCGATGAAGCCCGGAGTGAGGTAGAGTCTGAATATTGGGACATTGAAGAAATAATCTCTGTCCGTGAAGGGAGGTAATGCCATGCCGAACTGGGCTTACACTCAATACAAGATCAAGGGTAGTGAATCCGAAGTAGCTGCCCTCTACAACACCATCGAGAAGCTTGGCCAGATGAAAGAGTCCTACCTGCCTAACGGCTTTGGGAAACTGTGGCTTGGGAATCTGGTATCTATCCTGGGTGGTGATTGGCATGACATCTACTGCCGTGGACAAATCCTTGACTATGCTTATGAAAATGGTATCCTCAGCATCAACACGGAAACAGCCTGGGGAGAAATGTCTGAAACGAGGCACTTTTTACAGACCGTGTACCCTTCCCTGGAGATATACTTTATCACAGAGGAACCCGGCTTGTTGGTTTTTGAAACCAATGACAGTTGTGGCGCTTTCTTTAAGGAGCGTTTCATCCTTGATTATTGCGAGGACAGCAAGGGCGTCTTCTACTGGGAATACTTCACCACACTGGAGGCAGCAGCGGACTTCGTATCCAAGAACTGTCTGGATGGTGTGCCCGTGGAAGCTTCGAAGGCTGGCATTAACCTCGCGCTCGAGCAATACCAAGAAGAGCATCCTGACGACGTAAGCTTTATCTTTGAAGAATTCAAACTCAATAACGATTAGCGCATATGGTAATTAAAATCCAAGCCGTACAAGACAACCTCACCATCTCAAAAGAGTTCGTTGAGGACGACATGCACCCGATCCGTTGTGAAGACCTGTTGCTAGCCGCGGTTGATATCATCTCGCGGATCTTTGGTGACAGGACCGTGAACGAGGCATGGGAGAAAATCGACCCTGATGGGCTTTGCATCAGGGCGTAACTTAAACAAAAAATGGCCGTCAACGGCCATTTTTTCATCCTGCTTATAGCGATAAACAGTCCACAATTACATTGTATACGATTCCTGACAACGCTTCTTCTGTTAGTCCCAGATCGTACAGTTCAGCCTCAATGGCCTTTTCCCAATCTTGTCTCTCAGTTACTGATTTTGATTCCACATGATTTGCTGTCCTAGAAACAAATGGCCTTTCATATCCATTCATAAAGAACACATTGACAAGCGATGCCTCAATACCATTGTCACGAAGAAAATGACAAAACGCTAATCGATTTGCCATTTGATAGTATGAGGAGTGGGCCCAGTATTTCCCGTCTTTCTCCGCGTGAAGCCATTTAGACGCGCCATCCAAGCTATTAACAATTATTGCTTCGCTTTTGGGGCTTATCCTGTGGGAGGACTTCATCTCCGTTATATGGGCCTTGGCTTCAACAAAGAACCATTTGCTCCCTATTCTAAAAATGCCATCCCAGTTTTGTGCATTTGGACCTTTAACTGGCCAGAAAGCAGGCCACTTTTTTAACAATTCGCCATAAAAAGGTTCAGCTCCAAAGCATTCGATATCGCAATACTCCCCATCAAGGGATAGCCGTGTTTCATCTTTGGGATAATCTAGCCATTCGATAGCCAGTTCAGTGCCAATAGCTTCACGAATTTCTTTGAAAAAACTATCCCTGTGGTGTCCTAAGGCCCGAAGTAGTTGATATTCACTTCCATAGCCAAATCCCATTTCTGCCATATTATAATTCGTTAAATGTTATGATAATCAATCTCTTTAAACCTATCCACCTCATTCCCATTCTCGTCTTTGGCCTTGCTGAAGAAGATGTCGTAGGGGCGGACCCAGATTTGGTTGGCGCCGTATACGGCTTGGTAGATAACGACATCATCTAACGTCTCTGAATCTTTGCCGAAGCCAATGAGTTTGTACTTGCCTCCGCGGAAGTGTTGGAAATAGCGCTCTTTAGTCATATACCGCTCGCTCAACATCTTTCTCCAGACCTTTTCCTGCTCATAAGGGAATTCACCACCGGCGGCAATCACATCGGCCACAACCTTCTTGACGATTGGCTTTGTGAGCGTGGCGTTCTGGGTACGGGCAAAGTTCTCCAAGCGGTTCACGGCTTTCTCCATTGCAATGATGAAGGCGTTTATCGTGGAGGATGCCGTGTTCTTGTGATTGTATGCGGCAGGTGTCACGCGATACTCCTGATCATCCCAGGCCTCAGGAGGGATGCTGAATCCCATCGTGGTCTGATAACGGTCTCCGTTGAAAGACCAGACAACCCTGATGGGAGCCTCCTTATGCTTGTTTTGGCGCTTATCAAGATATAGTTTCAGGGGCATAAAATAGTGGTTTTCACAAAGGTAAAAAATCACTGGCATTTTTGCAAGCGTCGCATAATGGTCTATAATGCGGATTTTGAAAAGTTTTTTCAGAAGAAATGTCGATTTTGGCCAGAAAACGCGGCTTTTTAAAATGTGACTTCGTATTAGAAACTTGTAACTTCTCCTGACGAGGAGGTTGCCAAAGAGTCTTTGACAAGTCTGAAATCCTCTCTACAGCCGCGGCCTTCGGTACCAAAGGTCGCAAGAAATACGATAACAAACAAAACAAAGTTTCAAATATGAATAAAAAACTCCTACAAACACTCAACAGCGCCCTTGAGCGCACCAAAACCACTCACTACGCTCCGGTCACCATCGACGCCCTCCAGGCCCGCCTCAGCGAGGAACTGGACTGGCTGGACGCCTGCCCCGGCCGCGAGTGCCTGATCGTCCTCCTGCAGGAGCTGGCCGCCAAGATGCGCAGCGCCCGCATCGTAGTCAACCCTGGCTACAGTTTCCTTCCTGACTCCTATCTGCTATTCCTCACCGGCGTCACTCATGTCAACCCGGTGGAATGGGATCTGCCCTTCAGCCGCTTCACTAAGTCCGTACACAACGGTGCCGAGATTCCTTTCGAGGCCGGTACAGGCTGCCTTGAAGTGGCTCGCAAAGTCCTCTCCTGCCGCGAAAACGAGATGGTCATCGAAACGGAGCCTGGTCTTTTCGAAATCAACTTCCTCGATGGCATAGAACTGATGAACGTTAAACTCCGCGTCACCACCTATGCCGAGCTGGACCGTTTCACCCGCACCGTCAAAGAGGGCTGGCATCCTCTGGACGAAGCCACTCTCAAACTCTTCCGCCGCGGGGCCACCGACGGAGCCATCTTCTTCGAGTCCGACAAGATGCGGGAATGGCTCTTCGACTTCGACCCGGAGAGCATGTCCGACCTGGTCCTCCTTAACGCCATCTACTGGCCCGGCCGCATCCAACTCTTCCCAGAGCTCCTGCGTCGCAAGCAAACGGGCTACTACGACAAACAGTTCAAGGACACCTATGGAATTCCCGTCTACCAGGAACAGACAGGAGACCCGATTCTCGCGCAGAAGGGCCACTTCATCGGCCGCACAATGATGGCGGTCGAGGCCCTTTGGCCCTGGAGAAACTCTTTCAAGTTAAAATAATCCGTAATCACCCTCTGCTCGGATTGCCAAAGAAAAAAACAGCAGCACCCCGTATTGAGGTGCTGCTTTGCTATTTAACAACCAATACCGGAGTACCATCTGCTCCTTCCGCAACGTATTTGTCATGCGGTGGGCGCTGGCCGTTGTTAGCTATCTGAAGGAAAACAGCATCACCACCGACATTGAACCCACCCGTGAAGCTATTATTGACACTCTAGACCAGATCCAGGAAGAGCGGCCGGATGATATTAGCTATTTCATGGAAGAGTTTAAGGTGGTGGAAGACTAAATGAGAAAAAGGGCTCCAACGCCCTTTTTCTTTTCATACTATCCAGCATTTTCATTAACTTTGACCGTTGTCCACCAACTTGTTTTTATTTAATAGAATATGGCAACAATAACCGACAAAGACCTGGAGCTATTACACGAGTTCTTCCCTTACACCGATGATATATCCAAGACCGTCGAGTTCTGTAGGAGTTTGGGTACTAGTGATCGTGTGATAAAGGATTTGCTGCTGAATGGTCAAGTGTATTCATTTCAGCTGCGTATTACTAACCCGGCCGATGGATCTGAACATAGGATAAACAAAGTCTGGCTGAAGATAGAGAAGATAGGCAGCAGTACTCATGTTCGATTGGATGGAAAGCGGCCGGAGGAATTTTTCGCAGCTTTGGAGGAGAATGAGAAGAAGTATAAGGATGTTCTGGCTGTGAGTGGGAGTGTGGATGATTTGTACAGGGAGAATTTGCAGTTGAAGGAGGAGATAGAGATGTTGAAGGAGAATCGTGACGGGTGGAAGAGGTTGGCGGAGAAGGTTATTGGGGAAGTGAAATAACTTTTAATCAATACTATTATGGCTTATTTAGGAGATGAATTCTTGACTCTTAAGCAGGCAGGACTTGATGAGATTCACGCACAGGTTCAAGATGCAATGAGTTATTATCACAACAATCCAAGTGAATGCTGTCTTCGTTTTCGTTACGCATTGGAATCCGTATTGCTGACCGTTTATGAACTTGCAGACGAAGATCCACCTCTTACTAATCAAGAACGCATCTGTAATCTTGAAAAACTAATCTCTAAAGACTATCTTCCAAAGGGGTTGCTTCAAGATATGCAGACGTTGCGCAAAGTGACAAACCGATATCATCATTATCCGTTGGATCTCTATAATCCTGAGAAAGATCGCTTGACCTGTAAGCATTCCATGGAATCTATCTCTGAATGGGTCGTTGATTTTAGTGGCAACCCAGAAACATGGAAGAAGAGTACTGCGTCTTATGCGAGCGTTATTAAGAAAATGGGAACCGGTCTTGTTAGTGCTCTTGAATTGCCCATCTCTTCGTTATTGGTTGGAGGCATACGTGAATTGTTCAAGAAGCGGCTATTGAAACAGGAAGATAATGATGAATAATGGGATAGAGATTATGGAAACAAAATCAAGAGAAAGGCATTCACACGAAATGGAAACGATTAATGATAATAATAAAGTGAGCGAGATAAAGGATGACAATAATGTCCTCGTAGGAGTAATAGAAGTTGATGAAAACAACTGGGTCCATTGTGGGGATGTCCTGCTTCCTAGAACAATGGCATCTTACAAAGGAAGCCAGTGTGCAATAACGGAAACAGTAGAGAATATAAAAGAAGAAGTAAAGGATAAGTATCCACTATTTTGTGATTGCCCGGCAACGATTAATGTATCATTATCAGGTGTGGTTGAACAAGATGAGAATGGCAATATTCATCTTGGATTATATAAGTTCCCTAGAGAGCGAACTTCTCCCTCGCTTGTCGGCAAAAAAATTGTTGTATGCAAAATTCACCCAAATCCTCAAAAAGATAGTAAGTTTTACGGGGTTGTGATTCATTACCATCTCTATAAATCTGGAAAGAAGAAAAAGAGAAAAAACCTAAAGGAGATATATTACCTTTTGGATACCAATGTTTTTATTGACTGCCCCGATATTCTTGACAAGATTGGTCGTGATTATGGGATTATTATTGTTAACCATGTGATAACAGAACTTGATGGGTTGAAAAAATCTGATGACAAAGAAATAAGTTCAGCAGCAAGGCATGCAAGTACAAAGATTCTGAATGTAATGGGTTATGATGAGGTTGAACTAGTTAACACAAAATATCCTTATGCACCGTTCGAACAACCGTACACAATGGATCAAAAAATACTATCTGCAGCGTTCCTTAAGAAATTTGTCGGCGAAAGGGTGATAGTGGTATCATCGGACAAGAATATGCTAATCCTTGCAAAAATGCATGGGATTGAAGCAGTAACGCTCAATAGTTACTTGGAAGGGGATTATCCGGATGCGCCCAGAAAGAAAAAAGTGAGTTGGAAAGGAATACTGAAATGGATAAGCGTGATATGTACTTCTTTTCTTGCTGGATGGATGACAAGAAAGGAATTTGATAAGAATTAAAATCCGTCTTAATTTACACCTATTTTACACCTGCAGTAGATAAGAAAACATTAAAACGCTGATTATTAGTATATTAGCATTTAATTTTCGAGTCTCTCCACCCGCACTTCCACTCAAAAGGCCGCCTTTCCAGGCGGTCCTTTTTCGTTCCGTGCGGGTGGAGAGACGCTTCGCTGCGCGAAGCTTCCTCTGTCTTATTAGGGGGCGCTGCCCCTAATGTACCCCGC
>JAEEGL012432465.1_pt1 | contig 10117 bp, 8 predicted proteins | sample 9134231 | NCBI WGS metagenome assembly JAEEGL01 (sample SAMN16246548, study PRJNA631951) | gut metagenome | biome: gut microbiome; feature: rumen; material: fiber-attached | host: Bos | place: Iran: Karaj | collected 2018-10 | reverse complement strand
CTTACTTCATCGGTGAATACATTGTCATTACTGTTCATTCGTTCTTTGACTTTTTCGTACATTTTATCCTTCTGGCTTTGTTCTGCCTGAGGATATTCTGAAGACAGTCTTTCCAGAGTCTTTTCATCAGGATTCCTTAGCATATTTATTATTCTCCTTTTGTCTTTCATACTTATTCACTCCTATCAACAAAAGTCTGCGAGGACCTTTTTTAGTTTTTTCATTGCACGGCTAATTCTGGCACGTACCGCAGTTGGCGAAAGCCCCACTATCTTTGCTATCTCTGACGACTTTCTGTCGTAGAAGTATTTTTGTATTATGATTATGGAGTCAGGTTCGCCGAGTGCCTTTATTGCGTTAATTAAAGCTTCGGAAACATTATTATTTTCAGCAGTCTGCTCTACATCCGTGCCGGAAACGAGCTCACCGAAATCATCGCTGTCAATGGAAATGGTATTGTTGGATTTCCTGTTTGATTTTCTTAGCATATTTATGGAATTTCTTTTGGCAACCGTTCCTATATAAGCTTTTAGTGAGCCGCTTTTGTCAGGATCATAGTTCAGCATAATATCTGCAAATGTGTCGATGACACATTCTTCTATATCACTCATGGATACATTTCCGCGAAGAATACGCAATGTGATCGCATATACATAGTTGTAGTAATGATCAAATAAAGCACGATGGCCATCATCAGGCGAATGCTTAAGCTTGTCATTTACTTCGCTTTCGCTCATTCCTTAACTCCTTTCATATTAATTTGAGACTGTTCAGCATGATAGTTTTTCATACCGGCATTCTCCAAACAGATCTGCTTTCATTAATACATACAAATCAGGTACTAAAAATGTGACACAGTTTAAAAACTTTTTTCAGCGTGCATTCCACACACAGAATCACGTTTTCTATGCTTATCTATTTTTAGTCGTTTTCACTTTCTGATTTTATCTTTTTTATTCTACCAGATTTTTGAGTGTTTGTCGACTGTTTTTTCAGTATAACACTTCATTCTAAGTTCTGGGCAGGCGTACTTAATAGCCTGCGTTACAGAGGCGTTGAAGATAATTAAAACCTCCAAAGTAGTGTCTCTTCTGTTATACACTACTTCAGAGGTTTACACAAATTTTAGGATAGATTCAGTAACCGTAATCGCTATGCACCATTTTCATATTTTCGGTTATTGGAATTTGCCAATAACTACCTGCCGCTGCTTTCCGTCATCAGTGCAGGATATTACAGTGAGCCTGTTATCGCCGTAGTCATTCAAAACACCAACATCAGAAGATTCGACGATCTTGTATTCGGTTACGACATACCGGTATCTGGTGTGCCGTTCGTCCTTGTCAACAAGATACATTTCATCGCCTATTCTGATTTGATCAAGGTCGTTGAAGATCTCTGCATATATTGTGCTGTTATGACCGCAAATACAATAATTTCCCTTGCCGAGGGCACCTGTGCCTTCAAAGTGTCCTGCGGAAACCTGAAGTTCCTTTGGACCTGTGCCTTCAAGAACAGGAACCTTTATATCCAAACAAGGTATTTCAAAATTGATATTCTTTTTCAGCAGTTTGCGAAGATACAATTCTCTATTTATCTTTATATATCCATAAAATGAAAGAACGCCCAAGCCGAGTATTATCATTATAACACCGACTACACGCGTTAATGTCTTTTTTTTTATCTTATCCATATTACATTACTTCCTCATTTGTTTTGCTTTTATTATATCACTTTTGAATATAAAGCGCAATATATTAGCCGGAATCTTTAAGTATCGTTGTCTCATTGTGCTCCATTTGTGTTGTAGTAATATAGAGGTCAGGCATGTATTATGTATAGCACTTCATTAATGAATCACCCACTTATTGGTGCGAATTTCACAAAATAATTAACAGTTATTGAAATGTATTGACGTTTACTTTCCTGATGATATAATATAATTATAATGATATATTATTTCACATTCAATTTACTAACAAAAAAACCTGCAAATAAAAGTCAAGGAGGTATCCGAAATGAAAACAAAACGCCAAAGGAAAATGACAAGAAAATTATTATCCATGTTTGCTGCAGCGGCTATAATCGCCTCTCAAATCCCGGCTGGAATGTCAGCAAACGCTGCCGGCACCGAAGCAATACCTCAAGACATTTTATCTGTTCAGAATTTAACCGATGTGTCTTTTGACACTATCGTACTCGGTATCATCTGCATAAAATGCTCATTCAATATCCGTTTTAAGAAAAATAAGCAATAACAGTGATAATTATATTCCGACTGTCTCAGGACTGCCTGAGCATTCCGGTATCTTTACGACAAATAAGATATATGTTCATGCGATTCAGTCCGCAGACGAGATCGCATCAAACTACCTTGAGGACAAACTCAGGCTTGAAAGGCACAAGGACGATGAAAGCATATAAAAAAGGGGCTCTCTATTACAGAGAGCCTTATTTCCTATTCAGCCGGTTTATCATTTACGGCCATGATGAACATTTCCTGATGTCCATAACGGGAATATTGTCATTTCAACCGCTTGAAGAATATTGACTGCAATAAAGAAAGCCTATGTTTTCAGCTAAACATAGGCTTTTCTGTTGGTGGAGCATAGGGGATTCTAAGAGATCCAAAGCACTTTTTGTAATTTGTGCTTTTGGGGGTAATTGCATATATTATGTCGCTAAAAATATAACCACTTCATCTATTTACTTGACAGGGGAGTTAATTATAATTGACGACGTATATAAACTATCATAAATGCTTAATTATATTTTGTTTTTCATGCTTAGGTATTTCTCCAGAAGTGCGTCCAGCTTCAGAAGGATACTTGTCATATCAGCACTGGTTTCTTTTTCTTCTCCTTTTGCGTAAGCAAGAATGGTTTTGTGGTTGAATCCGTCCCATGCCTGTTCATGCGAAGAATTGATGTATTTGTCAATTATTCCGTCATAATCCTGAGACATTATCTCACGATAATCCGTTTCTGATATCTCGACGATTATAGGCTCTGTATCAACATTGCTCTTTTGGTCATCATAGGAAAGAATGAATTTTTCGTCTTCCTTATATACGTTCCATACTCTGTGTACGCCGGCATATCCGCCTGTTTCTGTTATACTGAGCGATACAGGCAGATATGTGTTTTCAAGCAGAGCTTTTCTCATAAGACAAAGGTCAAATACATCGAGCTTGTTATCACGGCAGAAATCAACTGCCTTCCAGTTGATAAGCTTAGCGTCAGCTGAGCCAAGCAGCCATCTTTGCACAAGCACAATATCAGCCAGATTGAATACACCATCGGCATTTACGTCACCCTTTACTACGGGGTTGCTCTTTACAGTTGGGGCCTCGTCCTGTAAGAAAGACACTACCCAAGCCAGAGAGGCGTTGCTGTTAAGAGAGGCTTCATTTGAAGACCATGATTCTACAAAATCGGCGTAAAATCTCTCTGATGCTTTATATGGATCTTTCGCTGGTATACCGAGTAGGCGCATATAAACGTCCTCGGCATCTGCAGTAGGACCGCTTACAAGTACGCCGTCAGGAGCCTGAGGCAGAGTCTTGTCAATCTCATAGCTCCAGTACCTGTGAGTCGGATTCTTTGCGTGATACGAGCCGTAACCCGTGATGAACGAAAATGCCATCGGATTATTGCCGAGCATATAGTCCATGCCTTTTGCTACTCCATTCAGGTATTTAACATCTCCTGAAATATCATAGGCATATGCCATAGCAATCATATTGTTGACCGCACGTTCATTGGAATTCTTTTCAAAGCCGCTGCGGCGAACATAATAATCCCGTCCATTAGGTAAGACTAATGTCGGATCTGCATAAATGTATGGGATACCATAGCCCTGGTTTTTTTCTGTATTGATAAATGAATCAGCTGCTGAAATAACAGAACTGTTCAGCGTGTTTATCTGTTCGTCTGAGAGGAGCTCCTTATGCAGCAAAAGCGAAAGCGAACCGGCAGATGCGGTATTTCCGCTGTTGAACATGGTGTAGGAACCGTCACCTATCAGATTTTCACCACCCATTATCATTGTATTGACCATAAATGCTGTTTTGTAACCGGTAAGATCTGTATAATAGCTTTCAGCGTCAGGGTCGTTCAGCTCGTTAGCGGAGATAAATAATTCACAGGCTGCCCAGTATGCGTCACTTGCAACTTCGATGTCTGAATAAATATAACTACTTCTCCAGCGATAGTTACGTTCGTACAATGACATGGGATTTCCTTCCTCAAATGGTGAATCCTCATACCAGTTCTTCTTGTAGGAAGCGTATGCTTCCTTTGCACGTTCCATAAGTTCATTTGCGTATTCGGCATCATATGGTGCCCAAAGTCTTGCGCCCTGTGCAGCACAGGCAGCATAATTCAGCGTAGCTGCGAATGTCGGAGGTCTGATGATACGGACAGTTTCATATTCTTGCTCATAATCCCACGGCCTGACTGCGAGACCTGTATGCTTGTTGTCCTGTATTCTTTGATAATACAATCCCGCATATTCGCCCCATGTTTTCTCATCAGGCTGGACTTTCATCTTTGACATGAAATCAAGCTCATATCTGCACTCGTCGAGAATATCAGGGTACTTATTTCCTGTTTCTGGAACAACAACTGTGCCTGAGCCATCCTTGAACTTCTTTAAACCTGCATCTGTCTGTATCGCACGCTCGTACATATTTTGCAGCGTCCAGACAGAAATACCTCCCTCTTTAAGATCCTTTGTGTGATCGCCGGATGCGTACCAGCCGCCGCTTGCATCAAGCGTTGATGAAGCATATGTGACTTCGGCCTCATTATTGTTGAGATATTCGTTTAGCCAACGAGTCTGAACCGTTCCTGTGTCGGTTTTATGGCCGCCTTTATGAGCAAGCTTGTCTTTTTCACCTGATGTTATATATTTTTTATCAATTGCAATACCAGAGCGGTTCTGATAAAAATAATTGAGAGCATTAGTCAGAATATCGTTTTCAGGATCGCTGTAGATATTATTTCCTATTTTAAACGGGAAAGATCTCCATTCTTTGTCCTTGATACGGATATAGTATTCTCCCTCTTCATTAAAATCAGTAAAGTCGATCCTGCAGACAGTGTCGCCGGAGTCAAAATCCTCCTTCGGCTCGCTTGTCTGCCCTTTATAAACTACGGTATCGTCTGAAACTTTCACTATCTCGTAATCGTATGCGCTTTTTAGTTCAATAGGTTTTGCAGCGCAAGTGAAATCGCCCTTATCGTCGCCTAAGGTTGCAATTTTCTCAAGTCCTGTATAATATCCCAGCTGATTTACAGAGATATAATTGTTAAGAAGACCACTGTTGTAGCGCATTGTGTAGCCGTTAGTCGGAGGCGGCGTACAGATAGTATCGTCTGATTCGTCTGATGTGTCATAAATCGACATATCGTCGAACCATATCTCATCGCCGACGTCTGCATTGCCCTGATATTTAGTACCTTTTGCATACTGGAAGCACCACTCACAAGCCTCAAGGTCCTTTGTGGGAATGAATATGCCTTCATATGTCTGCCACTCAGTTGAAAGCTTTACAGCAGCATTCGGCCACTCCCCCCCCATGTGAGGCCCCATGTGCATATCATTTGTCCGACCGTCGAGCTCAAAGTACTCTTCATCACCCTTTATATTGCCGATCTTTGAAGTCAGTTCCATGCCATTTCGCTTGGATTTTGCTCTGAAGCTAACTTTATACTCATGTCCTTTTCTGAAATTGAGATTTCTGTGCCTGAACTGTAGATCCCATTTTTCACGATCGGCTCCCTCAGGACATCGAATCGTGATATGCACGGCACCGTCCTTGAGTTCAAAATCCTGTTTTGCAGGATCTGCCTCTACAAAATGCCATGGAAGTATCTTTAAGTCAAAGGTGGACTCGCCAAGGATTTCGGAAGCAGAAGTAATCATTGGTTCTGCTGTACTGACAGCTGTTGGTACGATCATTACAGCAGTCAGCAGTCCTGCAGCGATCTTTTTAATATGTTTTTGCATGAAATACCCTCCCTTTTCACGTTAAACGTTTCAGCCGATATATTATGATAACGACTTTACTTATATAATAGCATATTATCACAGAATATACAAGAGATTTAAAAAATTATTTATCACTATTGTCAGTTATTATACTAATCGCTGAACTCTTCAACTTACGAGGAACGATACCAGGTGAAGTTTATTCCGACACACCAATTTCTTAATAATATGGATGTATCTATGAACACTATCAGGTATACTTCACCGGGAGTACAATTTTGTCAGTCATTTATCTGCGTATGAGGGCGTTCTGTGATATAAGATATCCTTGAAACGGATAGCCCTTGTTCAGCCTTGACCTTTTTCAAGCGTTCAATGGTAGTTTTTTTAGTTTTTCAATTTCCATGTAATTAAATGCTCCTTTATGGTATATTTTTGAGCTCAATAAAATAGACTAAAGTTATACGATGATTATACCGAAATTAGCTTGTAAATAAATCGCGAATTATGTTACAATTCAGATATAGTTAGTAGGCCAATGACGCAGCATTCAATCCGGATAGCCAAAACAGAACTGTACAGACTTTGATATATAATGTTACAATTATAACATTAATATCCAGTTATATCAACTGTTTTATTTGAATGACGACATTCATAGTTTTTAAACTTTAAAAAGCTGCTTAAAAAACCTTTACCTATAAAAATGAATGATAAAAAGGAGATTAATTATGCTGTCAAACAACAATGTTATCAATGAAAAACAAGGAAAAATGAAGTACCATTTACCAACTGTCCCGTCATCAAAAGATACAGAATTACTTACAGAACAGCTTGAAAAAACTGTCGTGAAATTTGTACAGAAACTGGGAATACGCCCGAATTTAAACGGTTATCATCTTCTCGTCAGGGCCATTGTTCTTGCTGTGCAGTCACCTCAACTGCTTAGATCCATTACAAAGGAACTCTACCCTAAGCTCGCAATGGATCAGGGAAAAAATGCAAGGTCAGTTGAGCGAAATATGAGAAAAGCCATAGAATCTGCATATGAGTATGATCCACAGCGCGTTCAGTCCGTATTTTACTATAAAGTGGACAAGCCATTTATTTCAGAAGTCATTTCAATGGCTGTGGAATCAATACGACATGAACAATAAAGCTGATGTACAGGCCATTAAATGACCTGTGACAACAATGAAACGAGAATCAATTATCTACATATTTCCCATAACAAGATCTATTCCTTTCTCTATAAATTCTTCTAATGTAGGGAGATCGTTGCCAAAGGTCTTCTTGAAGTTCGGGGTGTCCTTAGCGTCAAGAATTGCCTTTTCCATTTCTTTACGTACTTTTTTAACGGTTGTATGGCTTTTTTTAGCTACGGTTTGCAATATAGCTTCGATGTTCATTGAAACATCTCCTTTCATAATCTGACGTGATTAAAACGTACTATGTATATTATATCACTTTCTGAGAGGCTGCGGAGCAGTATGTTTTGTCGGAATATGCCGAATTTTCTGCATTTTCATTTCCTGTTCCTGTTTTCGGAGTGCTTACCCTTGTAATAGCGCGCCCGGATATGAGGTATATCATCTTCCGTGATACCGCTTACCGTATCTTTTACGGCGACTTTTTCAAAGTTCTCTTTTTCTCTGTTTTGACGAGTATTATACAGCTTTTAGCAGATTTCAGGGCATTAGAGATAAGATTAACGAATACTCTCTGCAATCCTGAACTGTCGGCTTCGACATTTGGTAATTTGAGCGGCATGGAAATACAGGTTCTCGCTGTTTGACAGTGAGAACCTGTATTTCATTGTAAAGTTTTTGTAAATATGCAAAAACTGGCTTGAAACCTGAAAGAATATGTATTATTATGAAAATGGATAGATATATCCGAACCATAAAACCAAAAGCTTGCAGAAAGGGTGATATTTATGAAAAAACTGATATCCATTATAACATCAGCCGCAGTGACATTATGTATCTTACCCGCTTTCTCCTCATATATGCCCGCCGTACGCTCCGCTGACGCCGCACCTGGGCTTACCGCAGGCAATATGGGAACAGAAGACGCCTTTGACGGCTTCTCTGTAGAGCTTGCGGATAACAGTATAAACTTCATAACTGACTGCGAAGGCGGATATATAGCATCAAAAGATAAATTCGAGCTTTCCGGCACCGAAGCCGGTTATAGTCTCAAGCCGGAAAGCAACGGCAAATATGTCGTATTTTTCGGTGTTAAGGCATACGAACCCGCATACCATAATAGCGGTTCTATATGGTTTCCTCCATATGATTTCTACCTATATGAAATAGATGTCCGTGATAACGTCGTTGATATAAGCGGTATGTACAAGTACAACGATGCCACCTCTCAGCATGGCTCATCACTGGATACTTATTTAAGTGATGGTACCTCTGTTACAACGCAATTATCATCTGAAAGGGATAACAAATATATGCGGACGGTCATGTATTCTCTTTTACCAAAGGAGGACTATTTTTTCGTATATGAATTCGTAAACAGAACCGGATTTACGATATGTGATTCAGGACTTATTATTACCTCCAATGATCCCAACGCTCAGTTTTACGGCAATTATTATATAACAAACCGAAAAAGCGATTTGTATTTCCCGAATCCGGAGATATCGGATATCCTGCCTGTTCCCGAATACATTGCCGAAGTCATGATACCATTTGAAGAAAGTGAGCAAAAGAGCACACTGGAAATTATAAAACGTGAAGACGCTGCTTCCAGATTATACCGCATCGATCACGACAGATACGAAATACTGCCCGAAACACTTCAGGTGACCGACTTCAACGAAAACGACCTTAACGCAGACGGCAGCTTCAATGTGGCTGACGTGGTACAGCTGCAAAAATACCTTCTCGGCTATACAGATACGGATATCATAAGCTGGGAATTTGCCGATGTCTGCAAGGATGGGGTACTTGACGTATTTGATCTCGTTATGCTGAAAAAAGCTCTCGTATGCTTAGATGAGCCTCCTCTTACCGCAGGATATATGGGCGCAGTCAGCTTTGACGGCATACAAGTCGAGCTTGACGGCAGCGCTCTGAAATTTATCACTGATTACAAAGAATGTTACGTGATGTCCTCGAATAGCCTGTATCCCTGCAAAGCCGAGGGAGCATATGCCTTCAAGCCTGAAAGCAACGGAAAATACTCGGTTCTCATTATTCAGGAGATACCAGTACCAGAACCATATAATGCAACAATATGGTTCCCACCAATGATACTGTACTCCTACGAAGTTGAGATAAAGAACAATACAGTCAATATCGATAAAATATACAGGATGTGCGACTGGGACAGCGAGTATAACAAGTGGTCAGATGAAGTATATCTTGAAGTATTTACAGCCAATGGCACCGAACTTTATAAGTCTGAATTCGGATTTCTTGCCTTGATAAAAGTGTTTACAACCTATTGTATGTCAGATGATGATATTACATTTGAGTATATTCTCTACAATAACTCTGCAGAAAGTCGGATAGGAACCGTATTTATATCCTCAAGCGATCCAAATGCTGAAATACAGTGCGACCATAATCTACCTGTTAACGATTCTTCAAGCATATTGAAATATACCGAGGATCTGCCGCAGGCATTTCAAAGTTTGAATATGAAAAAGCTGTTCAGATTCGAGGCTGAATATCCCATTCTTCACGATATGGGATACCAATCTCATGGTACCATTACTATAACGGTAAAAGCTGACAAAAAGCTGAAAAAGTACTCCATAGGCTATGCAGACTATGTTCTTCTGCCCTCAACGCTGAAAAAAACTGAAATCATCAAAACAGCCGATACTTAAAAAGTATCGGCTGTTTTAATGTGATAATTAATAGCATGAGTAATGCAGGTTTACTTACTTGCTGAATATAATGCAGCTATATAATTAGTCTATGGCTGCAGCAGAAGTATCCGGGTATTCATATTCAACATCCTTCTGCTCAATTCTCCAATCCTGAGTATCTTCATCGAATGCTATTCTGAATGTTACTTCGCCCTTTGATGGCTCATATACCTCATTTCCATCATTTTTAAATTTTCTATTCAATGTAAAGGAGCCTTCTGTAACATCAGATAT
>JAEEGL012062521.1_pt1 | contig 10117 bp, 8 predicted proteins | sample 9134231 | NCBI WGS metagenome assembly JAEEGL01 (sample SAMN16246548, study PRJNA631951) | gut metagenome | biome: gut microbiome; feature: rumen; material: fiber-attached | host: Bos | place: Iran: Karaj | collected 2018-10 | reverse complement strand
TTAGCATCTAGCTTCAATAATCTATTCTCTTGCTCTTTACTAATGCCTACTCTTTCTCTTCTAATACGGCTTAAAAAACTGCCTATGTTTTCCCCTTGATACTGTTCTTTGTTTTTTGGCCATCTGCCATTTTCTTGGTAAAATTCTATTAATAAGTCAATTTCGCGATTAATCTCTGCCCTTTGAGGGTTTTTTAATACATTAGTATCTAGTTCTAATAGTTGTTGTTTTTGTTCTTCACTTATTTGTGTATCTTCTTCCCTTATGTGAGATAAAAATCTACCTATGTTTTCTCCTTGATACTGTTCTTTGTTTTTTGGCCATCTGCCATTTTCTTGGTAAAATTCTATTAATAAGTCAAATTTGCGATTAACCTCTGCCCTTTGAGGGTTTTCTAATACATTAGCATCCAGCTTCAATAATCTATTCTCTTGCTCTTTACTAATGCCTACTCTTTCTCTTCTAATACGGCTTAAAAAACTGCCTATGTTTTCCCCTTGATACTGTTCTTTGTCTTTTGGCCATCTGCCATTTTCTTGGTAAAACTCTATTAACAAGTCAAATCTGAGATTAATCCTTGCTTTTGTAGGATTTTCAAAAACATTAGCATCTAGTTCTAATAGTTTTTGTTTTTGTTGTTCGCTAATACTAATAGTTTCCGTTCTAATGCGGCTTAAAAAACTGCCTATGTTTTCCCCTTGATACTGTTCTTTGTCTTTTGGCCATCTGCCATTTTTTTGGTAAAACTCTGTTAACAAATCAAATCTGAGATTAATCCTCGCTTTCGGAGGATTTTCAAAAACATTAGCATCTAGTTCTAATAATTGTTGTTTTTGTTCTTTACTAATGCCTATTCTTTTTGTTCTAATGCGACTTAAAAATATACCTATGTTTTCTCCTTGATACTGTTCGCTACCTTTTGGCCATCGTTGTTTTACTTTGTAGAATTCTAGCAAATATTGTATTTTTATATATTTATTTATTGGCAAGTTGTCTTTTATTTGCTCTATATACTCGTCTGTAAATTCTGATATTGGTTTATATAATAACTCTGGCATATCTATTATTGTCTCTAATATTACCACTTCAGTGGAATTCAACTTTATTGCTATTGTATTTCTTAAGAATGTTATTCTACTATGTATTAGATGATCAATTCTTGCTATTTTATCTTCTTCTTTTATATTTTCTTTTTTTAGCATTTCCTCTAAATTGTCATATATGTCTTTATAGTTTATGTTTGCCGCTATTGCATATTTTCTATCTTTTGCATATGTTTTTAAATGTTCAAATATTATTCTTTGATACTTTTCTATTTTTTTGAAATCTTCGAAATAATTATTAGACAGTATTTGATTATATAGTTCTCTATAATCTATTCCGTATTTATTATCTTTTTCTATGTTTCCCAATGTAATTCCATTTTCTCTTAATTCATCTATTAACATTTTTAAAAAACTTCTGTAATCTATTTGTTTTAGTTGTTTTTCTGTTATTCTTTTTGATTTGTTATACTCTTCTTGTTGTAATTTTCCTACATCTTCTGCTATATCTTGAGTATCTATAGTTACTACTGAATATTTTTCATCAAAGAAAACATCATATGCTTCAAGCATATACATTGCTAAATTTCTTAATCTATCCACATCATAAAAATCTTGTTCTTTCCACCATGATAACAAATCATTATCACTTTTGCTTCTGTTTATACTTGCTAGAACTGGGCATACATTAAATATAACACTACTCCCACCCCTGTTAACTGGTATTATATGTTCTAATGCTAAATCTTTTTTGTTTTTTATTACTTCTCCAGTATAAGCACAATGAAGATTTCCGTTTTCATCTCTAAAGTATTTGTTTATTAATTCATTTAACTGTTCTTTGTTTAGATTAGAAAATAATCCATTCTTCATTGTTCTTCTGTTATTTTCTTTTATTTGTTTATCTGTAAATTCTATATATTTCATACTATCACTTCTCTTTATTTTCTTATTAAATGTTTTACTTTTTCAAAGTTTTCTGATATATACTTGGAATTATTAAGAATGTTTTCTATTGTTTTTTCTTTTGTATCATCTTTTAAATAATCTACTATTTTTTGTAATTCGTCTGGATTTGATGAATATGTTTCATAATTGTTTAGTATTAATTGTTTCTTGTTTTTGTTTGTTAATCCTATATTATTAAGTATTTCATCTATATCCAATAATCTATGTGGATGTTCTGATACTATGTTTGGATAACTCATAAAGTAGTTGTGTATTTCTTCCATGGTTAATCCTTTTTCTAAAAAGAAGTTTACTATATATTCACATCTTTGTTTACTTGTTTCCCATATGTAATCATTTTGTTCTAATTCATCTGTTTCTTTATCTGTAAATCCTATTGATTTTAAATATTTATATACTCCACTATCCATAAATACTCTCCTTATCTTATATAAATTATATCATATGTTTTTATCATTTTATGCATTTTATGTTATACTTTATATGAAAGGTAGTGATTATATGGCAAAGAAGAAGAAAGAATTCATGAATGATAGTTTTCCTATATTTACTAGTGTAAATATTCCATACGTTTACTTTGAAGATAATTTTGAAGAAAACTCTAGTATATTAAAAACGATAAAACGAAGAAGTGATGATTGTGTTAATTACATTATAAGTAAGTATGTTGGTAATAAGGTAACTAATTTATCACTATCCTTAGAAGTAGTTATCAAATCTGATAGAAAGCTTAACAAACAAATTACTCTTGATAAGAATGATATATATTCCTCTTTAGCGTATAATTTAAATCTAGATTTATTAGTTTCAGAAAGCAAAGATGTTTGGCATGATAAAATAAAAGAAAAAATTGATAAATTAAGAACTGTAAAAACATATAGAGAATTATTCAAAGAATTTCCTAGTTTGTATATAAATTGCTATCTCAAACACTTAGAGTCAATTGATGAAGACAGAAAAATGGGATTAGATTATGAAGTATTAAAAAATATAAATAGAGATGAAAGAAAACGTTTGGAGAAAATGATTGCAAAAAAGAGTGGTAAAAAAGACTTTGAGCTGACTTTTAGGAAAATGAAGGAAGAATACAAATATATGGATGATTTTTCTTATTTTATTGATACTTATGCTGACGTTTTGGATAAATTACTTTTAAATGCCCAAAAATGTGAAAAAGTTTTAGATAGTACAGTTATTGATTTGGGTAAATTAAGTGAGGAAGAATTATTAAAATTTGAATTATTAGTGGCTACTTCTGTATTACAATTTTATAAAATAAATAATGATGATAAATTATTATTATATGTGAGAGACTTTTTGGATAGAAATAGAGGAAAGTATTCTGCTGATATGATAGTAAAATTATATGATCTTTATCCTGATACTAAATCTATTGAAAATGCGCGTATATCAGATGTTGATGTTTCGGATGTTCCTGTTATAGAGTTTAATTTTGATAAATTATCTAAGAAATATGATCAAATTGCCAAGGACAAACCGTATTTGAATGAATTTGATTTATCAATAGACTATAAAAACAAATCTAAAGAAGAAATATTAGATACCATTACTATATTATTGGAAAGCATGAAAGATAGTTATACTATAGTTTCTGAATCTTATGTAAAAGATAAAATTGATAAAGCTATAAATAATAGCAGTTATGATAAAAGCGGAGATACACTTAATAAGATAGACTCGCTAAAAAGAAAAGTAGATTTTTTATTTCAAAACAAACCAACTATGTTAATTGAAGGAAAAAATACATTCACGAATTACTTTGGTTATGTGTATAAAAACGGTTATGTTGTTTTTGACTATATTATAGATAATGCGATAAAGAGTTATGGACATGCTATTTATGTAATAAAACTTGATGATTTGAATAAATATTCAACTCTTTCGTTGTCACAATTAAAAAAAGAACACAAGAATAAAATTATTACCATAAACCATAAAGGAGATTGGGAAACAAGATTGAATAGAATAATAACATCCTTTGAAAACGCTGAAGAATATCTTGTTCCTGAAGAATTAAAACAAATTGATATGGTATTAACTTTTGATCAATTGTATGAACTTAGGGATAATTTGGAACTTGTTACTAAAGAGATTTTAGAAAGTTTAAAAGAAAAAGAAAAAGAATTATTAGAAAACATTTCTAGTTATGCTGAATTATGCCAATATAAAATAAATAATTCAAAAGAAATTGATAAAGACTTAGCAAAAAAACTAAAAAAAATGGAAAAAGATTTGATAAATAAAAGTCTTGACGTCGATAAAGAACTTAAGCAAGAAGAAGCAGCAGCAGAATTATATCCTAGCGAATCTGATGAATTAGAAGAAATAGAAATTCAATTATTGTCTGAGGCAAAAGGAAAAGAAGGTTTAGGATATTTATATGATCTTGCTAAAAACAAAAAGAAAAAAGCAAAAAGAAACCCTGCAGTATCCTTAAAAACTAAGTTACGTACTAAAGATAGTGAAGGTTTCTTGCACTGTGATTTGTGTGGTAATTCTTCTTCAGATGCAAATATATATGGTTCTAATAGGTCTATAAAAATGTTCGAGTCACATCATATAATACCTATTTCTGAAGGTGGGATTGACAATGTTTATAATACTGCTTGTTTATGTCCAGGATGCCATACTAGAATTCACAATTATTTAAAACTGCGAAATAAATTGGATTCCGGAAAAAGAGATGATTTACCTGAAGGCACTATAGGTGAGTATCTTACTATGGCTGAGTATGGTACTTTATTGAATAATGTAAGGAATAGATTAATAAAAGATACTCCTGAATATTTACCTAATTTTGAAAAATTATTTGATCCATATTATCAAAGAGAAGAAATTCCGGAAGAAAATAAAACTCAAGAAGATATGAAATTCTCTATTGATTGGAATACTCCAAAAAGAAAAGTGTAGATTTTATTCTACACTTTCATTTTTTATTATTTTATCCATCATTTTATATATCATGTCCCACTCTTCTTTTGATTCTGGAACTTCTATAAATTCATATATATACGGATTATAAATTGCTGCAAAAACCTTTAATTTGTTTTTTTCATTATAACTATTATCTGTATAAACTATATAATCTTTATGGTTGTCATCATTTGTAAATGTAAATAGTACATCATATTCTTTTTTTGTACCATCTTTTAGAGTTGTATATATTTTTTTATCTTTTTTTTCCATACTCTACCTCTTTATTCTCATCAGTACTTGTTAATAAATCTATTTTTTCTTCTAGTAATGCAAGTTCTTCATTTATTTTTTGTTGGCTCTCTAAGAATTCTTTTTGATATTTAGCAAATGCTTCTGTTTCTTCTTTTTTTCTAGATATAATTGTTTTTACTCTTTTACTTACTTCTTCAAGTTCTTGATATTTGGTATGTTGTTCTTCTGTTATACCAATTCTTCCGTCAGATGGTGCAAAGACATTTACTTTACCAATTGTTTCATCTTTATTTAAAATTATTCCTCCTGCGGCTTTAAATGTTTCATCATAATTTTCTTGAACATACCATTCTATGGCATCTACATCCATACCTTTTGGAACTATTTCCTCAAGATTTAATGGCACTATTTCTTTTAAGTCTAGGTTATCTATTCTATTTATGTAACAGTTGTAGAATCTACCACCATCTAAAGGACTATTTGGATTTGGAATTAAGTAAACATTTACATTGCTTCCGCCTCTACCGATAAATTCTTTTTGTCTTTCTGTTGCATAATTAATTTCATCTCTTAAATAATATGTTTTTGGAAGAGCTGATAATTTGAGATATAGTCTTTCGTAGGCATCATGTGCTCGTTCAGGATATTCATCAGCTGCTATCTTTTTTAATTCATATTGTACTTCATCATCATCAAATGTTTTTCCACTTAATATTAATTTGGATACATCAACCATTTTAGTAGTTGATATTTGATCTGCTTTTGGATATATGATTGTGTTACCACTTAGATATCCTGTTAAAGTAGATATTGACATATTTGGAGGTAGTTGACTGATTCTTCTTGCATTTTTTATATTTTCCATTGTTTCTTCATGATTTTCACGATGTATTTCAGTCATTCTTTTATCTCTAGCATTTATTTCTTCTACTATATAATTTAATTTATTGCCAAATGTAAGTCTTCCATAGAATTCTGCATAATCATGATCATCTGAATTCGGATTTTTTTCTTCTATTCTCTTTCTTAATTCTTCTTGTAGAGTTTCTGAATCTATACTTTCACCTTTTATTAATTCATCAGATAAATCAGAAATGTCTGCCACTTTGAAATAAGTTGGATAATTTCTACTACTACCACATATATGTGCGTTTAGGGTACCTTTTGATACTAAAGGTAAATCAGATAATTCATAAGCATCTTTTATTCTTTTCATAATAGATTCATGTTTATCTTTTATTTCTTTTATTTCTAGTTCTTCAATTTTTTCATATCTTTTATGCATTTCCTCTAAAAGATTACTTACCCTTACTGAATTTATTTTGTTATATTTATCTTCATATTCATTTTCTGGTCTATTTGGATAATTGTTTTTTAATAATTCTATGAATGCTTCTTTTACTTCTGGTGCTAAAAAAGAACCTTTTTCAATTGTTAAAAAATATATATCTTCAAACAGTGCAGCATTTAGTTTTTTTTCAAAATATGCATTATCACTAAAATATCTTAGTAAATTATTTGGAGTTACTTTTGGCAATTCTCCTTTGTCTTTAGCATTTTTTATTTTTTCTAATACTTGTTCATGTCTTTCTTTTTCTTTAAGTTCTGCTTTTGTCATTGTAGTATCATTACTTTTTTCAAAATTATCGTTCATAGCAATACCTCCGTATTCTCTTTTATTATATCTTATATTACTTTTTCTTTTCAATATTATTTGCGATTTCTTTTTTATAAACTGTAAACTATTTATTATTTTTAATATAATCTTCTAAATCTAATTCTATTTCAAGTGTTCCACTGTAATCTTTATGATCTATTTCTGCATAGAAATGAACATTAATTACAAACTTGCTTTTATAAAGTCTTATGATGGAATACTTTGCTGGAAAATCCATATCATGCTTATCATTTATGTATAAAAATGTTTCTGAATGAAAAATGTAATCTGTAAAATCCACTCTTTTTTCATCTGTTATTTCTAACAGTTTTTCAGGTCTACAATTCAAACAAAAAGTGTATAAATAATTATTATTATCTATATTCCCTTTAATATTAAATTCAAGTGTATCGTATTCATCTTGCTTTTTTTCTTTATAATTAAAATGAATTTGATGTGCTTTTTTTATCTCTAATTCTTCTTGTTCTATTTTGTTTAATTTTCCTATTTTAAACATTTTTTCACCTCGTTTTTGATTGTTTATTTATTATTTTATTTAATATATTTAATTGCATTTCTTTTTTATTTAATAATTCTTCTTGTTCTATATTTGTTTTTTTTGCTATGCCTTCTATTAAGTTTTCTTTATTACTATTTTTTATCATTTCTAGAAAGTATTGTGCGCTTTCTTCTTTTGTTAAGTTTTCTTTTTCTTCTATTTTTTCTATTATACCTCTTACAAATAGATATGATGAAATATAAGATAGTCTAAATGAACATGATTTATTTGGTAATAGTTCTTCTTTTCCAAAGGTTTTTTCTTCTTCTTGATTTATTAATTCTTGTACTGTATATATTTGATCTTCTTTTACTATTTTTAATGCTTCTTTATATTCATTAAATTGTTCTTCTAAATCTAGTATGTATAGTGAGAGAGCCTCTGCAAAACCTTCTCCTAAAACACTCCCTTGTTTAAAAAATTCCCCATGCACTAGGTGTGCTAATTCGTGAACATTATTGGCAAAATTCATTATACTTACTCTTTCAGACTGGTTTTCACATCTGTTTTGACTTACTCCATATGCATAATAAAAACTGTCTTTATCATGACTTTTTACTGGCTTTCCTCCACCTTTTCCATTGTTAAATTTATCTGGTATTTTTAGCATTTCTGCATAGTTTTCATCTGGTACTATATAAATATATAATACTGGATTGATGTTGCTTGGATATTTTATATCTGCTTTTTTTATCAGTTCATAACATCTTTGCATTTTTGCTAAGTAGTTTTTATATAATCCTTGATCATACTTTTTTACCAATTCTTTTGATAATCTGATTTTTATTTCACTACTTAATTCTATTAGTTCTGACTCTTTGATGTAATCATTTAATAAATCATTTTTATCCACGATATCACCTCGTTTATATTATAGCAATTTTATGCAAAAATAAAAGCAGATTAAAAATCTACTCTTATCTAGCTCTTTGATATCCTCTGATTCTTTCTTCTTGTAGTTCATTTAATGCTAAATATACAGGGTTGTTAACTCCTTTTGTTAGTTTATACACTACTGCTTCTTTTTTTATATCTTTTAATTCTGGTACAGATGGATTTGAATCATATGTTTCTTCTGGTAATATAACAATTGTGTGATCATAATCATATTTACCATATTCTAGAACACAAACATCAGTATTAGCAATTACTATCCCTTTATATCCTTTTTCTTCTTCATATATGATTCTACCGTTTCCGTATACGTCTCCACATTCTTTACGATTATAATTTTCAAGCACTTCAAAATATATACTATTTGAATTAAACTCATTTCTTTCTAATGCATTATAATCAATATGCATTTTAATTTTTTTGTTGAAATCTACTGTTAAGTAATAAATTATTTTATCTTCATATTCATCAGTGTTGCCACGTATTTTTTTGGTAAGACAAATTGTTTCATTATCTCTATCAATGAAACGAAAACTCATAGGATATGAATATATTTTATCATTTATTTGAATGTTTTTATTTTTATTGATTTTGTCAAAGGCATCAGAAAAATCTGGATTTGTTTTTAACCCTTCTATATGAGATATATAGAACTTTGCTATTGAACCTACTTTGTCCATTAATTCTTTATATTCATCTCTGGTTAATGTCTCCATAATATCACCCTTTTTTGAATGGACATATTGTAGCATAATACATATAAAAAAGTCAATATTCATTGACTTTTCGGCTTTTATTAATTGCTTTTTTTCTTTTTGTTTACTAAAGCTACTACTGCTCCACCAAGACCTCCAACTACGGCTCCAATTAGTGCATCTTGTAGTATTGGACTTAATCCTTTGCTTGGCTCTTTTAATGATTTATCTACATTAAATGATACTTTTTCAACAATATTTTTTAATTCTGTTTCTTCTGCAGTTGTAAACTTTGTATCTGTTTGAAGTTTTATTGTGTATCCATACCCATTTATTACAGTGTAATAATCTATTATTTCTTTTCCAGGATCACTATATTTTGTATATATGTATTTATAATCTGTTTTATGGATTTTGTAATCATTAGTTTTTTCTTTAGTCGCTAGTTCTTTGGCTACACTAGTTAATTCTTTATCTGAATATTTTGACATATTTTTAACTTTTTCTACTGGCTTTTTCATGACAAACAGTTCAAGAATAGCATTATTTTCCTTAAATTTTATACTATCTAAATAAATATCTCCTTTTTCCATGGTGCTGTTCATATACTCTTCTGTTATGCCAAATTCTTTTAGTTGTTTATTATCTTTGATGTTGTCTCTTGTAAATACATACCATACTGAATCATCCATATCAATTTTAATGTCTGTATTACTTATTGTGTATTCTTTAGCCATTACTGGACTTACTATTATTACTAATACTATAGCAACTAAAACTTTAATGATTCTTTTCATAATTTATACTCCTATTTTATATTTTTTCTTTTAAAAGTTTTAACTTTTCTTGTTCTGCTTTTAGTTTTTGTCTATCTAATTCTACTATATTTTGTGGGGCTTTTGTTACATAGTTTTCATTCGCTAATAAGGTTTCCCTTTTTTTGATAGACTGTTCTAGTTTTTCAATTTCGCTTTTTAATAATTCTTTATTAATAACACTCCCTTCTCCATAATAAGTAATATTTATATAATTAGATTTATAATTATACTCTTTTTTATCACTTGGAGCATTATCTATAATTTGTTCATCTTTTATTTTAAGCATATTTTTA
>JAEEGL011710289.1_pt1 | contig 10117 bp, 5 predicted proteins | sample 9134231 | NCBI WGS metagenome assembly JAEEGL01 (sample SAMN16246548, study PRJNA631951) | gut metagenome | biome: gut microbiome; feature: rumen; material: fiber-attached | host: Bos | place: Iran: Karaj | collected 2018-10 | reverse complement strand
TTCACCAAGACTTAATGTTAGTAATCAACTTAATTTAAGTTCATAATAATTTAATTTAATTTTTTTTAATTTAATTTAAATTTTTATATTTATAATAAATAAATTTGTTATATATTTTTTATTAAATTTATTTATATTTTTTATATATATTTAAATATATATTTTTTATTTTTATTTATCTATATAAAGAGTAAATAATTATATTATCAAATATAAAAATATAAAAATCTAAATTAAATTTAATTAATTTTGATATTTTTTATTTATAAAAATAAATATGTATTAACAAACAATAAATCATAAAATAAATAAAAGAAATTATCAAAATAAAATAAAAATAAAAAATAAATAAAAAAATTATTTCTTTCCTAAATGCTTAACATAAAATATTTTTTCTTTATAAATTCCTTGTTGATCTTCAATAACACATGCACATCCTGGATAAATTTTTTTGAAAAATTCTAAATAATTCACAGGAATTTCAATTTTTGGTTGAAGTTCATTAAATTTAATTTTTTTATCTTCAATTGCAAAATAAGTTTGATCATCTTTACAATTAATATCTTTTTTACCTTGTTTATCAGCATATGTCATTTCTATTTTTTTTCCACTTTTATATCTACTCCATTTATGCAAATGATAAGTAGTATAAAATAAAATAATATGCATTGGGTCAACAAAATTAATAAATGCATAACCTAAATTTGTTTTCCGTTCATAATCTATAGGTAAATTTATATAATCATATTTTCCCCAAAATTTTGGATCAATTTCTTCTACAACATTTGTTAATGTATATTTATTAGGAATATTTCTTAACATTAATGTTGTTCGTTTTTCTTTGCCTGTTATAATATCATATATACAAATTTTTTTATCATCTGTAAAATTCTTTTTATTACTGTTGTTATTAATAGAAGTTAAATTATTATTATTATTAATAATGTTATTATTTATGTTATTATTTATGTTATTATTTTGGATTTTTGACTGAGAAAATTTTTGATTTTTGTTCATTTGATTGTAAATAAACATTTGTGGTTGAATATTTGAATAAGGTTGAAATTTGTTTTTATTATTTATTTTATTATTATTATTATTTATATTATTATTATTAATCATATTATTATTATTTGGTATAAGAGATGGATAAACCATAAAATTATTTGGAGGCTGTTGTTGTTGCATCATTTGAAAATAATTGAGATTTTGAAATAATTGATTTTTATTATTATTATTTATTATATTATTATTAATATTATTGTTAAGATTATTATTAATATTATTGTTAATATTATTATTAATATTATTATTAATATTGTTGTTATTATTTGGTAACTTATTTTGCATATTCTTATTAATAATATTTTGATTAATATTATTGTTATTATTAAAATTAATATTATTATTATTAAAATTATTATTATAATTATTTGTGATATTGATATTATTAATAAGATTGTTAATTTTAATATTTTGTTGAATATTCGAATTATTAATATTATTAATATTATTATTAATATTATTATTATATTGATTAATATTATTATTATTAATAATATTTGTAGTTGGATGTTTAATAATTTTTTCATCCATTTCATCATCATCAAAATCTTCAATTTTCCTTTTATTATTTACTTTATTAATTTCTTTTTCTTTTAAATTATAATAATTTTCTTTAAATTTATTATCATTTGTTGAGGAAACTGAATTATTTTGTTTCCAAATACTAGAATCATTTATATATGAATTTGAATTATTTATATTTGATATATTAAGACCTGAAACATTACCTGCATTATCTAAAACTTGATCAATTATATTTTGAATATCTCTGTTTTCTTTTTCCTTCGAATTTTTCGTCAGGTCTAAATTAAAATTTATTCCTGAATCTGAATTAATACTCATTTATGTTTTTAAATTTATTTTATATATTAATATAAATTATTATATTTTAAATAAAATAATTTTAAACTATTTGAATTTAATATAAAATTATAATATGTATAAAAAATAAATAAATAAATAAATAAAAATATATATATATATATTAAAAATATGGTAGAAGAAGAAACAATAATCTCAAAATATTTTGTAAATTTAAAAAATTTGACATCAAAAGAAAATGAAAAAATTCTTTCTCAAAAAGATATAATAACCGAATGTCTTATTGGACAAATTCTATCAAATTCAAATCTCATTTATTATCCTGAAAACAATTTTATCTATGATAAATCTCAACTCCCTTTAAATACAGTAAAACTTATATGTGGTGGAGGAAGTGGACATGAACCAGCACATGCAGGTTTTGTATCTCCTGGAATGTTAACATGTGCAGTTTGTGGTGATATTTTTTCCTCACCTTCCTGTGCAAATATAATAAAAGCAATAGAAAAAACATATACAGAAAATGGAACAATTCTCATAGTTAAAAATTATACAGGAGATGTAATTAATTTTTCAATGGCATGTGAATTATTTAAATCTCAAGGGAAAAAAGTTGAAATGTTAATAGTTGATGATGATATAAGTTTAACAAATTTAAATGAAACTACAGAAAATGATTTTAATAAACGTCGTGGTTTATCTGGAACAGTTCTTTTATATAAAATATTAGGAAATTTATCTTTTCAAGGGTAAAATTTTGATGAATTAATTTTATTTGGAAAAAATATAATAAAATCTTTATATACAATAGGAGTTTCATTAACTACATGTATACCTCCTTTTTCAAAAATAAATAAAAAAGAATTAATGAACGAAAATGAATTTGAATTAGGTTTAGGAATTCATGGTGAAAAAGGAAAAGAAAGAATTAAATATAATTCAGTTGATGATGTAATTGAAAAAATTTTTAATTGTTTTGAAAATAATATTAATAAAGAAATTTATAATGAAATGAAAGATGTTGTTATTGTTATTAATAATCTTGGAAGTTTAACTGATATTGAAATGAATATTATTATTAAATGTTTATTTGAATATTTATTTGATACAAATAATAATAAAAAAAAATTTAATGTTGTAAGAATTGTTTTTGGAAAATTAATGACTAGTTTAGATATGAAAGGCTTTTCAATAACAATATTTAATCTTAATGAAAATGATTTTATTAAAAATAATACTAATAAAATTTTATTTAGTATAGATTCTAAAATAAATAGTGAAAATTGGAATGTAATTCAAAATCCATCAATGAATTATATAAATAATATTAAAAATAATATTATAATTGAATCAAAACCAGAAAAAAAAATTTTCTCTGAAGAAAATAAAAATAATAAAACATTTAATGTAATAAATGAACTTTTTAACTTTTTATTAACTAAAAAAGAAGAACTCAATACATTAGATAAAAAAGTGGGTGATGGTGATATTGGAACTGGTATGTTTAATGCAATTTCTAAAAGTTTATTGAATTTAAAATATTTAGATTTTAATAATGATTTAAAGAATTGTTATAAACAAATTGCAGAAGATATTGGTGCTGGATTTGGTGGAACATCAGGTCCTTTATATATGAGTTTTGTTTTATGTGGTTTACAAAGTATTGAAAATAAAGAAAGTGAAAATAATATTAAAAATTATTTAAATGCTTTAAAAGAAGGAAGTAAAATGATTATGAAAGTTGGAAAAGCAAAAGTAGGTGATAGAACTATGATTGATTATTTAGTTCCAATGAGTGAAATGTTAGAAAAATGTGAAAATATTGATGATTTAAAAAAAGTTTTCAATGATAATAGATTGAAGCTATTAGAAGATATTAAAAAATTAAAATCAAAAAGAGGAAGAAGTTCATATTTAAATGGGCAAGAAGTTGGATTGGATGAACCAGGTTGTGTACTTTGTGATTTTTGGATTAAATTTGTTATAGATAAATTGGGTTGATTTATTTATTATTATTAATTATTATAATTTATAAGATTTAAAAAGGTTAATTATATTATTATTTAATTTATTTACAATAAATAAGAATTTTTATATTCAATTTAATTTAATGCTAATTCATAATTTTTCTTTGCCATATACATTTTTTGAATTAAATTAGAAATAAAATTATTAGAATATTTAGAATATTTTTTAAATAAATCTATAAATAAATTTAATATATTCATTTCTTCTTTCCAATAATTTTTATTGATATTTACATCATTATCATTATTGTTATTAAACAATCTCATATCATTAATACAATTTATAACTTCTTTATAATACTCATTCATTATATCTTCATTTATAGAAATATTATTATTATTATCATTATTATTACCAATACGATAACTTAAATCAAAAATAATTTTTTGTATTTTTAATTTATATATGACTTTATTTTCATAAAATTTTTTACTATAATTTTCGCATTTTTCGAATATTTCAATAATTTCATCAAAATTATTTCTTATAAATTCCTCTTTTTGTTTCATTAAAATTAAAATATATTTATAATATATTTCAAAAATAATATAACAATTTTCGTAAGGAAATAACCAATTAAATATATCTATACTTTTTTTAAAAAACATTTTTGCATATTCAATTCCGTTTATTTCATTATAAATAAAAGATAAATTAATATATATTAAACTATTATTAAATAATGTATCATTAAATGATTGAATATAATAATCACATAATTTTAAACCATTTTCATATTTTTTATTTATAATTTCCTTATATATTGAATTTATTGTATTTATACGCTTTTTATTTAATGATATATCATATTGTTTTAAAATTTTTAATATTTCAATATCATTTGGAACTTTTTCTTCTTCAAGTTTTGTTCTAATTCTTTTAATTTTATTACTTATATTTCTATTATCATTATTATTAATAAAATTACAGTTTGAAATATTAAAATTACAACTAATATTATTTTTAGCTTTAATTTCCCATTTTTTTAAAACATAAGGTGAAATATATTTAATATTTTTATATTCAAAGGGATTCATCAAATTAAAATCTATATTTAAATTTTCATTAAAAAAAATTCTATTATAAAATTGCATACAAACAAATAATGTATGTTTATTAATTTTCTCATTTATATATGAAAAATATTCATTTTCAGTTAAATCAATATTAAATATTTCTTTTAAATAAACAGGTAAAACATTATTATATAAAATATTTTTATTATAATTATTATTATTACATGATAAAAAAGTATTAAATACATCACATATATTATATTCAATTGAATGTGGATTATTATTTTTAATTATATAATTTATATTAATTTCTTTTTCTCGAAAAATTATTTCTAAACTTTTTATAATTGAAAGTGATAAAAATTTTTTACTAATAATTGAAATCATGTTGCATAAAATAAATGATTTAATGTTCATGTTTGTTGACATCAAAAATATTTTTCCTAAATCTTTTGATTTTAAATTTAATGTTTTTATAATAGATTTTAAAATAAATGAATCATAGATAAAAATTTTATTAGAATCAATTTGATTTATAAAATTTAAAATTTCTTTATTGTTATCTATATCATTATTTATATTAATTAAACTAATTTCATTTTCATTTATATTATTAATATCAATTATTTTATTTATATCATAAATAGAAGGTTGACGTGTATTTAATTTTTTTTTATTATTATCATTATAATTATTATTAATTTTATTATTATGAGGTAATATAAAAGAAGTTTCTTCATTCATTATACTAACATCAATAATTTTTGATATTTGTTCTTTAATTTTAATATCATTATTATTATTTTTATTTATTGAAATTGCTGTATTTTCTTCTTCAATAATTTCTGGATTTTCAATTTCTTTTGTAATATCTAAATTTATTGAAAAATCATTTGTTTGTTTTGGAGAATTTAAATTATTATTAATAATAATTCTTTTTTTTCTTTTTAATTTATTGGTTGATATCATTTTTCCTAATAAACTTATTAAAGTTGTATTATTTTCAGATTCATTGAAATTATTATCTTCGAAATCATTATCAATATTATTATTATTTTTTTTTGTAGTTAAAAAATTGTTTTCTTTTAATATTTTTATTTTATTATTATTATTATTATTATTATTTATATTAATATTTTTTAAGTCTAATTTTTTAATAATAATTTTTTTCTTTGTTTTTTTATTATTATTATTATTAATTGTTAGAAATTTATGTTTATTATTATCTAAAATATTAACATCATCATTTAAATCTTCTAAAATTAAATTTTTTTCTAATGAAACTTTTACAGACCTTTTTTTATTATTTTTTTTTATATCTTTTATAATAATACTTTTTAATGAATTTGATGTATTTATATTTTCTTTTCCAAAACAACTTCTATTTCTTCCTTTTTTAGTTCCTGTTAATAGAGAATTATTTTTAGAATTATTATTATTTAAATTATTACTATTATTTCTAAATTGATTGAATTTTGAAAAATTATTATTAATAGAATTTGTTTGAAAATGTTTTAAAGAAAATAAATTTTGTTTTGAATTTTTATTATTTATACTATTATTTTCATCATTTATTTTATCAAAAGTTATTAATTTATTTAATGTATTATTTTTTTTAAGTGAAATTTTATTTTTTCTTTCATTTAATATATTTTTATTATTTCTACTTCTACTTGAATTTAAATTATTATTACTATTATTAATAATATTACTACAATTTAAAATATTTTCTAAAACACTTTTACATGTAAAAAATAAAGAATCATTTTTAATACTTATAAAAATATTATAAGAATCATCTTCTATATTACTTTTATTTAAAGTTTGATTATTCATTCTAAATGAAATAACATTTAATTTATTAATAGAACCTTTTCTAAAATTTTTATGAAAACTTATTGTAATTTTATTATCTAATAGAAAATTTTCTTTACATAATGTTTTTAAATTGCTATTATTATTAAAATTGAATTTTTTTTCAAAAAAATAAATTTGATTATTTTCAATTAACATATACAATGTAAACCACATATTAATTTTTGAGTTAAATTTTTCTATAAATGAATGAAAAGATGTTTGATTTGAAAAATTTTTTTGAGATAATTCATTAAAATTTGAATGAGAAGAATTTGTTCTAGAGGAATTATAATGATTATAAATTCTAATTGAAGAAAAATAAGAAGTTGAAGAAGATATTAAATTTTTATTATAATTCATTTTTTAAATAAATTTTGATTTTTTTAAGTTAAATAATTAATTAGTAAAATATTTAAAAAATATTATTATTTTAATTAATATAAAATAATAAATATTTATTTATTTAAATTTATACTAATATCAGTTTTTTATATTTAAATTGATATACTATTATATAAAAAAATTTGCCATTATTTGTTTAAAAAATTATATATACATTTCATCATTTTAAAATAGTTTAAAATATAATGTAAAAATTTCAAAATTATATTTTTATATTTATATAAATATAAAAATAAATTTTTAAATTTCTTTTATATTACAAATTTATATTTTTATTAATATATTTACATATATATTATATTTAAAATAAAATACAAGTAGAACAACAAATTTGTTTTTTTTCAATTTGTTCTCTTAAATTATATTTATATGACATTATTTTATTATATAATTTAAATGATTCAATATTATCATATTCAACAAGATTTTTATTATTATTATTATTATTATTATTATTATTATTGTTATTTTCATTATTATCCATAATAATATTGTTATTAACATTATTTTTAATATTATTATTATTTAAATTATCATTATTTATATCATTTTTATTATCATTATTATTATTATTATTATTATCAAAAATTTGATCAATAAAACTAACTCTCTGTTTTTTATTTTTATCTATTGGATTTCCAAATGCATCAAATCTTTTAGTTTCATTAATAGTAAGAGTAAAATTAACCAAAAATTTACTTTTATTATTATTATTACTTTTACATTTTTCTTTTATTATAGCTTTATTAATATTAATTCTTTTATTATTAACTTTAAATGAATCACTATATTGATGCCTATGTTTTTTTATATTTTTATTAAAAAATACAGAGGCTGATGTACTTTCTGATACATGAGTAATAGATAATGCATCTTCTATAGAAAGAAATTTATTTCTATCTAAATTTAATATTTCAAAATGTTCTTTAGGAATTATGTTTTGATTATTAAATGACATAATGAATATTTATATAATTTTTTATATATTATTATTATAATTAAATAATTTAAAATGTCAAATAATAATAGTGATGATAATAATAATAATAATGATAAAACTCCTGATTATATTTTACAAAATTCAATTTCAAAATCTAATAATAATAATATGCAAAATAGTACAAATATTATAAATAATATGAATAAAAATAATGGAGCAGGACTTATAGAAGATGAGATTTCAATTGAATATAATAAACCTAATAATAATAATATAAATAATAATAATGAAGAAAACAATGAAGATATTGTAAATTATAATAACGATATTAATTTCAATAAAATAAATAAAGAAAATGATAATATTAATATTAAACCAATACATGCTGAAGTAAACATTCCAAAAGATGTAAATTTAGATCATAATCAATTACCTGAATATAATGATAATAATCTAAATAGAATAAATAATCAAAATATAAATGAAATGATAGATCCAAATCAAATCCAAATAGAAAAATTTAAAATTCCATCTAATTTGAAAAAAACATTTATTGTCACAACAATATTAGCAGGTTTAGGTTTAATACTAATAATATTAGGATTTATAAATGAAATAGCATCAAGTACTCCAGGAGGAGGAATAATGTTTTGGGTATTGGGTGGCGTAGTAATGATTCCAGGAGGATATTATTCATATCAATTTTTTAAAGCATATAGAGCTAAAAATGAATATGTTAGAAATGATATTTTAGAAAATATTCCAGTGCTTTAAAAGGATTTAAAAAAATAAATATAATATATTTATATTTTATAAATTTAATATATAATTTTAATTTAAATTTTTATTAATAATATTATATATATAATAATGTCTAATAAAAATATTGATTGGAATGAGACAAATAATACAATAACAATAAATATTCCTTTATCATATCGAATAGATAAATCGAAAATTGATTATGTTATTACAGATTCATATATAAAACTTAATATTCCAGAAATGAAAATTTTTAATTTTATTGATTTAAATAAAGAAATTAATATAAACGGAAGTAAAATTTTATTAGAAGAAAATAAAGTAATATTTTTTTTAGAAAAAAAAGAAGAAGGTTTATGGAAAAAATTAATAAGTGAATTAAAAAAAAATGAATTAAAAGAAAGAAGAAAATTAGCTGATGAAAGATATAATAAAATTATAGATGAACAAAGAGAGTTAGCTAAAACACAAAAACAAAAATTTGAACGTTTTGCAGTAGATCAATCAATTAAAGTTGATAATGAATTTAGAGAAGAACTTAGAAATAGAAAAGATGCTGAAAAGAAACAAGCAGAAAATGAATTATATAAATTTGTAGATAAAATTGATAATAAAAATAATAATGATGAAGATGATGTTAATCTTAATAATAATAAATTTGAAGAAGAAAAAAATTCAAATATTCCAAAAAATATTAATCAATTAGCAGAATTAATTAAAAATGAAGAAAAAAATAATTTAACTAATAATAATAATAATAATATAGATAAAAAACAAATATCAGAAAACGAAGAAGAAATTGATACATCATCACATAAAAATAATACAAATAAAATAAAAAATAATATAAATAATGAAATATTTAATTCGAATCAAATTCCATCAATCCCAAAAGAAGACAAAATTGTTATTGAATCACCTATGGTAAGTGAAAATAATTTTCAAAAAACATTACAAAAACTCATTGAAACAAAAAATGAAAATAAAAATAATATTAAAGAAGAAAAAAAAGATGATTCTAATAATAATAATAATATAAAAATTCGTCAAAAAGAAACAGTAACAGTTAATTTAACTAAAAAATTAATTCCAACATTTGCTGCAAGAGAAAGTTTAGCAAAAGAACCTCCATATCCGAAATCAAAAAAATATGTTCCTGAAAAAAATTATTTAGGTCAAGAAATAGATGATCGTAATCCAATTTGGACAAAAGAAAGAGCAGATA
>JAEEGL011559019.1_pt1 | contig 10117 bp, 7 predicted proteins | sample 9134231 | NCBI WGS metagenome assembly JAEEGL01 (sample SAMN16246548, study PRJNA631951) | gut metagenome | biome: gut microbiome; feature: rumen; material: fiber-attached | host: Bos | place: Iran: Karaj | collected 2018-10 | reverse complement strand
CATCGGAATCGCGTTCGGCATTGGCTTCAGATGGTTCTGGAAGCCTGAAATGATGCCTGCGCTGATGGCCACCATCGTCGGGCAGTATGTGTTCAAGCTTCTGCTCGCCGTTCTGGACACGCCGTTTTTCTATTTGATGACACGCGGTGTGAATGGAACCACGAATGGAAACGACTGAATCAGGAACGGCCAAGGCCGCAACCAAAGTTGTCAGTGGTTAGTGGTTAGTGGCTAGTGGTGGAATGACGTGAGACGGGAAACGGGCGACGTGATGGATGGGGGAGGCGGGATACAGGCAGACAATTTGTTTCCTAAAAAATCTTTTTAAGAAAAACAAGAAAAAGAACGATAGTAGTACAGAAGAAACAGAATGCCTCGCAGGCTTTTTCAATGCTGAATGCCGAATGTTGAATTATTATGGCGTTAAAATTTCAGCATTAAGCTTTTAGCTCCGCAGAAGCGGCTGGGCTCCGGTGGCTGCGGCGGTTTGCCACGCTTCGCGCAAGTGGAAACAACGTCATGCGGAAGCTTGAAGTCCATGGGACGTTCGTTTCGGCAGGGCTCCGGTTGCCTGGAGGGTCCATGTGCTCTATGTACAGGAAAAATTTACGTAAAAGGAATAAAAAAAAGAACGATAGTAGTACAGAGAAAAGTCATGTTCAATAATATCTTAAGGTATATACAGATTTTGAAATGACCTCTCCAATGAGATTTTTTTGTTGTTGGAGTGGAAAAAAGTTGTTTTTATTGAATTTTATTCATTGAATTTGATTCATCGAGTGGTATAGTATGGTCAACATGACAACCAATGGAGGCATTCGATGAAAACGGAAATGACCAATCGTCAGAAGGCGGCGCTGGAAACGCGGCGCCGTCTCGTCGTGGCGGCGCGGAAAGTGATGTACGGCCGCGACTTCGAAGATGTTTCGGTGGCGGAGATCACCCGCGAGGCGGGCACGTCCGTCGGGAGCTTCTATGTCTATTTCAAGAGCAAGGAGGACATTGTGGAGGAGCTCCGGCAGCACGACTTCTACCGGCTGGCGGAAATCGCCAACGGCATGGAGGGCAGGGGGATTCTGGAGCGCCTGGAGTACTATTGCCGTGAATTCATGCGCGGCATCGAGGAGTGCGGGCTGGAGGTCACGCGGCAGTGGATACGGAACAATGTCGCCCCGATGCGGATGCACCACACGAAAGAGGAAATCACCAAATACGCCTTCGACGACCGGGCCGTGCGGTCCGTTTTGCGGACGGCGGTTGAATGCGGGCTGCTGAAGGCGGACGCGCCCGTTGACGAGCTGGCGTTGTTCATCAACAGCCAGCTCTACGGGCTGATGACCGTGTGGTGCATGTCTGACGGGGCGGTCGTCGGTTCAAACGAGACGGACCGTTTTTGCAAATTGTTTTTGGAATCAGTATTGAAACCATATCTAAAATAAGCAAAGGGGTACATTTATGGAATTTACGACATTGAGCAATGGAATCAAGATGCCGATGATTGGCTACGGCGTGTATCAAGTCGCCCCTAATGAGGCGGAGCGGTGCGTGGGCGATGCCTTGGAAGTTGGATATCGAATGGTGGATACTGCCCAGGCCTACCGTAATGAATCGGGTGTGGGCGAGGCTGTCAAGAAGAGTGGTCTGAAACGCGAAGAGATCTTTCTTGTCTCAAAAATCTGGATATCCAATTACGGTGAGACGCGTGCGGCAGCCTCCATTGATGAATCGCTGGAAAAACTCCAGACCGACTATATTGACCTGATGCTTCTCCATCAGCCTTTCTGCGACCGCTATGGGGCGTACCGGGCGTTGGAGTCGGCATACAAGGCCGGCAAGGTGCGGGCCATTGGCGTGAGCAATTTCTATCCTGACCACTTTGTCGATTTGGCTTCCAATGTGGAGATTCCGCCGATGGTGAACCAGATTGAGACGCATGTCTTCAATCAGCAGGCACAGTCGCGCCAATACATGGAGGAATTCAATTGCCGCATCATGGCGTGGGGGCCGCTTGCAGAGGGGCGAAATGGCCTTTTCACGAACCCGGTGTTGGAGGCAATCGGAAAGGCCCATGGCAAATCCGTGGCGCAGGCGGCCTTGCGTTTTCTCTTCCAGAGCGGTGTCATCATCATTCCGAAATCCACCCACAAGGAACGGATGATCCAGAATCTGGACATACTTGAATGGCGGCTGTCAGATGATGAAATGGCGCAAATACAATCATTGGATTTGCGCAGGAGCCTTTTCTTCGACCACCACGACGGCGGGGTGGTCAAACAATTCATGAGTTGGCGTTGACAAGAAAACAGGAGGGCATCATCATGAAATTTGCACAGAGTATTGGCAGGATGGCGTCGATTATTTTATCTGGCCTCGCTTTGGCCGTCGAAGCGGAGAGCGCATTGACCCCCACGCAAAGGAAAACACCCATGAAAGCAATCATCGAATACAAGTCCGAGGCTGAAATCGCGGCGGAGAACGCCTGGTGTGAAAAGAACCCGTTCGGTCTTCTCTATGAAGGGGCGGTCACAGCCAATGTGGCGGGCAAGGTTCAAATCCATCCCGTCGCGTATGACAACAAGGGTATTCGTGTCGCCGCCAACATCTATACGCCAGCCGGCTGGACAGCGGATGGCAAGACTGGCTATCCCGCCGTCTGCGTCGCGCATCCAAACGGCGGCGTGAAGGAGCAAGTGGCGGGGCTTTACGCCCAGAAACTGGCGGAACGCGGTTTCATCACCATTGCGGCGGACGCCTCCTATCAAGGCGGCAGCGGGGGCGAACCGAGATATCTGGATCTGCCTGCCAACCGCACAGACGACATACGGCGGATGGCGGACATCATCGCACAGTTCCCCGGTGTTGACGCGACACGCATCGGGCTGTTGGGCATCTGCGGCGGAGGCGGGTACGCTTTCAACACGGCCAAGACGGACAAACGGTTCAAGGCGGTTGCCACGCTGAGCGCTTTCAATACAGGACTTGTGCGCCGTGAGGGCTTCCTCGGCACGCAGAAGGACACTGTCCTGGAACGCTTGAAGGCAGCAGCCGAGCAGCGTGCGGCGGAGGCCGCTGGCGCCCCTGTCGCCTATACGCCGAACATGCTGGAATGGCCGCGGGAAAAAGGACTTGCGCTTACCCAGGACCTCTATCGCGACGGCTATGAATACTATGGACTGACTCATCGGCATCCCCGCTCGACATTCAGCGCAACCGTCACGGGGCTTCTGGAGATGGCCATTTGGGACGCCCGCGACGGCGCCGCCTTGATCGACCAGCCGCTTCTGATGATTGCAGGGGAGGCCGCTGACACGCTTTACTTGACAAAAGGGATGTTCGACGCCGCGACCGGCGCGACAGACAAGGAACTTTTTCTAGTACCGGGCGCACATCACATTGAAACTTACTGGAAACCGGAATACGTCAAGCAGATTGACGCAAAACTCGGTACTTTTTTTGCAAAGCATCTGATGGACTGACCGGCAGTCCGGAGACGGTCAATATGGCGCGGGGCCTATGGGAAGGGGGCGTTCGCTCCATGTTTTCCGCGCTACGTACGAGGCAGGGAGGAGATGTTGGACAATCCTCGTAATCAAAGCATGCGGCAGATGTTCCTCTAACACCCACGGAATGCAACCAATGAAACTTTTTATGATGATTATGTCAATCTCTGTACTGTCTGTCTGTTCTTGTTCACGAGAGGCACAGTCCGCCCCGTCATCGTCTTCACGGCGTAATGCCGGCGTGGGGCGGACCGTCGCGGTCCCGTCTGAATACTTTCATCCGGCCAAGGAACGCGGAAGCGTGGAGAGGCTGGACTATCAGGCCGATGACCCCCTGCGTGGCGGCAGAGTTCGGAAAACCGTCTATGTCTATCTGCCATACGGATATGGGGACAATCCTGAAACACGCTACGACATCCTGTATTTGATGCATGGCTGGGGAGGGCGAGCGGGCGAGTACTTCGGACATGAAGGCGGAACAATCCGGAACATGTTTGACATCATGATGGAAAAGAAAGAGATGAAGCCGACCATCATTGTTTCCGCCACATTTTATCATCAGGACAGCCCGAGGGACTTCGGCAACTCGGTTAAGGCGTTGCGCGAGTTCCACAAGGAATTTCTGGAGGAACTGATGCCGGCTGTCGAAGGGAAATACCGCACCTATGCGCAAGAGACGACAAAGGAGGCTTTCGCCGCCTCTCGAGACCACCGTGCCTTTGGCGGCTTCTCGCTGGGCTCCGTGACCACATGGATGGAGTTCTGCTATGATGCAGATTATATCCGTTACTTTCTTCCCATGAGCGGATCATGCTGGTATTATGGTGGATATGGCGACTATCATCCGGCCGAGACCTGTGATTTCTTTGAGAAGCTTATAAAAAAGAAGGACTTGAATAAGCGGGGCTATTTCATCTATGTGGCCACGGGAACGCAGGACGCCGTCCGAGACCAGGTGGACATCCAGATGGAGGAGATGCTGAAACGGCGAAATGTCTTCCCGGAAAAAAACGTGGTCTATGTCATGAAAGACGGGGGGCGGCATGATTTCAAGGCTGTCCGGGAGTATCTTTACAATGCGCTTCCCTGCTTCTTTCGTGATGGCGGAACGGACGCCGTCCCGAAAGAACCGTCGGGCGCCCCGCATGCTTTCACGGAGAAAACAATGGTTCGGGAAGTAGTGGAAGCTTCTGAATTCGATGGATTTGGAAAACTTTTGTTTCCCGTGGACAAGGGCTACTGGGGCGGAAGCACGTTGGGTGAATTGCGGTTGACATGGTATTCGGAAATCCGCCCGGAAAGCACCGTCGCCGTCGTCAACCGCCTGCGTGCGGATGTGGCGGGCGGCCGCAAGGTATTTTATCCCGTTTATACGGAACAGGAAATGGAGCGGGATCCGCATAAACGCGACACAGGGCTTTTCTTCTTCAGGGGGAAGCCCGGCGGACGAACCGCCTTCTGCAATGCAGGCGGCGGTTTTGCTTTTGTCGGCGCGATGCACGACAGCTTCCCGCATGCGTTGAAGCTCTCCGAACATGGCGTCAATGCCTTCGCCCTGATTTACCGTCCAGGAGCCCGGACGGCCTGCGAAGATTTGGCAAGGGCCATCCGCTTTGTATTTGAACATGCGGAGGAGCTTGCCGTCAACATGGACGGATATTCGCTATGGGGAGGTTCGGCGGGAGCCCGCATGGCCGCCTGGCTCGGTTCATATGGGACGGAGGAATTCGGCGAGAGGAAATTGCCGCGTCCCGCCGCTGTTGTCATGCAGTACACAGGGCTCTCCGAATGGCGCAAAAGCGATCCGCCGACTTACGCCGTCTGCGGCGACCATGACGGCATCGCCTCCTGGCGCGGTATGGAGCAAAGGCTGAAGCAGATGTCCAAGGCTGGAATTCCCACCAAATTCCGTCTGGCCAAAGGGCTTGGACATGGCTTTGGACTTGGGATTGGCACTTCCGCGGAGGGATGGCTTGATGAGGCTCTCGCCTTCTGGATGGAACAGTTGCCCAAATAATCAGGATTTTGATAAATAAGACAATAAATGGAGGATATTCCAATGGCATCTTTTCGCGTACTGAAAGCACCTGTTGACGACATAGCTTTTTCCCCTGTTGTGTTTGAAAATTCGGAATCTGGCCTCAGTATGGCCGGCACTGTCTTTGTTCCAAGGGCAATGAAACGGGGCGAGAAACGTCCTGCGATACTTGTGCAAGGGCCGATGGGGGTTACCAAAGAGCAATGCCAGTCGCTTTATGCGCAGTGGCTTGCGGCAAAAGGTGGTTATGTGACGATGGTTTATGACTACACCTACCTTGGGGCCAGTGAAGGACTTCCAAGAGGATATGAGAATCCACAGACCAAGGCTTCGGACATAAGAGCGGCTCTTTCCGCGCTTTCTGTTAGACCGGAAGTGGACAGCTCGACGTTGTATGCCGTTGGGATTTGCGGTTCGGGAGTCTATCTTCCCATTGCCGTGTCGGAGGGATTGCCTGTAAACGCCTTCGCTTCCGTCAATCCTTTTACGGTTATCGACACGATTCCCTATGACGCCATGCAGGTGGCCAGGGACAAAGAGGTTTGGGAATCCGGGGGGGCGCCTGTCAGGATACCGGATCTGATCGAACCCGGCTCGGAAGGCGCGGAATACTATCGTGACGCTATGCGCGGAGCCGTCCCGAACCGCGTCACTTTCATATCATGGTCACAAGCTTGCTGGGCGGAGTGCCATCCGCTTGAAATAGCGTGCAAAATAGCCACGCCCGCATTATTCGTGCTTGGAGAGAAAGCATTTACGCGTCCAGGCGCGGAAGAAATGTTCGCGCGGTTGAGGACCAAGGAAAAACATCTGGTCATCATATCCGGAGCACGTCATTTTGACATGTATGACGGCGAGGATTATGCAATGCCAGCCATAGACGCCATACTTGATTTCTTTCAGGACAGAGTATGAAGGTAAACTTGGGCATTGTCAACGAAATCAACCATCCAAATCGATATAAAAAGGGGCGGGGTTTCAAAAAAAATCACAAGTCAACGAAATCAACCATCCAAATCGATATAAAAAGGGAAAAAGACGATGAGAAAACGAATCCTTGGAGGAACTCTTGAAGTGTCCGCGCTCGGCTATGGTTGCATGGGGCTTAGCCATGGTTATGGCGATGCTTTGCCACGTGAAGAGGGAATTGCGCAGCTTCGACGTGCGTTTGATGCTGGTGTGACTTTCTTCGACACAGCGGAATGCTATGGGCCATTCACCAATGAAGAACTGGTGGGCGAGGGGCTGGCCCCGTTCCGTGACAAAGTACGGATCGCTACGAAGTTCGGCATTACACTGGCTAATTTCAAGCAGACTTTGGATAGTCGCCCCTCCACCATACGCGCTTCACTTGAGGGGTCGCTTCGCCGACTGCATACTGACCATATCGACCTCTACTACCAGCATCGTGTGGATAAAACGGTTCCAATCGAGGAAGTGGCGGGAACGGTTGCCGAACTGATCCGCGAAGGCAAGGTGCTCCATTGGGGATTGTCCGAGGCTGGTGCGGAAACCATTCGCCGTGCGCATAAGGAATGCCCTCTTACAGCAGTCCAAAGCGAATATTCACTGTTTTGGCGGGAGCCGGAGACATCGTTCCTTCCTGCGCTGGAGGAACTAGGCATCGGCTTTGTGCCGTTCAGCCCGTTGGGAAAGGCGTTTCTCACCGGAACTGTCAAACCGGGAACTGTGTTCGCAGGAAATGATTTTCGCTCCAAAGTCCCCCGCTTCTCGCCAGATAATTTGACCGCCAACCAAAGGCTTGTGGATTTTGTGCAGGGGGAAGCGTTGCGCAAAGGCGTGTCTCCTGCACAGTTTGCGCTTGGATGGCTGCTTGCCCAAAAATCATGGATAGTGCCTATTCCCGGAGCGCGTCGTTCCAGTCATCTTGCCGACAACCTTGGGGGCGCGGATGTCGTTTTCACCGTGGATGAGCTTGCACGCATCCGCAAGGCTCTGGATGCCATAACGATTTCAGGTGATCGGTATATGGCGGGTAATCAGGCGAATATAGACCGATAAATGGTTTCCAAATTGAATCATGACTAGCTAAAAAAAAGGAGCCGAAGTAGATGAATCACATGTATCATTCCATTATCTTTTTTGTATCCCATGTGCTTTTCTGTTCCCTTGTCTTTGCAGCCGAGCCGTTTCAGATTGCCTCACAGGGATTTTTCTCCGCAGGGGGCACGGTCACTGAACCTGTTCCGGGTAAGTATGATCCGACAAAAAACTGGCTGGATCAGACGCGTGCGGGAAACACGGCCCACATCGACCATGCCAATGTCCTTTTCCAACAGCCAGTGAAGGCGGATGCGGCCCCGGTCGTTTTTTTGCATGGCTATGGCCAGTCCCGTCTTGGCTGGATGGGCACGCCTGACGGCCGTCCCGGCTGGTCGGATTTCTTCCTTCGCAAGGGCCATCCCGTGTTTCTTGTTGACCAGCCGCGGCGTGGCGAGGCGGGGGCCACGGCGAAGATGAGTTCCGACGGTTTTCTGGATGCATGGGGGGCGGACTCCAAGGGATATAAGCCGGGCGACCAGGCCTGGTACACGCATTTTCGCATCGGACGCGTCCTGCCGGAACGGTACGTCGGTTCGCAATTTCCTGAAGGCGAGGCGGCGCTCAACCAGTTTCTGCGCCAGGGGACGCCGAATACGGGTGACTATGATGAGACGCTTTTCGGGAAGACGCTGGGAGACGTTCTGGCGGAAGTCCGGGCCCGTACCGGGCGCAAGTCAGTCTATGTGACGCATTCCCAGGGCGGTCGTGTCGGCTGGGCGACGCCTGTGGAGAACATTGCGGCCATCGTCGCTGTCGAGCCGGGCGGTACACCTGCGAAGGGGAGTGCGCAATACAAGGCTTTGCTGTTGGCGAAAGTTCCGATCATCCTTTATTTTGGCGACTATATCGACAACGGGCCCGAAGACATCCAGTCCACGGCCTTCTGGCGTAGTGTCCGCGACCAGGCGCGTGCTTTCGCCAGCGCCTACCGTGCGGACGGCGGCGACGCCACTGTCGTCGATCTCCCCGCTGCCGGGTTCCATGGCAACAGCCACTTCCTTTTCCAGGAGAAAAACAGTGATTCCATCGCGGAGCATATTGAGAATTGGCTTCGCGACCGTAATTTGACTGCATCCATGATTGACAGGTCAAAAAACAAGGAGACGCAGACAATGGGCGGAACCGTTCTGACATCGATTGACAACGCCCGTGCCAGACTTGGCGCAGCCGTGGCGCGTGGCGACCAGACGGCTCTTGCCGCCGCATTGGAGGATGGTTTCGCCGCGGGAATGACCGTGAACGAGGCAAAAGAACTCATCGGCCAGCTTTACGCCTATTGTGGTTTCCCGCGTGCCCTCAATGCCGCCGCCACATTGATGAAAACCGTGCAGAAGCACGCGGCGGGCGGCGATCCTGTCGCTGTCGGAGCCGCTCCCGGACCAATGTCCAAGGGCGCGTCGAAGGATTTTGGCACGGCGAATCAGACAAAGCTCTGCGGCGGGCCGGTCAAAGGGCCTCTTTTCGATTTCCATCCGCAGTTGGACGAATATCTCAAGGCGCATCTTTTCGGCGACATCTTCGCCCGCGACAATGTCAGTTGGCGTACGCGTGAACTGGTCACCGTCGCCGCATTGGCGGCCCGCCCCGAGACAGCCCCGCAGTGTGCATCGCACGTCCGCGTGGCGCAGCTCAACGGCGTATCCCCGGCGGAGACGGATGCCATTCTCGCTTTGGTTCGCTTCAGCACACCAGCCACGATGCCGCCGCCGGACTGGTCCGCGTTCCCGATCGGCGAACCGAATGTTGCATTTGCCAATTACTTCATTGGAAACAGTTTTCTGGCTCCGCTTTCACGTGAGCAGGTCGGTATGGCGATTGTGACTTTCGCGCCTGGATGCCGCAACAACTGGCATATCCATCATGCATCGAAAGGGGGCGGGCAGATTCTCACCTGCACGGCTGGGCGCGGCTACGTGCAATTCTGGGGCGAACCGGCCCGTGAAATGAAGCCAGGCGACACGGTGAACATCCCGGCCGGCGTCAAGCATTGGCATGGCGCCGCCCCCGACAGCTGGTTCCAGCACATAGCCGTGGAGGTCCCCTGTGAAGGAAGACGCAACGAATGGCTGGAGCCCGTTGATGACAAGTCCTACCATGATGCGGCGAAATAAACAATAATTCCCGCCCTGAAATTCTAATCACTGTCTTTTTCCTCCCCGATTTAAGCAAAAATGCGGAAGTCGGGGATTTTTCATGCACATGTGAAACAGAGGTCTTTTTGGTCGTGAAAAAGATGTTGTTTTACACTCTGTCCGTTCCATGATAGACGAACGGAAGGTATCCGAGAGGCTCCACGACGCCGTGGTCGTACCAGTCGAGCGGATCTTTGCATGAAACGGTCGAATCGACGAACTTGAACTCGAATTGGAAATCGTTGACGTTCAGTCCAAGAGACTTGCGTGGAACGGAAAGCGTCATCGTGTCGCCATCGATGACGCTTTTGCCGAGATTGTTCACGGCGACGCCGTTGACAAGGATGCGCATGAAATCGCCGTCGCTTTCTGAGCCGACGATT
>JAEEGL011031810.1_pt1 | contig 10117 bp, 19 predicted proteins | sample 9134231 | NCBI WGS metagenome assembly JAEEGL01 (sample SAMN16246548, study PRJNA631951) | gut metagenome | biome: gut microbiome; feature: rumen; material: fiber-attached | host: Bos | place: Iran: Karaj | collected 2018-10 | reverse complement strand
ATCCGCAGAGGATGCTATTGACATCTTAAATACAGCGGAGTGTACCGTTATACTATCGGTAGCATCTGGTGAGTTTCACACGCACCCATGTATACACGATAATTTAATAAAAGTAGATGGCGCGTTCGAGTACGTGCACATACATAACATACAAGCAATAAAATACCAATCCGCAAATAACAATATAAGCGAGTTTATCGCTGTTGATTGGGATAGGAAGGTATAAACCTAACCAGAGTAAGAACAATCCTACAAACGGTTATTATACATAAAAAAATTGAGAAGGTACAACACACCTTCTTTTTTTTACGAGTGAGGAACGAAGGAGGCTAGGTCGAGTGGAACGGATGGCCAGGTACGGGGTTTTAGGTGTCGATTTGACATTTAAAAAATGTAAATTGACCTCTGAGCCGTGAATTCCCTGTTTAAGGGTACCACACGGAAAGCAGAGTGACAACTAAATACGGAAAAGGAGGATCTTATATGATTAAGATCGTTAACAAGCAGCTCGAAGCTGCCAAAGAGCTCAGAAAGAAGCTCTTAAATAACTACTGGTTAGGTGAAGGTGGCCAGTCAGTTATCATTCCTACCTTCAATCATGACCAAAACATCTTTAATGATATGGTCATCCCAGAAGGTGCGAAGATGGTTCATCGCTATAGTTTCATAGTGATTGAATTTGACCATCAAGTCAACCAAGAAGATCTCGCAGTCTTAGGGATCTAAGTAGGTTGTCGTCCTAAGCATGACGTTAAAAGGCTTTCCTTGTCTAATGTGTCCAAGGTGACTTGGATCTATTAGAGAGGGATACCTCAAAAGGGCCAAGTGGGAAAGGGCCCGCAACTGAACCCACCGATGAAAGCTATAATGTGTAGCTTAGAGTAGTCGAAGCCTAGATAAGAATGATATCCAATTGGCTAGGCGGTCATGAGTATACAGTGAAGAGCTGTATGCCTTTTGTAATGATCAATATATAGACGTGAATTAAGTGGAAGATTGGGAAGATCGATACAGATAGAATCAATTCTCTAGTAGATATCAGGCGACTAGAGATGCGTAGGCTGTGGGACACTTAAGATATCTGACCCCAGAGGAAAGGCATGGGCGAGCCAGGGGTTGCGTGTTAGTTGATCTGCACGTAGTACACACACATACGAGTAAAACAACGTGTGATTCGTTGTGGAACACGAGACTAGAAGCTAATCAACATAATTAGTGAGACGAGAGCACATTAGAGGCTTAACCTCTATAGTTGTTAGTAGTTGTGGTCGTAGTGGTCCTGAGGGTGTATGTGCTATATAAGTGATGATGGTGACAGTAGTGATCATCACGAAGTAGCTGGGTGAGACGAGAGTCCACATAGGTGTACAAGTAGTCAAACTCCTCTGCCAGTAGGATGGTGAAAGGAAAGCTATATAAGTAGTATGTATAGACAATAGAGAGATAGAGCAGCGCAAGCGGGGCTATCGTGGATTGTTGATTGATATATGAACATATAGCGGAACTTGAGGACTGGGTTATCCAGATAAACAAGAAACGATTAACGGTTTTAGAGAAGACTCATTTATCTTCAAGTCTTGCCGAAAGACTTTAAATAAATTAACTAATTAGTTATGATCTATCTCAAAAGAGGTAGATGATAAGTGCTTAGTCACTAAAAAAATACTCTAAAGAAAGGAGAACACTTATGATTAAGAATAAGCTTAGTCAAGAAATGCTCGAAAAGCTCAATAAGGCTCGTAAAGCAAATGGCAAGAGTGAAATCAGAAACGCTCACAGCAAAAAAGAATCTAAATAATTCTTTATCCTAATTTTGTTTGTTCTTTGGAAACTTATGTTGGTAGTAAAACTACTCAGGTATTGTGAGCTCGCACTGAACCGCAGAACTCTCAACTTTATTTCTTTTTTATTATTAGGAGGAAAACATTATGAAAAAGAAAAACATCATTATCGCTGCAGGTTTAGCAGCACTAATCGCAGTAGGAGCAACAACAGCTCTTACACTTAATGCAAACGGTGGTTTAGGTAAAGTCTTCGCTGACATCCAAAAGAATGAATACGGCTGTGCACATGATTGCACAGGCGAATATTACGCCAGCCACATCAGTAACATCTTAGCCGCCAATCCAGAATTAAATGGCACTGCCAATGTCAGAGTCATTTGTAAAGTATCCAATATTAATGGCTGGATGCAAGACATTGATGACAACAATGTTTATACATCTGTTAATGATAGTAATTTCACCGCAGCTTGGTGCCACAAAATGCTCCTTCAAGTTAGCGGTGTTAATTACAAAGCCTTCAATTATAAGAAGGGTGACACAATCGCCTTCTACGGAACCATTAATTACAACAAAAAAGGTGAAAACCATTATAAATACGCAACAGTGGTAATGGAAAACATCACCGTTTATAAAGTGAACGGTCAAGAAGATCTTTCCCTCTTACCTGATGTTGTATATTTACAATAAGGAGAAACACTTAATGCAAATCAATTTAATAGAAACCGTCCATGATTATATGTGGATGGAGCAAGAAGCACTCAAGAAAAAACTCGTCGAAGATGGTTATGTCTTCGATGAGCTCCGTGACATAGTCCAAGGTGAACATGAATATGGTATCTCTTCCTTGAAAAAGGATGAAGTTGTTGTTCAATTGCAGATGGATGACATTAGAGGTACTAAGTTCTATCAAATTGCCTGTGGTAGAATGCACGAACCATATAGACCCAATGATTATTTTGTCATCTATGATAGTAAGCTTGATGGCAAGATAAACGTAAGAAAGATTTATAATAAGATTAAATCCTTCGAAAAAGCCATACAAAAAGATATTTTAAAAGAAAGGAGAAAATAGTCATGACAATTGGTATTAGAAGAAGTCCAGACAGTCAAGCTGAATGGGTAAGAAACATTGCCGTGTTAACAGTTTATGTAACTGAAAAAGGTTACTTATTAATTGTTAACTATTTTGGTGATGATACTAATCATGATATCGAATGCTCCGAATTCCTCGGTGCAAAAGATTCAAAGCAAATTGATCTCGAAAAAGGTCAATAATTAGCTAAACCAAACCAGAAGGCTGCAAAGGACACTGGTTTATCAAATGTCCTAGCCGTCAAGGGATCGAAACCCTTCCGATGTGTCTATAGAGACGAAACGGTTTTTTATGAAAGGAGTAACCATATGAGTTACTTAATTTTAGTCATTGCCTTCTGCATCGTTGCAGTCGTGGCAATCACAACCATGGTTTTCTTGTTTGTCCGCCAAAGAAAACAAGCTCTCAGAGCCGAGAGAGAAAAGGTTCACAAACTCCTCAGAATTGAGAGAGAACGCGCTGCTCGCCGCGCTCATGAAGCTGAGCACCCAGAGACAAAATCTCGTCTCACCCCTCCATCTCCAGATTGGGCAGTTAGTCCAAGAACTCTTCGCAGACGTGTTAGAAAAGCAAGAGCTCAAAGAGAAGCCCTCAGAGTTCAGCTTAAAGGTATTAGCAGTTTGGGAAGACAATCCCAAGTTATCACAATTCACACCTGGGAATATGATAACAAACCTGTTAAACACTACAAAAAGAAAGGTCCAAGAGGACAACTTCTTGAAGAAGAAGTTAATGCCTTAAAAGGCCATAAACGTCTTGTTGATGGCGATGGTGGCACAAAAGTGTTACGAGACTTATATGAATCTGACAAATGGGAGAATGAAAAGAATCATTCTCATTATAACGTGAGAGCATATAAAGTTAACCGCAAGAATAAAAGAAAGGGCAAAAGAGCCTATCAAGACTTCTTCTGTTCTTACAATGAAGATGATGGAACACTTCTCCCATTAATTCATTAAAATACATTTATACTTTACTGCCTATCGTAATTATTATGGTAGAATCCGAGTTGACGAGAGCCTTGGGAACAGAACTCGTCCTTTTTTGCTTATTTAGGAGGAAAACATTATGGCAAAAAGAAAACAATATGTCATTTATAATGGCAGAAAACATTATTTTAAAAACGACAAAGAGAAAAAAGCTCTCTTAGTCAAAGCAGCAAAAACAGGCCGTTATACCTTACAAGAAGGTATCATGACAGTCGTCGTTGTCACAGCAGCACAAGCCGAAAACATCAGTGCTGAATGTGGCAAAAATTACGCCAACGCCCGCAAAGTAAAAGAAAATAAATAATAAGAGGTAAGGTTATGGCAATCGCTTATTATAAAATGAGTTTAGAACAACTCGAACAAGAGGGAATCAAAGTCAGCTCTCTTGGAAGATTACTATCCAAACATCTTGATTCAAAAGATATTGATATATTATGTTATTTCGGTAATTATGGTAAAGCCACCGAAGTCCAAATCTCTGACTTTTATTACGATAAAGTATTAAAAGAGAGAGTCCCTGTTCATATCACTTTCGTTGGTAAACAAATTGTAAGACACATTGAAGTCTACCCTAAAGATCTTAAACAATTGACTCTTCCGGAAATTGTTCAAAGAGCAATTAAAGGACAGGCAAGACTTCGTAATGCCCGTTGTATCAATTTCTTCAAAAAGAAGAGAGAATTTACAGATTTACGAAAATCTGAACTTGTATTTGATCATCTGTTGCGAACAGATTATCAAGAGTTCAAAAAGAAATACACTTCTTTTTCAGAACGCGAATTATTTCATATTATTGATAAGGGTACAGGCCACTGTCTGTGTTATTATATGGCTTTACACGAGGCCATTAACTTATCTATTGAAGAATTCCTACAAGATGGGATAATTCAACGTATCTATAGCAAATATAGAGATAAAGACGTTGCTTCCTGCCAGAAGATTATAGAGAACTGGGATTCCATTGTAGATTATGTCAAAAAGAAATTATTCCACAAAGGTTGGAAAATTCTCGAAATTAGTGACAATGATTGGAAGTATAATGGATACGAATGGACATATGATGTCAAAAAAGAATATATCCATATTGCACCTTATCATATCCAAATGATCTCAGCAAACCATCAAATCAGAGAGTATTCTACTCTAATTAACCGAAATATTTATCTGGTTAGAAAGGAAGAATAAATATGAACAAATATAAAGCAACTGAATATGCTAAAGTCATAATGTCTCTTAGAGACAGAGAGATGTTTGTTGGCGGTAAACTTGTTATTGCTAAGACACTTGTAAAACAAGCGATTTTACATTGTAATCAAGCAAATGATGCATCCGCTAAAGATCTCATCAAAAGAAAAATGTGGGAGGAACTCATCCAAGAGAATAACTTGGATATTTCTCCTACAACCAATCCACAAAAATTCTGTGACTTTAAAGAACTCGCAATTCCAAAGAAGTCAGAAAAAATTACTTATTCTTTAAAGAAAGGAGAAGTCAATCGTCTATGGTAGAAAAGATTCGTCACCCAAAGAAAAACTACAGAGAAACAAGAGATGTCCATTCTTCTTGTTCCTTCCGTGGTGAACACAAACACTGGGTTAAAGAAGCCAGATGGGAAAAAAGAAAAATCCGCAAGTAAAGTGGTTGAGTTAAGGGCTTCTCATTAAAAAGCCCCACTTAGGAGGTCATGATTATGACAGAAAAAGAAAAGATCGAAGAGATCATCCACCTTGTCAAAGAGCACAAAGTGGAAGGCATCAATGTTGTTAAAATAGACATTGACATCACTGATGACGACTTTATCAAAGAATACCGCATTGAAGTATACTTTGATATGACTGATGACCACAGAGAAGACGAGTTCGCTGATGAATTATTAGCAACTTTTGAAAACTGTGGTTACAAAAATTTCTATAGTCAAGAAGACAAGTACGAGAAAGACGTACGCCCAATGGATTTTGATCCAGAAAAAGGTTCTTCTAACTGGAAAGTGCATCTACAATTAAAACTCTACACTGAAGATTAGTGTGGAATAAAAACTGAATCGGTATCCCTATGCGCCTTAGTCGGGGACGTATTAATGGCACAGACAAATATAGAAAAGTATCTTGTCTATTTGGTTCTAGCCCTGAAAATAGAACTGAGACCTGACCTACTCTGTCACTAAAAGGAGTTAACACATATTCCTAGGAGGAAAAAACTATGGAAAAAAGAAATATTATCATCATCGCTGCCGTCGCAGCCACATTAGCACTCGCAGGTGCTGCCGTTGGAACAGTTTATGCTGTTACCAGTAATAGATCCAACGCATTAGACAATGCGCTAATCAACACCACAACAACAGTGGATCCAACCGATCCAAGCGATCCTTCAGACCCTGAAGAACCAACAGACCCTGAAACCCCAGAAGAACCTGGGGATCCAGAAACTCCAGAAACACCTTCTGATCCTGAAGATCCTTCAGACCCTGAAGAACCAGATACACCGGAAGACCCTTCAGATCCTGAAGAACCAGAGATTCCAAGTATCGATCCAAGTGTAATCTATGATTTCGCAACCATTAAAAATCTTCTAATGCAATATGAAGAGTTAAACGGATCTTACTGCATAATGAGAGTAAAAGTAGCTGGAGAAGCTTTAGGTGTCCCAGGCTATTTCTTCTTCCACGATGCTAATGAAGAAACAATTAAATCTCGCCAAGATATTAATAATAATATGACTAATTTCTTAGCAAGAGAAGATAATGGTAATAACAATGTTAACCTCAACAGAGGCGACATTATTACCATCTCTGGTACAGTCACATGGGGTCGTAACTCATATTTAGGTTGCGACCTCGTGACCATCCACTAAGGAGGTAATTATATGGGGAAAAACAAATTGAAAATTTATCCAATAAAGATCACCTTTACATCTTCAATGATTATCGAAATCGAAGCAACCAGTGCAAAACAAGCCTTAGATATCGCAATAGAAGAAAATTCATGCCTTTGTGCCGATGATTTCTATGGAGAAGGTTGTGACATTAAGTTTAGAAACATTAAATATTAAATAGGAGGAAACATACATGAAAAATATTTTAACTTACCCAAATCAAATTTTAAACCAAAAAGCTCAAGAAGTAAAACTTCCATTGTCTGAAGAAGACAAAACATTACTTAACGAGATGTTTAATTTCGTTAAAGAATCACAAAAGCCAGTCGGGGAAAATGAAAAATTAGAACCTGGCGATCCACACAACAATCCAGCTGTAGGGCTAGCAGCCCCTCAAGTTGGCGTCTTAAAGAGAATGTTTGTTGTTAGAATTAATCTTTCTAATCTAAAACTACTCTTAAAAATGGTTAATCCTAAGATCATTATCACAGATAAAAAACCATACTTCGTCCCTCATGGCGAAGGTTGCTTATCTGAACCAGACATTCAGGTTATGGTTCCAAGAGCCAAAAGAATCTTGTTAACAGGATTCGATGCTATATCCAACAAGGTGATTAATGTCACCTTAGAGGGTTACGCAGCAGCAGTAGTGCAGCACGAAGTTGATCACCTTAATGGCGTACTGTTGCACGACTATCAAAAGGAGGAAAAATAATATGGCAGTCCCAAATCCAAAATTCAATGAACATTGTCTAAATTGTAAACATTACAAATATGATAATGATATTTGTAGAGGTAGATGTTCACTAAATAATAAAATAGTCCCATATCCAATGATGATGGGTGGTAGCATGCTATGTAAATGCTATTGCTACGAAAATCCAATAAAAGAGGAACCTGTTTTTGAATATCCTAAAGAAAACAAAGCAGCAGAAAAACCTCAAGAAGAAGACAAACTTCGTATCAATGATTGGGATGATTTCTTTGTCATGAAAGATGGTAAAGTTATCGCAAATAAACCATTAGAAACCCCAATTCCCAATGGAACCAAGAGTCGTATCTATGGCATTAAAGATGGGAATAAATTATATACCTCTTTTCACTGCTCTACCGATGATGGTTTTTGCTCCCGCGGCTGGTGGGAAAAAGGAGAATACATTGGAGAAGTGAAATATACTTTCAGTCTCCAAGATGTTGAAGACGCCAGATTCTTAGAAAAGATGGCTTTCTTCTTTCCAAACTTGGAACCACAAAATGTTTCTGCAACATTAAAAAAGGTCTTTGAAGAAGCAAAAGACGAGGAGGCAGAATAATATGGATAAAAAACAACCAACACTAGAACAAATTGAGATGGTTTTAGATTATCTCAACGATAACTTCGCTCATGTTGGCGAAAGCTTCATCAAACTTCACAATAGATTTAAACACTTTGTCAATGTAAGAGATTCTGAAATTAAATACATTAAAGAGTCTTTAGATCGCGAGGGTCAAAAAATCAATACTGAAATTGACCTTTGGATGAACAAACCAGCATATGATCCATATGTTGGGCCACATCAAGAGCATGGGGTCGAAGACCCTGATTTCTCTCAAATCTCAGTTTCTGAGAGAGAAGAAACAGATTATATGGATCGTAAGATACCAATCACTCAAGAGTTATTAAAGAAAATGGGATATGGAGACATAGAGCCTATTTTCGACAGAGGCTTTGCCTATGACAGTGTCCGTTATATGGTAAAGCTCAAAACGCAGCTAACTCCAGGTTTTAGTATTTTTGCGCAACCGTATGAATTAGGACCAGAGATTGAGGTCTCATACGTCATAAAAGAAAGAAAGGAGGACGAGTGAAATGAAAAACTTTGTTAGATTTTTTCTAGACGACACACAACATGCAGCCTTCGTACATATGGCTACTGTGAATAAAGACCCAGATACTCTTATGGCTCTTTTTAATTCACCTAGACAAAAGATAAAATATTCTTCTTATGAAGGTAGGCGTGAAATTAGACTTTCTAGAGAGGTTTGTTCTAAGTATATCAAACTTTTTAAAGAGAGTTGTCCTAATGGCTCTACAATTTTAGTCATGTTCTTTATTGGTAAAGTTCATGAGTTAATTAAAACTATGGAAGATTCATTAACAGAAAAGGAGGATAAAAAACATGTTTAATGATTGGTATCCTCCTGCAGAGAAACCTCGTCCAAAAGGTAGAGGTCGCAACAAGAAAAGAAATCAATGGTGGAATAATCCAGATAGAAAAAGGAGGAAATAATATGATGAATAACAACAATTTCTTCGTAACAGTTGTTGTATGTAATAATCCATATAATAATTATGCTATTATTACTAAGAATGCTGCTTTTGAAAATGAACAGGCAGCTAAAATGTGTCTTTACGGCACATTCATGGTAGTGAGGGAAGCACTCCTTCACAAAGAAAAAATCATTATTGCAGAAATGAAAGACAGCAAAATGAACACTGTCATTAACATTGTTTGCAAATATGATAAAATTAAAGACGAGGACCTCGTCGATGTCAGGGCAGGTAATCCTGACTTATTTAAGGGTTTGAACCCTATAACACATATGCTATAAGGAGGAAAAAATTATGGCAAACATTTACAAAGGACTCATTCAAAGTCTACTTCCACAACAAGGTTTTGGTTTTATCACACCAACCTGGTCCACAGGTAATTCCCGTGACAACATTTTCTTCTCATTGAAGGAAACAAAAGGCGGAAAATGCTATATCCCAGCCTTAGCTTCTCCAGAAAAGAGAAAAGAAATCGTTGGTAAAAGAGGAACAAAAACAATTGTTCCAATTGAACCACAAGTTGTCTTCTTCGAACTTGAAGTTTTACCAGACAAGAAGATCGTCGCTATCAACATCAGAGACACTCAAGGTGTAACCCCTGAGGAAGCTGCTGAAGCTGATAAGAACATTGAGAGACCAAATCTTGGTCAACCAGCCCAAGAAACAGTTGATCTCATGGTCAAACCAGTTGAAGCTGATCGTAAGATGACTCTCGAAGAACTTGAAGCCGCATGTGATCACAGCACAAAGAAATCACATCCAGCGGTTAAACCAGTCGAAGCTGTTCCAGCAGCAGCTGCAACTGAAAAAGAAGAACAAGAAACTTCTGCTTCTTCTAATATGGTAATCTACTCAGATCAAGAACTCTTAGAGATTGAAGAAGAGGAAGAAGAAGACTTCGAAGACGAGGAAGAAGATTCCGACAAATACGAAGAATACGCAGATTACGAAGATAGATACTATCGTTAATCGTATTCAGGTGTCTTTATTGGTTCCCACCTACCAGAACCAAATCACACTTATGCCATAGGAGGAAATAGTTATGGCAAAAATTAAATTTCCAGTTGAT
>JAEEGL010746807.1_pt1 | contig 10117 bp, 8 predicted proteins | sample 9134231 | NCBI WGS metagenome assembly JAEEGL01 (sample SAMN16246548, study PRJNA631951) | gut metagenome | biome: gut microbiome; feature: rumen; material: fiber-attached | host: Bos | place: Iran: Karaj | collected 2018-10 | reverse complement strand
GGAACAGACCGTCAACGTCTTCATCGAAGGCGCCTATTTCGATCCCGTCTCCATCCGCAGGACGGCGAAACGCCAGCAGCTCTCCACCGACGCGTCCTACCGCTTCGAGCGGGGCGCCGACCCGGAGGCGGCTCTCTGGGGCGCCAAGCGGGCGGCCCTCCTGATCCGGGAACTGGCCGGCGGAAAGGTGGTCGGCAAGGTCCGGGAGCTGTATCCGCAGCCGATCGGCCGCAAGCGGATCGAACTGGACTACGGCCGCATCGAGCGCTTCATCGGCAAGCAGATCGGTCACGGGACCATCGAGAAGATCCTGGAAGCACTGAATTATCAGTTCATTGAGAAGCGGGAGGGTGGTGCCCTCGTCGCTGCCCCGACCTATATGGTCGACGTGTACCGCGAGTGCGATGTCGTCGAGGAAATCCTCCGTATCTACGGCTACAACAACATCGAACTGCCGCAGAATCTCCGGATGTCCGTCAACGCGACGCCGTCCCCGGAACCGGAAGCCATCCGTAACAACATTTCCAACTTCCTCGCCGCGAACGGTTTCGTCGAGACGATGAACAATTCCCTGACGAAGGAGGACTACTACACGAAACTCGAGACCTGGCCGGCCGAGCGCTGTGTCCATATCGTCAATCCGCTCTCGTCCGACCTGAACGTGATGCGCCAGACCCTCGTCCTGAACGGCCTGGAGGTTATCGCCTACAACATCAACCGCCAGGTCACCGCCATGCGTACCTTCGAGTACGGCTCTGTCTATCAGCGCCTTCCGGAAAAGGACGGTACGACGCTCGAGGGCTATGAGGAGCATCAGAACTTCGCCCTTTTCCTGACCGGCACGCCTGACAAGGTCTGGCGCACGCCCGCTCTCAAGAGCGATTTCTTCCAGTTGAAGGGCTATGTGGAACTCCTGATGAAGCGCTACCGCATCGATCCGTCCAGCCTGCAGACGACGGTCGCCCCGGCGGATGTCTTCGCCGAGGGGCTGGTCTACAGCCTGCCGGGCAAGGAACCGAAGGTCCTTGCGACCGTCGGCACCGTCAACCCGGTCCTGGCGAAGCGCTTTGGCATCCGCCAGCCGGTCTTCGCGGCGGAAATCAACTGGCAGGTCTTCTTCTCCCTCGTCAAGCGGGACAAGTTCGGTTTCAAGGAGATGCCGAAATTCCCGGAGGTCCGCCGCGACCTGGCGGTCCTTCTGGACGAATCCGTCTCCTACGGCGACCTGCAGAAGAGCGCCCTGCGCGCGGGCAAGAAACTGATCCGCCAGGTGAGCCTCTTCGATGTCTACCGCGGCGAGAAGATCCCCGCCGGCAAGAAGCAGTACGCCCTCAATTTCATCCTGCAGGATCCCGAGCGGACCCTGACGGACGTCGAGGTCGAGAATGTCATGAAGAAGGTCCTGTCGACCTTCGAAAACGAATTCGGCGCCGTTCTCCGCTGATGAAGAAGTTCCGGCATATCGCGCTGGCGCTTTGTTTCGTGGCGGTTTTCGCGGTCTCCTGCGGACCGCGGGTGATTCCGCGCGGCAAGCTCGCCGAGATCTATGCCGAGATGTTCCTGGCCGACCAGTGGCTGCGGGAGAATCCCCCCCTCAACCGTTCGGCCGATACCCTGCTCGTGTACGAGCCGATCCTCGAGCATTACGGCTACACGACGGACGATTATCTCCGCAGTGTGGAGCGGTACATGCGCGATCCCGACAAGTACGCGAAACTGCTCCGCGGCGTTTCAAAGCGGCTGGATGAGGAAGTCGCAGCCGTCAAGAAGCAGATTTCCCGCGAGCAGTACCTCTCAGGGCTCCATCTGGACCGTGTCCAGGTGGCGGATTCCCTGCTCCGGCGGTACCGGAGCTATTATCTGGGTCGTCCGCGCGTGGCCGTGGACTCGCTGTTCCAGTTGACTCTGCTGGATTATTCGCCCGATACGACGTATGAAGGGCCCCGGATGATCGTCTGGGCCGATACGGTCGCGCTGCGGGACAGCCTGGCGCTGGCGGATTCGCTGGCCATGGCAGACTCCCTTGCCTGGGCCGATTCGCTCCAGCTGGATTCCCTGGCCAAGACGAAGGAGATTGTGAAGGAGAAGAAGGATTCGGTGGAAGTATTTGTGGGTAAACGGATTCGTCGCGTTCCCCGCGCGGAAAGGGTAGATGTCCCGAAACAGTTGGAGGCTGCGGAATGAAAAGGTTTGCCGCCCGCTATGTCTATCCGCTGACGGATTCGGAACCGCTGGAAAACGGTTTCGTCGAATGTGAGGACGACGGGACCGTCCTCAGGACCGGTCACTGTGTGGACCCGTCCTCCGAGCCTGTGTTCCTCGAGGGTGCCCTTGTTCCCGGTTTCGTCAATGCCCATTGCCATGTGGAACTCTCTTCCATGAAGGGTCTGTTCCGGAAGGGGACGGGCATGGCCGGTTTCATCGACCAGATCAATGCCCTCCGGGATACCCGCTCTGCGGAAGAAAAGGTCCAGGCTCTGCGGGAGGCGATGGACCTAATGTGGTCGCGCGGGGTTTCCGCCATGGCGGACATCTCGAACTGCGCGGATTCCTTTGCGGTCAAGGCCGCCCATCCGATGTACACGCGGACCTTCCTGGAAGTATTTGGAACAGAGCCGGAAGACTGTTCTTCCGTGATGGAGGCGGTCATCCGTCTGCAGCGGGAAGCGGAGTCCTTCGGCCTCGATGCGGCCCCGACGCCGCATGCCTGCTATACCATGAGCCCGGAGCTCGTCACGGCGTCCAGCCGGGCGGGTCTTGCCTCGGGCTTCCTGTCCTTCCACAGCGAAGAGACGGAGGAAGAGGAGGAGATGCTCCGCTCCGGCAGCGGCCCCATGTGGGAAAACCGCCGCCGCGCCGGGATGAGCGTGCCGCCCGTGACGGGGAAATCCTCCCTGCTCTATTTCATCGACCGCCTGCTGGCGGTCCATCCGGCCCCCTTTGAGGAGCATATCCTGCTGGTCCACGAAGTGTGCATGGACCAGGAGGGCATCGATGCCGTCAAGGCCGTGATGAAGAACCCGTATATCGCCATCTGTCCGCTTTCCAACCTTTTCATCCACAACGCGTTGCCTCCGGTGGAGCGGATGCGCTCGAACGGACTGAAGCTTTGCGTCGGGACGGATTCGCTCTCGAGCAATGACGACCTGGACATCGTGGCGGAACTGTATTGCCTCCAGTCGCACTTCCCGACGGTCCCGACCGGGGAACTGCTGACCTGGGCCTGCCGGAACGGGGCGGAATTCCTCGGCCGGCCGGAACTCGGCGCCCTGGAGGCGGGCCGGAAGCCCGGCCTGGTCTGGATCGATTCCCTCGACGGCCGCGGCGCGTTGACCGCGCGGAGCCGTTCCAAACGCCTGCTGTAGCCATGTTGCGGGAGAAAATCGTATTCGGACCCATCTTCAGCCGCCGCCTCGGCGCTTCTCTCGGCATCAACCTCTTGCCGGAGAACGGAAAAATTTGTAATTTTGACTGCATTTACTGTGAATGCGGCTGGAACAGGGACGGAAGGGGAGACCGGCGCCTGCCGACGGCGGAGGAACTCCGCACAGCGCTGGAGGCCAGACTGAAGGAATGCCACGCGGCCGGTACGCCGGTGGATTCGATCACCTTCAGTGGGGACGGCGAGCCGACACTCCATCCGGAGTTCCCTGCGGTCATTGACATCACGCTCGCCCTCCGGGATGCCTGGTATCCCGGTGCGAAGGTCTCCGTGCTGACCAACGCGACGCGGATCGGCCGTCCGGACGTGTTCGAAGCGCTCCGCAGGGTGGACAACCCCATCCTCAAGCTGGATGCGCCGACAGACCGGGAGGCGGCCCTCGTCAACCAGCCGGTGGGAGACTACCACGTTGAGGATGTCGTCCGGAACATGGCCCGCTTCGACGGCGCTTTCGTCCTGCAGACGATGTTCCTGAAGGCTCCGGGGTTCCGGACAGGGGACTGGGTGGAGGCGTGGATGGAGATCGTCCGGCGCGTGCGCCCGCGTGAAGTGATGGTCTATACGATCGACCGGGAGACCCCGCAGAAGGGATTGGAGAAATATACGCCCGAGGAGATGCGTGCGCTGGTGCAGCCGCTCATCGACGAAGGCTTTGCAATACAGATTAAAGGATAATTTATCGATTATGACGAATATCTCGACCAAGTACGGCTATGCTCCGGACAGAGAGGCGATTGCCCGCCATCTCGAACTCATCGCGTCCAACCTGGACAATGTCGTCAGCAACGACGTCCTCAAGGAATGCTTCTCCCTGATGGACCTGACCACCCTCAGCCCGAAGGATACGCCCGCTTCGGTCGCCAAACTGGTGGACAAGGTCAACTCCTTCGCCGTGGATTATCCGGATTATCCGCTTCCGGCCTCCGTCTGCGTCTATCCCAACTTCGCCTCCGTCGTCCGGGACCGCCGCCGCAATCCGGCGCTCCACGTGACGACCGTCGCCGGGTGCTTCCCGACTTCGCAGAGCTATCTCGAGGTGAAGCTCCATGAGATTGAACTTGCCGTCAAGAACGGTGCGGACGAGATTGATATCGTTTTGGCGCTCAATTCATTCCTGACTGGCGACTACGCCTCCGCCGGAGCCGAGATCGCGGCTTCTCGCGCCTGCATCGACAAGGCCGCCGGCGACCGCAAGGTCGTCCTGAAGGTCATTCTGGAGACGGGCCTTCTCGTCACCCACGAGCGGATCGCCGAGGCGTCCTTCCTCGCCATGGAGAACGGTGCGGACTTCATCAAGACCTCTACCGGCAAGGTCGAGGTCAATGCGACGCCCGTCGCAGCCTATGTGATGTGCGAGTGCATCAAGAAGTTCTACGACCGGACCGGCAAGCGGGTCGGCTTCAAGGCCGCCGGCGGCATTTCCTCCGCCATGGACGCCGTCTGCTACTACTCGATCGTCTCCTCCATCCTCGGCAAGGACTGGCTAAACAAGGACCTCTTCCGTTTCGGCGTCAGCCGTCTCGCCAACCAGCTCCTTTCCGCCGTCGAGCAGAAGACCGTCGCGTATTTCTGATCCTCCCGGACGGGAAAGTTCTCCGGACCTCCTTCGCTCGGAAGGGGGTCCGGTGCGTTTATATGACGACCTCGAAAGGAAGGGTCCGGGTCCAGCGGTCGGAGCGGAAGGTCAAGGTCGACGCAGCGAAGTCCAGTTCGAGCGACAGGTCTTCCAGGTCCGGTGCCGTCCAGTCATAGCCCGCTGCGGCCATGGCGTGACCGAGGGCGAACGTCCGGAGCGGCTCCGTCCCGGCCGCATGGCGGTCTTCGATCCGCAGCAGCAGGGATGCGTCCCGCTGGCGGGGGAGACATGCGATGAAGGCATCTTGCTCAGTATCAATGGTTTGCGGTTCACAGCGGAAGGGGCCTTCCTTCGGCCTGCCCGCTCCGTCGCAGCCTCCGACCACCCCTTCCACGACCATCCGGTAGTCCCTTGGGGCGGGCATGCCCCGGACACGGATCGTCAGCAGGCAGTGTTCCTTGCGGAGCCGGACGGTTGCAGCCGCGGTTTCGCCGCGGGCGTCGACATACGCGCTCCAGAGCCATACAGGCGGACAGCCGTGACCGGGCGGAATATCTATCCCCTCATGGAAAAGCCCCTCATCGCCGGCCACGGCGTACACCTGCACCCCTCCACGGGGTACCACAACATGAAAGATCCCGGCGCAGTCTTCGGCAGACAGCGTGCCGGAGTCGGAGAAGGCGCCCTGCGCGACGGACCATCCGACGGGGAAAAACCCGGTGGGCAAAACGGCCGGCACGTCGCGCAGATCGAGCGCCAGAAGACAAGGGCAGTCGCTCCGGTCCTCCTTCACCGTACAGGAAAAGGCACCAAAACCAAACAGTGCGAGGAGGACACACTGCCCTTTTTTCCTAAAAGACATAGACCAGGGCGAGGGTAATCTCATTCGGCAGCAGGAAGGTCCGTTCGCCGCTCTCCTCCGTGAAACCGCAGACTGGGCAGGAATAGACCGTGTAGCGGTCATAGCCGCCCCATATCCCGGCGCCCAGTTCGACATTGAGGTGGGGGTGGAGCATGTAGGAATAGCCGGCCGCGACGCCCGCTCCGTAGCGGTCGCCCTCCTCCGTCCGGACGGTGCGGATGCCGCCCCGGTTGTATTCCTGGTATTGTGCGCGGGCGGAGAGCCACCAGCCTGAATAGACGTTCCAGGGCCAGAAGCGTACGCCGGCGGCGTAGGCCTGCTGGCGTGCCGTGACCGGGTCCCCGTGCTTGTCATGGAAGAGGAAGGGATTGTACTTCGCTGCGGCGTGCAGACTCCAGCGACGGGCAAGGGCGAGGGAAGCTTCGGCGTTGAGGGTGCCGAATCCGGCATAGTCGGCGAGGTTGGTGCCGATGCTGTAATGTTGGGCGCGGGCGGTCTGCACGGCGGTGCAGGAGAGCGCCAGAAGGATCAGGAAGCGTTTCATTCTGCGTATCTTTCAAAAACCTGTTCGATCAGCGTCTGCTGGTCGGGATACAGTCCGACGAGTTTCTTCCGGAGCGTTTCGCGCGAGTTGACATCCTTGGTCAGCGCCCGGAAGATCTTGGCACGGCCGATTCCCCGCTCGTCAAGGTAGCGGAAGATCTGCGGACGGAACCAATAGGAGGTCCCGAAGGACGGCGGGACACCGCCGTAGCGTTCCTTGAACATCTTGCTTTCATTGTAATAGGCCCAGGTCTCGCCGACTTCGCAGTATCCGGCATACGGCATGGATCCGTCCCCGTAGACCTGGGCCCCGCCGGAGGCGATGTACGATGAGAGGATGTAGTCGATGAAGTGTTTCCAATAGTCCCGTCCGACCACGCTGAAATGGCTGGCATGGGATAGTTCGTGCATGACGGACAGGTAGATGTCACAGTATTCGTTCTCCTCCGCAGTTCCGATGGTGATGTCCGGCAGGAAGAGCTGGACGAGGGCACGCAGTTTTCCGAAGTACTTGCTGATCTTTTCATCATCCACGATGGCCCCGTGGTGGAGCATGAGGGTGCTGCTGGCGGACAGGTGCGGGAAGATCCAGAAACGGATGTCGGCCGGCGGCGCCTTGATGTCCATGTCGTCCTCGTTGCAGCGCTCGAAATACTCGTAGGCGGCGTTGTTGACGACGCAGCGGCGGAACAGCGCGCCGTCCGAAGCCGAACTGACCTCGACGCTGACCCCGTCCGGTTCCCCTTTCCCGAGCGTCGAGACCGAGGCGGGTACCAGGATGAGGTTGAATCCGATGCCGAATCCCTTTTCATTCTTGAAAATCAGCCGGTAACGGGGCCGGGATGAGAAGGCGGCGGGGATTTCGTAATAGCCGTCCCGGTCGCAGTAGGTCGAGGAAAACTTGACGAAGCAGTTGCAGGAAACCTTGACACCAGCGACGCCGAAGGGCTTGCCGCCATGGGCGTTGGGATCCACGACCGTGATCCTTCCGGAGGGCTTGACGCTCTCCGCGCGCGTATCCGGGAGGAGCAGGGCGCCGTTGCCGGTGAGGCGGAAGGATTCCCGCTCCACGGCCGCCCAGTCGATGCCGGTTTCGGAACGGGTCGCCGTGCGGTCGTGTTCCGTGATGTAGCAGCGGTCGATCAGTTCATAGGGGATGTCTTCGGGAAAGACGAAATCATGCGGGACGACCGCATACTGCCAGGTGATGGCGTCCTCGTCCAGGGAAGGGTCGTGGTAATAGTCTCCCTCCCGGACGATCCGGTAATCGACCGGATGGTCGATCATCTGTACGCCGAGTGCCGCCAGGCGGTTGCAGGCATCGTCATCCCCGGGGAGGAAACGGATATAGAGGTCGGTGGCTTCCACGTCGATCCGTTCGGCGCGGGTGGGGTAGAGGGAACGCAGGGCGCGTTTTACGTTATCGACCGTGTAGGGGTCTTCCAGCCGTTCACCGAGCACGATCATGCCGTGCTCCACGGCCGGTTCGGCCTCCGGCAGGGCCGGGTCCGGGCCGCCCTGGCTGCATGCGACGGCGAGGGCCGCCGGCAGGAGAAGGATCCATTTTCTTTTCATCTCTCAAACGCTTTGGTTTCGTCGGCAAAGCTACGGGAGATGAAAGGTTTTGTGAAAAAACAAACGTTTAACTGAATGAATCGGCCTCCCTTGCATTTGCGTGGCCGTTTTTTTATCTTTGTATTCCACCAAGATGATGAAAGATGCGCCCTTTTTCCCGGATCGTTTTCGCATTTTCGGCCTTCTGCGCGCTTGCAGGGCCTGTTTTCTCACAATCCGTCGCCGGAAGCGTTTGGCAGGACACTGGCGCGTATTCGAGCGTGTACTGCCCCTATTCCTTCCGGGATGAAGCGGACACGCCGGCACCGAAGGGCTTCAAACCCTTCTATATCAGCCATTATGGGCGCCATGGCTCCCGCCGCCAGACGGAGTCCAATGCGACGCGCGCCCGGGCTGTCCTGCAGAAAGCCGAAGCGGAAGGATTGCTGACCGGGCAGGGGAAAGCGCTCCTTTCCGACATTACGGTCCTGTGCAAGGAGCATGAAGGGCAGTATGGGGAACTGACCGAGCGGGGCGCGCGGGAACAGCGGACCCTTGCCGCCCGCATGGACCGGCGCTTCTGCCCCGTTTTCCGCAACCGGCGCCGTCCGGAGGTCTTCTGCCAGTCCAGCACCTATCCGCGCTGCCTGGTGAGCATGAACTATTTCTCGAACGGCCTCCAGACGGCGGAGCCTTCGCTCCGCTTCCGTTTCGTCACCGGCGACCGTTACCTCGACATCCTCGCCCATGATTTCTACCATTCCAAGGAAATCTTTGCATCCGACGAGACCCTGTACGATTCCCTGGTCCGGGCGACCGTCGATCCGGAGCGGATCCTGAAGGCCTTCTTCGTGGACGATCCCGTGCGGATGAAGACCGTCGTCCCGGATACGGTGCGGTTCCTGAAAGGCCTCTATACGATTGGAGCCATCTGTGGCTGTGTGGATTACCTCGGGATCAACCTGTTCGAAAAGTACTTCACGGAGGAGGAGGTGCGCTCCCTGTTCATTCCCTACAACAACCGCATCTTCGGCAATTACGGAAATTCCGTCGAATTCGGCGACCGCTGCACCTGGGCGGCCAAATGGCTGCTGGAGGACATCGTCCGCCGGGCGGATGCGGCCCTGGCGGAGGGCAGTGACCGCGCCGCAGACCTCCGCTTCGGCCATGATACCGGGATCATGCCCCTCGCCGCCCTGATCGGCCTCGGGGACATGGGTACGAAATTCCCCCGGGCAACGGCCCACGAGCACTTCAGCACCTCGGAGCGGATGCCCATGGCCTCCAATCTGCAGTTCGTCTTCTACCGCAACCGGGCGGGGGAGGTCCTGGTCAAATTCCTTTATAATGAGCGGGAAATGCCCCTGACGCCTTTGCAGCCTTACTCCGGACCCTATTATCGCTGGACGGACGTCCGCCCCTTTTTCGTCGGGCTCTTTTCAGACCGTTCGGCGCCCGTCCCGAAACCGGCGGCCTGAGGGCGGGGTAAATGAAAAATGTTTTGCAGATTCAAAAAACTTTCGTACCTTTGCAGAACCTTCACGAGCGCGAGTGGCGGAATTGGTAGACGCGCTACTCTCAGGAGGTAGTGCCCGTAGGGCGTGTCAGTTCGACTCTGGTCTCGCGCACGAAGGATCCGGTCCCCGAAAGGAGGCCGGATTTTTTGCGTCCTTGCAACTTGCCTGTGGCAGAGCGGCTTATAAACAGGAAGTCCAGCGCGGAATGCGCTGGACTTCCTGTTATTGCGGGGTTGTTATTTCCGGAAATTGCCTTTTGCGAGGTCTCCCAGGTAGGAGATGGTTTCGCGCGGGGCATATCGGAGGGAAAACGGGAAGCGTTTGAGATAGCGGAGGGCCGTATCGAACTTGCGCTTTCCCTTGCCGGCAGAGAGCGCCTCCTTGCGGCTGGCACTGAAGTGGCCGAAATTGCCCCCTTCCATGACGATGCGAAGCAGCGGTTCCGGGTCGGTGGCGGCCAGGGCGTTACCGAAGATATCCTTGAGACCGAGATACTTCCGGAGGAAGGCGTAGAGGAGCGTGTTCCATTTCAGCATGCCTGCCTTGTCGTAAACCTCCAGCAGGGCCGCAGGTTCGAAAGCGAGTTTTTCGTAGGCAACGGCCATGTCACAAAGCTGCCGCAG
>JAEEGL010560820.1_pt1 | contig 10117 bp, 12 predicted proteins | sample 9134231 | NCBI WGS metagenome assembly JAEEGL01 (sample SAMN16246548, study PRJNA631951) | gut metagenome | biome: gut microbiome; feature: rumen; material: fiber-attached | host: Bos | place: Iran: Karaj | collected 2018-10 | reverse complement strand
GTGACGGAACTTTGCAGCCGTGCCATGATAAACAAGAAGACATTCTACGTCTACTATCCCACCCTTGACGATCTGCTTGCCGAGATACAGTCGGAGTATTCTGCGGAGTACATCGAGCGTATCAAGGACTTCAAGCTACCTGATGAGCTTGACAAGGTGAACCGTGATTTCTTCCTTTTTTCAGAGGAAAAGGGACTTGCTTATGAGAAGATCACCTGCGCAGGCAATGAGTCCTACCACTATATCCGCAGCGGTATGATAAAAAAGGTCACTACCGCAGGCTGGAGCACTTCAAAAAAATACGGCGCGCTTCCAGAATATCAGCAGACCATGCTGATGAACTTCGTCAATAATTCTGTTCTCGGCATTTACAGGCAGTGGATAGAAGAAGGCAAACAACAGTCAGTTGAGGAGATCATCGAGACCACAAACAGGCTTGTGCTTGGCGGTGTGAAAGGATTTTTCAGATGAATGACAAAGAAATGCTTAATCAGCTCTATGAAGATATGTACAATGCTATGGTCAAAAAGGACGAAGCGGAACTGCTGCGTGTCCACGATGATTCCTTTGTTCTTGTCCACATGACCGGTATGCAGCAGGATAAGACAACATATGTCCGTGCAATAATGGACGGTACACTGAATTACTATTCTGCTCAGACTGAAGAATTAAAAATAGAGGTTCACGGTGATACGGCTAAAATTGTCGGACGATCCAAAGTGACTGCTGCTGTGTTCGGCGGCGGAAAGCATACATGGAGGTTGCAGCTTCTCTTCAACGCAAAGAAGTACGGCAGTGAATGGAAGCTGACAAGATCAGAAGCATCAACATACTGAATTCAACAGGAGGATATCATATGGAATACGAAAACGGCTATGTATATGAGCTGATGGATAAAGGTGGTCCAACCAAAGTGACCGAGCCTTACTTCAAAGAAGCAGTTAATGAAATGATGCGGGCAAGAACGCTGTGCGCTAAAGCAAATGCCGCACTCCCCGATGATCCGTCCTATGTCCGATATCTTGAGGAACTTTTCGGACGCAAGCTCGACGATATCAGGATACTCACACCGTTCACCTGTGATTTCGGAAACCGTGTGAAGTTCGGAAAGGGCGTATTTATTAACCACTCTGCTATTCTTTCTGCGTCGGGCGGTATCGAGTTTGAGGACGGGGTTATGGCTGCTCCGGGACTGAGAATTGCTACGATAAATCACGATATGTATGACCGCCACACCACCTATACCTACGGCAAGGTGCTAGTGAAAAAGAATGCCTGGCTCGGTATGGGCTGTACGATCTGTCCGGGCGTGACTATCGGAAAATACGCTGTTATTGCGGCAGGAGCAGTTGTCACAAAGGACGTTCCCGATTATGCGGTAGTCGGCGGTGTTCCGGCAAAGGTCATCAAGATGCTTGATCCTGAGCAGATGAAAGACTAAGGAGTGATATGTATGAAGCATAAGATAGCTGTTATGGCATCTGCACTGTTCATGGCTCTGACCATGACCGCCTGCGGTGCGTCCGAGCCTGCCTCTGCACCGAGCGTAGCCGAAACAGACAAGGCAGCCGTGCAGGAAAAGCTGAACAAGCAGGACGGCAAAACCGATGAAACAAAAGCCGATGATAAGCAGTCCGATAACAGTGCTGTTACAACTCAGGCTGAAACAGAAGCTCCGACAGACAGTGACGGCAAAAATATCCTTGTTGCTTACTTCTCCCGTGCGGACGAGAATTACAATGTCGATACGATAGATAAGGGTAACACGCAGATCATCGCTGAGTATATTGCAAGTGAGGTCGGCGCGGACAGCTTTCATATCGAGACAGTCACGCCCTATACTGCGGACTATGATGACTGCTGTGATGTGGCAAAGCAGGAGCTTGCAGACAAAGCCCGTCCCGAAATTCAAGGCGGTGTGGAGAATATGGAACAGTATGACATTGTTTTCCTCGGCTATCCGATATGGTGGGGCGATATACCTATGGCGGTCTATACCTTCATGGACAGCTATGACCTCTCCGACAAGGTAGTTATCCCGTTCAACACCCATGAAGGCAGCGGCGAATCAGGCACATACTCTGCGATCGGAAGCTATCTGCCAAACGCACAGGTGCTTGACGGTATGGCGATACAGGGGCAGACGGCGCAGGAGTTCAGCTCTGATACACAGCAGTCTGTCCGTGACTGGCTTGACGGGCTGGGGTTCTGATATGAAGATAAAGATAAAAACAGCCGCTGACATTCTGATGACAGCGGATTTGCCAATACTTTTATGAAGAGTCGGCGAAGCACTCAAGAATGGCCTGGAGTTCAAAAATAGGTATGTATCCGGTTCCTTTGCGGATTGATAGATTGAACTATCATTTGTGTCGCAAAGAAAGATAATGTTAAAATTGACGAATCTACGATAAAAACAGCAGCGCCCTGCGGGCGCTGCGTGCATTTTGCAACTATGTTTAAGTTGATTCGCCGTGTCCGGCATCTAGGACAATGACCGGGGAATGCGCAACTGATGCAGTCACGGCATCCGGTGCATTCTGTTCATTCCGCCATGATGCAAGCTGCATCCCTGCCGCGCTGACGGCGAGGATGCCGAAGAATAAAGCACTTCCTGTCACGATCTTTCTGATTTCCTGTTTCATACATATCACCTCTGATTATGATTTTTATAGTATAAGGTGTATGCTATACATCGAATCATTATAACCGGTTTGATACGAAAAGGCAACGCAAACGTCAAAAGTGTGTATAATATAAGAAAGAAAAAATTTTTTTGCCGTGTGTGTGATATTTTGCCGTGCTCAGTTGTTTTACTAGTGAAGACTTCAAAACGCCCCCGCGCACAACGCGCAAGGGAAAGGAGCATACTCCATGGAACAAGCTCAGATGATTACGATCTACGAACGCATGAAAAATACGATATACCGCACCGCACTCGCCTTCTGCCGAAATGTGCAGGATGCAGAGGACATCACGCACGATGTCTTCCTCATCCGGTTCCGGCGTGAGGAGCCCTTTCCTGACGAGGAATCCGAAAAAGCCTGGATGCTGCGCGTCACCGTCAACCGATGCAAAAATCTGCTGAAATCCTTTCGGCGACGATTTACCGTCCCGCTTGAGGATGCCTCAGAGGTCTGCGTCACGGATGCAGAGCATTCGATCTGGGATGCCGTCAACGCGCTCCCCGCACATTACCGCATTGTGATCCACCTCTATTATTATGAGGGATACACCGTCCGCGAGATCGGTGCGATCACCAAAAAAAGTGAAACTTCTGTTCAAACGCAGCTTTACAGGGCACGGAAGCTGCTCAAAAAACAACTCGGAGAGGAGCTTGAATTATGAACATGCAGGATTATCGTCATGCCGCAGATCGCGTACAAATTGCAGAACATTGCAAAGAGGAGGTTCTCGGCATGAAAGAGAATACAATTACACGCAAACCGGCGATCCGCATTGTGACGGGCATCACAGCAGCTGCTGCCTGCCTCGCAGTCACAGGCATCTGCGGCTATACGCTGATGCACATGAACAAGCAGGGCAAAGAGCTCTCTGCCGCAACACAGATCGAAAGCCAGATCGAAGAAGAAACCCCGGAGGTGACAACGGAACCGGAACCTGAAGCAGTCGCCGTTGAAGCGGATGACCGCGAGTTCCCGATGCTGGACCGCATGACAGAGGAGCAGCGCACGCGCACCTTTGACTGGGGTACAATCGTGCTGGAGGAGATTTCTGATACCACAAATGCAGACGGTTATTTCCCGGTTGTGCTCTGGGAAGTCAAACTCAATGATGATATTGAGATTGCGGATACGGACGTCCTTGCCATGTCCTGCAAGGGCAATATGTACGATTATCAGATGGAGCACAAGGTCAGCACGGCGGACGGCACGGTTCAGGTCATGGAGAAAACACCCGGGGAGGCGCGTGACCGTCTGATGATGGCGCTCTACCCGTCGCCGGAGGAAGGCGGCACAGCCGTCTGCCTGAAACGAAACAAAGACGGCAACTATATCGAAAAGCCCGGCGACGATTTCCTGCAGAAACAGCCGATGCCGCAATATCTGCTCTATGAACTGACGGTTGACCGCATCGCAATCCTCGATGAAAGCGGCAATGAGAAGCGCGTCCTGCTCGATGCTGCGGATACACCGCTTTTCAAGGCTCGCAAGCTCGATCTGGAAGCTGAAACCAAAGCGGAAATAGAAGAAGCCTTTGAGAAAGCGCTCAAAGACCTCGAAGCAGAGGGTGAAGCAGTGACGATTATTGAAGAAGAAGCACCTTCAACGGCGAATTTGCTGGACGCATCTGTGGAATATCAGTATGAATTCGGCAAGGTCACGGTGAATGATATCTGCTTCAACGACATATTCTTAGTCGTGAACTATACGCTTGAACCTGCTGATTCGCTGAAAGAAAAATGCAGCGACGGCAATTATCTGGAAACATCATTAGGAGCGACTTTTTACAATGCAGACGGGAAAAAGATCGCATTCACAGAGCAGAATCCGCAAGTATCGATCATGCAATCAGACGACGGCACATTGAAGTATGACTGCTCGGCTCTGCTCTATGATGCTGCCACAGATATAGAACGAGGGATCTGCGTTCCGGCAGGCAGCACGATGAAGCTTTATGTTTCCGATGTAGTGCTTTCCAGCGCAGCCGGTGAAGAGCACGTCTTTACTGAGAATATAGAGAATGAGGCCGAAACGGCCTATGCACCGGTTGCAGAAGTCACCCTGCCTTATGATGCACCGCCCGCAGTCAAAGAAGCCAACCTGACTTACGGCACACCGTAAATCAATCTTTCCGAAAACAGAACAAGCCGCTCCGATCAGACAGCGCTGACCGGAGCGGCGTTTTCTATTCATTTTTATCAGGAACTTAGTAAGCGTCAGAATATGCTATCAAAGGTAAGAGTAAATTATTCTGCGAAAGCATCAGGCTCACATAAGTGAGCCTGACAGCCTGTCGAAAAAGTCCGGCGAAAGCTGGGCTTTTTCGCATTTATGTGGTATAATATAGGAGATGCTGTTCCCCACTCTTTCGGCAGAAAGAATACTGCCGCTGTCATCTGTCCAGACCTCATAATTGTCAGCTGTCAGAGTATAGCTGTCTTCGAGGGCTTTCGAAACGTCCTGCATCACAATGAAATAACGGTCTCGGATATGCCAGATATTGATACATTCATACCGCAAGTCTTGGGGCTCTGCATCTGCATTCAGCGTTTGCAGATACTCCTGCACAGCGGAAGGATCAAAGCTGTTTTCCGCGCTGCCGTCAGAAATGATATCCAGATTACCTGTATAGATGCGTTCACCATCGGAAATCACGTAATAAAACAGATTCTCGGAAAGACCCTCCAATGCCCCGATCGTTGTGAACTGACCGCCTGTAAGCGGTCCCCTCAACAAGCAGAGTGCGTCACCGGAAAAGTAGTAACGATAGTAATTGTCGTTGTCGCGGATCAGCGTCATATTGCCGTGATTCGTCCAGCCGACGGGATAGAGCGTTCCGCTGCCGCCGAATGCATTGACTGCATCGGTCTGAACGGCAGTTCCGTCCGGTACAATATTGTCCTGCACCGTGCTGCCCTGCACCGTATTGTCCTACACGGGCTCTGCGGCTGTTCTGTCAGCCGTGAAATACCGCATCTCTCCGGAACTGCGATCAAAGAGTGCGAAGGCTGCATCGGTTTCAGAAGCGCAGTCCAGTGTGATCAAAGCATAGTTGTCGTCAGCACCGTCAAGCGATTTCAGCGGCGCTGCATTCCATTTCTGGGAGATGATTTCCCTGATCTCTGCCGGCACGCTGTCATCATCGCTGAACAGAAGCTCCGGTGCTTTCAGGTCATAATCGGAGCGGTAAAATCCCTTTCCGTCGCGGGTCACATACAGAATTTCGTCATCAAGCGGGAGGAAATTCGTAAACTCAGCTTTGCCCATGTCGGTGAAAGCACCCGTGTAAATGTCAAGCGACGCATAGTGGCTCGGCTCATAGTTTACATTATCAGAAACGATTTCTGTCATATAATAAATGCTGTTATCGTGTACCGTCCATGCCGTACCGTATTCGACGGGTTTGGTCGTTTCGCCGTCTCCGAGCGTGATCAGCATACTGGAAAAACTCTCTGCCATTGCCTGATGAATGACGCTGGTCGGGATGCCGGTCGGGAGATTCGGATCCCAGCGCAGGAATCTGCCGTAGCTTATCGCCTGTGCAATAGCAATATCATCGCGTACGAGAACATTATTACCGATACCGGGGGCAATCTCCCGCTGTCTGGAAGGATCGCTTTCCAGCGGGCGGTATAGCTCCCGTCCGCCCGTTGTCCAGATCGCTTCTCTGTTCTCGTAAATGTTCGCCGCGTAGTCGATCACATATTCATTGTCACGCAGCTTTTGCAGATCTCCGATCCGAATCTCAGGAGTCATGCTGTTTCCTTCTGGAATATATATATCATCGGGCAGATTCTGCGTACTGGCAATAAAATCAGCGCTGATCTCATAGAACGGCTCAGCCTGCTTATTTCCTGCGTTGTCCATGAGATAAAGGCTGTTGCCGTCCTGATAATAGAACTGTTCGCCGTCATACAGTGTATGGGACAGGGTCTCCTGCACGTCCGGAGTGGTCAGGTATGCTTTGGAAACAATGCTGCCGCTGCGGTCTGCGGCGTATTTTCCGCCCTGAAAATACACCTTTGTATCATCATACATCAGTTCAAGCCCGTGGTTCGGAGCGCCCTTGCTGACGGCAACATGGATCTCGCCGGTGCCGCCGAGAAAATTGCGTTCGCCCGCTTCAGTCAGACTGCTTGCGGAGCCTGTATGCGTCTGCTTTGCCTGCTGTGCGATGAACCACCCGCCGCCGACAAACACAGCACAGGCTGCTGCCGCGACAATGCCCGTTGTCATACGCTGCCAGACCGGTTGCTTCGCGGCGGTTCCGGTGCTGTTCTTCCGGATCTTTGTCTGCGGATGTTCCGTTTCTCCGACAGCGCTCCCGTTTTTATCAGTGACCGATGCGGCAGGATCCGCTTTCTGCTGCTTCGCGTCACAGTTTATTCTGTGCTGTTCGACGGCAAGTTCAGTTTCCGTGATGTATTTCTCAGAAATACCGTCCATTGCATCGAAAAGATCAGCCGGCTTCATAAGAATCCCTCCTGTTCAAGATAGTTCCGGAGCTTCTGACGTGTCCGCATCAGTGTGACCGTGACCTTTGATTTTGAAATCTCCAGCTTTTCCGCGATCTCATCGACCGGACACACAGACCAGTATCGCAAGACAAATATGATGCGCTGTTCCGGTTTGAGTGTTTCCAGAAATGCATTGATCGCACCGCAGAGCGCGTTCCTGTCAATTTCCTGTTCCACAGTATCCGTCTCCGTGCAGCAGTCATAGAGTTCATCCAGCACAAGCTGTGTTTCACCGCTGCCGCGTTTCTGCGTATGATTCTGCTTATACCGGCTGCATGCAACGGAGCGTGCAACAGAAGTCACATATGCAGATAAATTCTCCGGTTTTGCCGGCGGGATGTGCTCCCACAGGCGCATCAGAACATCATTGACGCATTCCTCAGCATCCTGTATGCTGCCGAGAATATTATGTGCAATCGTATAAAAATACTTGCCGAATTTTTGCTGTGTTTCGCACAGCGCCTGCTCATTGCGGTCATAATACAGTTGAATGAGCTCATTATCATCCATTGTCATCAGCATCCTTTCGGTTCGGGGTTGAAGCGGCTTCATTATAACCGACACCAAATCCGTCATGCAGATTACATGTTATCAAAAATTTTTTTGAATCGAAATACAGGAATCCTGTCAAGCAGCAGAAAAGCGCAGCTTGCCTGATCATCATATCATATTTCAACGCGGAAAGTCAAGCTGCCGGAATCACCGGATTGCATACGCTTACCTTACTACCAATTATAGCACGTCGGCGGTCGATTTTCAAGACGCATATGAACGAAAGTGTTGAGGTAAGAAAAGAAGAAGCGGCTGTGGAAGTCCACAACCGCTATGCGTGCTATGATTTAAGTCTCATCTTTTGTAGCAATATCCTTGAATTCAAAATACTCCTTTATAAACTCAAAGTTGAATCTTGTAGTCTCTATCTGATGGTATTGAGAGATAAATCCTTCAAAGAAACCGCTCTGTGTCCTTTGAAGATGATACTGTTCAAGCGAAAAACAACCATTGAGAAGTCTGCTGTCAAATTCAATATCCCTATATACATAATCACTAGTAGAAAATTCAAGTAACACTTCAGCATCAGCAGTCCCGATAAGATCAAGTATAATAAAATGATTTTCAAACTGTGATTCTCCGCAAATACGAAAATGCTTATCACCACGTTTGATTCTGAAGTTAGAACCGTAGAAAGTTTTACTCTTGTGTTCATCTATTACACATATCTCAATGCCCTTCACATTTGTAAATGTTAAACTAACCGGCTTATTGAAAAAGAAGGAAGGTGCATCAACTGATTGCTTTTCGCTTGCAATTATTCTGGCTTGATCAGATTCCCTTAATTGAACAATAAAATCCTCGATGTTCAATTCAAAATTTACCATTCTTACGGTTAACCGTTCTTCGGATATTTGTTTTGGATCAATAAAAAGATATGTAACACACGGCTCATTCCCAGTTTCTGGATCCATATTTACATTGCAAGAAAAATTGTTCGTTATATCTAAAAGCATATATAGCTTCTTACCTTTTATATTGAATGTACTTTTGGGCTACTTCATTATTGGGATTTAAAGCTATTACTTCTTTTGCTATTGATAATGCTTCAGCATCTGCAAGAAGTTTTTCAGGAATCTCATTAAAGAACAACATCTGCACAAGATTATCCTCGCTACGCTCGTGTTTTAATGTTTCTTTTGAATAGTGATACGCAAGTGAATAAGCTCCCTCTATAAAGCACAGCGGATTCAACAGTAATGATACTATACAATCATACCAAAAGTAGTTATTAGAGATTTGAAACATATATGACGAAAAGCCGATACAAACAATACTTTCTGATTCATATGCAATCGTAAGGAGCATTTCTTTTATTTTAACATTGTTTACCTGCCTTAAAAAGTTTGCTGCCTTTTCAAATTCCGCATTCTGTAAATAATTAAAAAGTTCCTGTTCCATATTCGTTCTTCTTTTAGTGTGCAACTATTCGGTTTTTACATATACAAAAGCATTCAAAATCGCTGAATACACGCTCCAAAAAACCGAATAGTTGCTTTGTTTTTCATAAAAACAGCTTGGTAAGTAAATCAGGGAACATCAATCCATGCGTCGCCAATAAGAATTCTGCCATCAGAAAGCGTATTATACGTGACCACAATATTTTGTCCTGATTTGACATACGAAAATTTAAATACGTTCTTGTGTGGCAATGTAACTCCGTTTTGTACGGTTTCGCATAACGCATACTTATGTGACAGGGGAGCTAGATAAATTAACGTCTGACTTGGGCCGACTTATTTGTTCTGAAGGCCTACCTCTCCCATAATTCCATCATACTCATCAGTTATTATTGTGGATTCATTCACAATTTCTTTTGCTGCATTGATTGTGCTACCATATTTTGAGACTGGTGATTTTATAGGGCTTAAAGGGTCACATATATCACCTATTGCACCTATAAAGTCTAAAGCCTTATTTGCAGTTTCGGCTCGTTGATGTTTCTCGTCAAGTTGTGAGCTTTGTTGTACTTCTGTATTGTTGGTCATATTTACAGCAGGTGTACTGATTACGGGAGTGACAGTAGGTTTGTGGTAAATTGTTTCTGTAGAAACAAGTTTGCCATTTTTGTATGTACGTACTATTTCAATAGTTGATGAGACCCATTGTGAACTAGTTGTTGTTGCAGCACTTGCTGTAAGTGTATTATTACCGAAGAATGCTGCACCTGTTCCGAGGAGTGTGAAAGCCATAGAAATTGTTGCGAATTTTTTGATTGCGTTTTTCATTTTTTATCAAATCCTTTGGTACAATATTAGCATAGTCTTGAACTGCTGAACCAGTGGTGACAGGCTATGCTTATTTTTGTATAATAAGAAGGTAATGGACTGACGGCACCTCCTTGGAACTTTGCGTTCGGAATTG
>JAEEGL010333048.1_pt1 | contig 10117 bp, 11 predicted proteins | sample 9134231 | NCBI WGS metagenome assembly JAEEGL01 (sample SAMN16246548, study PRJNA631951) | gut metagenome | biome: gut microbiome; feature: rumen; material: fiber-attached | host: Bos | place: Iran: Karaj | collected 2018-10 | reverse complement strand
GTTTCGATGACGTTGATGGCCGGCGCGGTGGCTTTCGGACGGTCCATCCAGGCAGTGTCGAAGAAATCGTTGAAGATGTCGGGCATCCAGTTGTTGTTGTGTCTTACGGGTAACATGGTTTTAGTCTCCTATGTTTAAGTTTAACATTTCTTTCTCTTGAACCGCCCCGCTGTCGAAGCGCGTTCGCCAACAGATAAGACAAAGGCGGTACCAAAGCCTGAAAATGGACAAAATGTCAGATATAACTGCCTAATTGTCAATAAGTTATGACAAAATGTCACCGTTTTGTCATTTCAGGCAAATTCCGTATCTTTGCAGACCGATGGAAGAAGAGAAACAAAACTGGTACGCGATGAAGGTGTTCTTCAACAAGGTCTTCGAGATGGAAGCCTTGCTGGGGGACCGGGACGTGGAGTCGTACATCCCGGTGCGGAAGGAGCAGCTCAAGGGCGAGGAGCATCTGCGCATTGCCCGCCGCCTGGCCACGCCCGACGACCGTCGCCGCGACAACCAGTTCATCCAGGCGGGTCCCGTCATCTTCAAGCGCATCCCCGTCGTGAATTCCCTCCTTTTCTTCCGGACGTCCACGGAAAGGGTCCCGGAGATGGAAGCCCTTGTCAACGGCCGCGGATTCGTGTACAGGATGACCGACCGGGAACGTCCCTCGGTCATTCCCGACCGGCAGATGGCGATGTTCCGTATGGTCTGCTCCTCCGGGGTCGACGGGTTGGAATTCTTTGCCGACGACGACCTGACCCGCTACAAGCAGGGGGATAAGGTGCGTGTGACGGAAGGCCCCCTCAAGGGCGCAGAAGGTTATATCAAGCGTATCCGGAAGGACCGCCGGCTCCTGATCGCCATCGAAGGGTTCGTCGCCGTGGCGACGTCTTTCATTCCTCCCCAATTCCTGGAGAAGGTGTCAGATTGAGCCAGTCGTAGAAGAAACTGTACGAGAAAAGGAACAGCCCCCCCGCCAGGAGTTTCCACCAGCCGGGGATCACCAGCAGCCAGAACAGCAGCATCAGCGGCGTGCCCAGGAGTTTGACGCCGTAGCGGATCGTGTTGTTCCAGGCGTGGTCCTTGGCGCGGCGGCACAGGATCTCGGCGGCCACCCACATCGGCAGGCACAGAATGGCGGCGAGCAGGAAGAGGGGAGCGGTCAGGACGGCCAGCCAGGGGCGGATTGTCCGTTCGGGCCGGATTTCCTCCCAGCGGGCTTCATAGTTCTCGTCGTCCGGGAGATAGGTAATCAGGGACGATATCCGGCGGAACAGCACCCTGCGGAATTCCTGATAGGTTTCGGCCTCGGAATCGTGTTCGTGGGCCTGCAGGAAGGCATTCACGTCCACCGGTTCCCCGAAGGTGACCTTGCAGGGCCTGCGGTAGCGGAAAAAGCTGCCGTGGTCGATACCGGTGGGGACGATATAGGTCTGGCGTTTGCGCGCGCTGGCGAAAGCAATGCGGGCGATGCCCTTCCCGACAGGCAGGAGCGAATGCATCGGCCGGTGCCGGCCCTCGGCGAACATGCAGAAAGGAACGCCGTTCGCGAGGACGTCGTCCACCTCGGCGAAGGTTTCCAGGTTGTGGAGGACACTCTGCGAGCCGTCGCGAAGGCGTGCCATCGGGACGATGCGCAGGAAGCGGAGGATCCGGGCGATGGCGGGTTTTCTGAAAATGTCGGCCCGGGCCCCGAAGACGGTCGGTTTTCTCCGGGACTGGAGGATGACCAGCGCATCCATCAGCGTGCTGGTATGGTTCGGGGCGATGATGACAGCTCCCTCTTCCGGCAGCTCTCCGCTGACGGTCAGCCGGCGGTAGCTGGCATGGGTACAGGCATCGACATAGGGCCTCAGGAAGCTGTAGAGGCGGTTTCTCTCCCAGATTTTAGACATTGCGCGTACTGAAGATGGTCGCGACGGTCAGCCCTGAGATGATGTGCCAGATTCCCCACCAGGCGGTGATGACAAGCAGGCCGCCATGGGGCGGGAAGTCCGCGAAGATGGAAGTGCCGAGCAGGAGCACCAGGCCCAGTCCGGAGTTCTGGATGCCGGTTTCGATGGTGAGGGTCCGGCGGTCCTTCTTGGGAACCTTGGCGACGGTGCCTACTCCGTAACCGATGGAGAGGGCCATCAGGTTATGGATGAGAACGACCAGGAAAATGTATTTGACACACTTGAGGAACGCGTCCATGTTGCCCGTGAAGGAAAGGACGACCATCGCGATGAAGAACAGGAGGGAAATCCACTGGAAGGGCTTCTTCAGGGCGTTCGCCACCTTGGGCAGGTAATGGGAAGTCAGGATGCCCAGGGTAAGCGGAATGCCCAGCAGGATGAAGATGGTCTTGAACACGTCCCAAAGCGGGATGACGAGCGTGGGGACCTCGTGTGCCACCGGGGCGAAATGCAGGAAGGCGCTGCCCCAGAGCCAGAAATTGAACGGGGTCATGAAGATGGCCAGGGCCGTGGAGATGGCGGTCAGGCTCACGGACAGTTCGATGTTGGCCTTGCCCAGGGAAGACATGAAGTTGGAGATGTTTCCACCGGGGCAGGCCGCGACCAGGATCATTCCGAGACCCATCATGGGGGAGATCCATCTGCTCAGGAGGATCGCCAGCAGGCAGGTGAAAGCCGGCAGCAGGACCAGCTGGCACAGCATGCCCAGCAGGACGGATTTCGGTTTGCGGAATACCTCGACGAAGATGCCGGGCTTGATGCCCAGGGCGACGCCGAACATGACGAAAGCCAGGACGATATTGATAGTGTTCATTCCACCGGCATTCAGGGTAACCTGGATGTTGTCGATGGACGCAGCGGTTTCAGGTGACATTGGTTTTAGTTTCAGTTCAGTATAGCTGCAAAGGTAAACATTTTTTGGAAATACTCGTATATTTGTATGACAGTTATTGAACGGGAGGGATGACCAAGGAAACCAAGACACTGATTCTGCTCCATACGGCCGTTTTCCTGGCCGGATGGACGGGTATTTTCGGGAGGCTGATTACTCTCGGAGGGTTGCCGCTGGTCTGGTACAGGATGATGGTGAGCGTAGCGGTGCTGGCCACCGTGCTGGCCCTGGCGGGCTGGTTGCACCGGCTTTCCTGGAGGGCCTTCCTCCCGATTGCCGGCTGCGGTTTCCTGCTGGCCCTCCATTGGGTGTCCTTCTATGCGAGCATCCAGGCGTCCAATGTTTCCATCGGCGTCGCCTGCATCGCCACCACCTGCTTTTTTACGACCCTGATGGACCCGCTCATCAACCGGAAACGGCTGTCATGGGCGGAGGTCTTCATCAGCTTCATCGCCATCGCCGGCGTGCTGCTCATCTTCAGCCTGGATGTCCGGTATCGGGTGGGAATCGCCTTCGGACTGCTGTCGGCCGCCCTTTATTCCGTATTTGCCCTGCTGAACATCAATGTTGCACGCAAGACGGGGGAGGACAGCGCCACGATGCTCCTGTACGAACTTGTCGGTGGAATCTTCCTGCTTTCCCTGATCGTTCCCTTCCTGCCCGTCGCCACGATCGTGCCCCAAGGGAAAGATATCCTGTGGCTCCTGCTGCTGGGGTCGGTTTTCACCATCATCCCTTTCCTGTTCCAACTGGAAGCGCTCCAGGCCCTGTCGGCCTTCACGGTCAACCTGACCTACAACCTGGAACCCGTCTACAGCATGGCCTTCGCCGCCCTCCTGTTCGGCGAATTCCGGGAGGTGGGCCTTTCTTTCTGGCTGGGAATCACCCTCATCGTCATTTCCGTCCTGATCCAGACCAAGCGGATAACCAATGTCCAAAAATGAATAAGCCGTTATGAACCAGATCGACGCCATCCTGCAATTCAATCAGCGGTTCGTGGCCGAAAAAGGCTACGAGCCCTATGTTACCGACAAGTTCCCTGCGAAGAAGCTCTCCGTGCTCACCTGCATGGACACGCGGCTTACCGAGCTGCTGCCCAAGGCATTGGGGCTCCGGAACGGAGACGCCAAAATCATCAGGAATGCCGGCGGCCTGGTTCTCTCGGAGACGGATTCCGCCATCCGGTCCCTGTTGGTGGGCATTTATGAACTGGGCGTGGAGGAGGTGATGGTCGTCCATCACTCCACCTGCGGTGCCTGCCATATGAGTTATGGGGAGTTCAGGCCCCATATGCTGGAGCGCGGCGTTTCTGCCGGTGTCCTGGAGGAATGGGAACGAAAGGGTGTCGAAGGCTGGCTGGAAGGCTTTCACGATACCGAGGCGTCGGTCCGCCGGACCGTTGCCGCCATCGTGAGCCATCCGCTGGTCCCGAAAGACGTGACCGTCCGTGGCTTCATCATCGACTCCGTCACGGGAGAATTGACTGAAATACACTGAATACCATGTTGAAAATCGGAGACAGGATGCCGTCCTTCGAGGTCGTGGACCAGGACGGCCAGTTGGTGAAATCGGAGGATTTCATCGGAAAGGGTCGCAAGACCATCGTCTATTTCTATCCCAAGGACAATACTTCCGGCTGCACGGCGGAAGCCTGTTCTTTCCGGGACAACTATGCGGAACTGACCGCCGCCGGATACAATGTCGTGGGCGTGAGCAAGGACAGCGCAAAGTCGCACGCCGGGTTCCGGGCGAAGTTTGGACTCCCGTTCCGGCTGCTGGCGGACACGTCCCTGAAGATGCTTCAGGACTTCGGCGCCTGGGGCGAAAAGAAGATGTATGGGAAAACGACGATGGGCACGCTCCGTCGGACGTTCATCTTCGACGAGAACGGGATTCTTGAACGCATCATCGAAAAGGTGGACACCAGGAACGCCGCCGGCCAGATCCTGGGTTAAACCGATGATCCGGCTCATCATACTCGACTTCGACGGCACCCTTGGGGATACGCGGGGGAACATCGTCCTGACGATGTCCCAGATGCTCGCGCAGCTGGGCTATCCTGCGCAGGACGAGGAAACCATCGCCGCCACCATCGGCGTACCCCTGGAGAAGGGCATCGAACAGATGCTCCCGGACATTGGCCCGGACGCGGTCGCCCTGTGTGCGAAGACCTATCGGGAAATCTTCGAAAAGAATCGCAAAACGCTGGTTCCCAAGTTGTTCCCGCACGTTATGGAAACGTTGGCCGCGCTTCAGGAGGCGGGTTTTGTGCTCACTATCGCTTCGTCTCGCAGCTACGGTTCCCTGATGGAATTCCTCCGGGAAATGCGTATCGAACCGTATATCTCCTATGTGCTGGGCGCCAACAGCGTCACCCACGCCAAGCCCCATCCGGAGCCCGTCCTCAAGACGATGGCGGACCTCGGCTACGCCCCTGACGAGACCCTCGTCGTGGGCGACATGCCCGTGGACATCCAGATGGGCGCCGCGGCCGGTGCGCATACCTGCGGCGTCACTTACGGCAACGCCTCCCGCAAAGACCTGGCCGCCGCCGGGGCGGAGGAGATCATCGACGATTTTTCGCAAATGCTTACCTTGGACCTGAAATGACTTTTATCGGCAATCTTCTGTGGCTCATACTCGGGGGAATCCTCGTGGCCATCATCTATTTCGCCGTGGGACTGCTCATGTGCATCACCGTTATCGGCATTCCTTTCGGCATCCAGCTGTTCAAACTGGGAACCTATGCCCTGAGCCCGTTCGGGCATGAGCTGGTGGACAAACCCGGCGAGCCGGGCTGCCTGTCCATCGTCATGAATCTGATCTGGATCCTGCTGGGGTGGTGGGAGATCGCCGTCCTCCACTTGTTCTTCGGGCTCCTCTTCTGCATTACCTTCGTGGGGATTCCTTTCGGCATCCAGCATTTCAAGATGGCCCTGAACTCCATCTTCCCGTTCGGGAAGGAAGTGCGGTAATCTCAGCCTTCCTCGGCGATGCGGAAGATGGCCGGGGAGAGGTGGCAGTAACCGGTGGGATTCTTCTCCAGGTAGTCCTGGTGGTATTCCTCGGCCCGGTAAAAGTTCTGCAAGGGGAGGAGTTCCACGACGAGGGGCTGGCCGAGCACCCCGGCCGTGCGGTCCAGCGCGGCGCGGATACCGGGAATCTGGTCCGGCGCCACGAAATATACGCCTGTACGATAGCGCGTGCCTTCGTCCTCGCCCTGCCTGTTGAGGCTGAGCGGGTCGATGGCCTTGAGGAACAGGCCCGTCAGGCGTTCTTCCGAAATGACATCCGTATCATATTGGAGATGAACTGTTTCAGCGTAGCCGGTCTGGTCCGTGTACACTTCCTTGTAGGTGGGGTTTTCGGTGAAACCGTTGGCAAAGCCCACCTCGGTGAAGGTCACGCCCTTCACCCGCGAAAAGAACTTTTGGGCGCCCCAGAAACATCCGGCGGCAAAATAAAGGTCCCGAATCATAATCCTATACGTTAAAGAACGGCATCCCGCCGCTCGACAGCTTCCATGTAAAAGGCTCTCCGCTGCTCCTGGGTGATGGGATACCGGGCAAGGCGGGAGCCCGGCTTGAGCCCGTCGTCCAGGTTGCATACGAAGAGGTCGTCCACGTCGGCCAGGTAAAGCCTGTTGTAGCGGATATCCTGGTTTTTCTGGAGGGAGAGGGTGTAGTTCATGGCCTTGACCGCCTCGGACTCCTTCAGGTTGTCCCTGCAGAATACGAACAGTCCCATGTGTTCGAAACTCCCGTAGAATCCGTTCCCGACCTTGCTGACCTTGCTTTCCAGGATCCGCCGGAGGGGCAGGGCCATCGACCAGTAGGCGTACTCCTTCGCACCGATGTACTTTCCCTTCCGGAGACCGTAGGAATAGCCATATTCCAGGATCTGTTCCATTTCCTTGTCCCTCGGGGCGGGGGTGATGCCGGCGATGACCTGGAGGAGTGCCTCCTCGGCCTTCTTGCTTTCCTCCATCGCGCGGGTGACCTCGATGCCGATGGAGCATTTATCCGGACTCTGCAGGTCCGGCCGGTCCCGGTTCACCAGGCAGTTGTAGTCGCCGCCCAGCAAGGCTGAGAGCGATATCTGGGCGTACTGCTCGAAGAAACAGGTTCCGTACTCACGCATAGGTCAATTCATTCCACGGAGTTTCTTGATGGTCTCGTAGGCCTCCTGGACCTTCTTGAACTTCTCTTCGGCGGCCTTCTGGACGTCGGGTCCCAGGGTGGAGACCCGGTCCGGATGGAACTTCATCGCCATCTTGCGGTAGGCGGTGCGGACCTCGTCGTCCGTTGCGGACGGGGAAATCCCAAGGACCGTGTAGGCCGCGTCTGTCTCCTTGTAATACATGGCGATGACGGAAGCGGCGTCCGAAGACGGGATGTGGATGACGGAGGCGATCGCCTCGATGACACTCTTTTCGGAGGCGTCGAACACGCCGTCCGCCATGGCGATCTGGACCAGGTAATGGAGCAGCTGGAGCCGCTGGGAGGAATTCATGTACCCGGCAATCTGGTCGCCCACCTGGTAGATGTTCACCTGCTGCTGGTTCAGGCGCTCCAGGGCCTGCATGGCCTCGCGGGCTGCATTTTCACCGAAGTTGCGGAGAAAGAAATCCCGGACACAGTCCAGTTCCTTCTGGTCGGTCTTCCCGTCAGCCTTGATGACGGCGGAACTGAGTACGAGCAGGCTCACGAGGAAGCTGTTCCGCTGTTCCGTGGAGGTGTAGCGGGTCCTGCCGGTTTGATACTGGCCGCCAGTCTGGTAGGGGCCGCCGGTACGCTGGCCCTGCCGGGCCGAGCCGCCGGTAATCTGCCTGGCGGCTTCAATCTTTTCTTCTATGAACGTTCCGGCCAGGTACCCGAGCAGGGCTCCGATGGGCCCGAAGGACACCCAGCCGAGAAATCCGACGATCCATCTGGCTGATCCCATAATCCTGTTTCGTAAACGCTTTGCGGTTCAACCCTCAAAAATACACAAAAAATCCGTAAATTTGTGAACTTATCGATTCCGAAATGCCGACAGAAGGGAACATCATCATACGCGGGGCGAAGGTCAACAACCTCAAGGACATCACGGTGGAGATTCCACGGAACCGGCTCGTCGTGGTCACGGGCATCTCCGGGAGCGGAAAGTCCTCGCTTGCGTTCGACACCCTGTTCGCCGAAGGCCAGCGCCGTTTCGCCGAGAGCCTGTCGTCCTATGCCCGCCAGTTCCTGGGCCGGATGTCCAAGCCCGACGTGGAGATGATCGAGGGCATCCCGCCCGCCATCGCCATCGAGCAGAAGGTCAATGTCCGCAACCCCCGTTCCACGGTAGCCACCACGACGGAAATCTATGATTACCTGCGTCTCCTGTTCGCCCGCATCGGCCGGACCTTTTCGCCGGTCAGCGGGGAGGAGGTGAAAGCCCATACCGTCCAGGATGTCATGCAGGCCGTCTTTGACGGTCTGCCGCATACGGTTTATATCCTCTCCGACGTGGGCTGGAAAGACCGCGACGACCGGGTGGAACTGATGCTTCAGCTGAAGGAAGAAGGCTACGGCCGTTTCTATGACCTGGATGCACAGGCCGTCCTCCGCATCGAGGACGTCATGCAGATGGACGGACACTATCCGGAGAACCTTTACCTGCTGGTGGACCGCGCGAAGACGCAGGTCGAGTCCGAAGAGGACCTGCGCACCCGTCTCCACGCTTCCATCCAGTCCGCCTTCGACCGCGGTAACGGCGATATGGCCCTGCTGGTCGACGGGGGCCTGCAACGCTTCTGTTCCCGGTTCGAACGGGACGGGATGACGTTCCGCGAACCGGACGAGTACCTGTTCAGTTTCAACAGCCCGCTGGGCGCCTGTCCGGTGTGCGGGGGATTGGGCAAGATCATCGGCATCAGCGAGGACCTGGTCATCCCGGACAAGACCAAGACCATCTACGACGGCGCCGTAGCCTGCTGGCGGGGTGACAAGATGGGTTGGTTCAAGGACTTGGTGGTCAAGAATGCGGAAAAATACGACCTCCCCGTATTCGTCCCGTACTGCAGACTCACAGAACGGCAGAAACAGACCCTCTGGACCGCCCGCAGCGGCGGTGTGATGGACGAGAGCGCCATCGTGGGCATCGACGAGTTTTTCGAGTGGGTGAACCAGAACCGCTATAAGATCCAGTACAAGTATATGCTCAGCCGGTATTCCGGCCGGACGACCTGCCACGAATGCGGCGGCAGCCGGCTCCGGAAGGAGGCGCTGTACGTCCGCGTGGGCGGGAAGAACATCCACGAACTGCTGTCGATGACCATCGACGGGCTGCTGGACTTCTTCGATACCGTCGAACTCACGGAGTATGAAAAGGGCATTGCCGGGAAGGCGGTCGAGGAAATCGTGTACCGGCTGCGCTGCATCCAGGATGTGGGGCTGGGCTATCTGACCCTCAGCCGGACGATGAACACCCTTTCCGGCGGTGAAAGCCAGCGAGTGAACCTCGTGACCGCCCTGGGCAGTTCGCTTGTCGGATCGATGTACATCCTGGACGAGCCCTCCATCGGCCTGCACCCCCGGGATACCGACCGCCTGATCGCCGTCCTCCGGCGGCTCCGGGACATCGGCAATACCGTGGTCGTCGTGGAGCACGATCCGGAGATCATCCGGGCGGCGGACGAACTCATCGACCTGGGCCCCAAGGCGGGCGTCCACGGTGGGGAAGTGGTCTTCCAGGGCATTGCAGGACATTTTACGCCGGAAGAGCTGAAGCGTTCGCTTACCTTGCAGTACCTGACCGGCGAGCGGAAGCAGTATGTCCGCGAGAAACGGGGCTGGCAGTATTCCATCGGTGTGGACGGGGCGATGCAGAACAACCTCAAGGACATCGACGTGAAGTTCCCCCTGGGGGTTCTGACGGTTGTGACGGGCGTGAGCGGAAGCGGCAAGTCTTCCCTGGTGGGAGACATCCTGTATCCGGCCCTCCATCGCCGCATCAACGAGACGGGCGACCTGCCTGGCACCTTCAAGGGACTGTCCGGCAACCTGGACCGCGTCACCCGCGTGGAATATGTGGACCAGAATCCCATCGGCAAGAGCTCCCGTTCCAATGCCGTCACGTACCTGAAGGTCTATGACGATATCCGCAAACTCCTGAGCGAACAGCAGTTCGCCAAGATCAACGGCTATACGCCGTCCTATTTCTCCTTCAACCAGGAGGGCGGCCGCTGCCCGGAATGCCAGGGCGACGGTTTCGTGAAGATCGGGATGCAGTTCATGGCCGACGTGAC
>JAEEGL017055663.1_pt1 | contig 10118 bp, 6 predicted proteins | sample 9134231 | NCBI WGS metagenome assembly JAEEGL01 (sample SAMN16246548, study PRJNA631951) | gut metagenome | biome: gut microbiome; feature: rumen; material: fiber-attached | host: Bos | place: Iran: Karaj | collected 2018-10 | reverse complement strand
CGATTTCATCCAGATGGCCCAGCTTGACCTTTATGGTGTGATCCAGGTGGTCAATGTAGCTTTTCGGATCCTTGGGATTATGGAAACTCGAAAGGGTCCAGTCTTCAGGATGGACAAACTTGCTGGAGGCCCCGCCTCCCAGTCCCAGGATGGTCTGGCGTTCCTCCATTATCTGCACGTTATACAGGCATTGTTTGCCCGGCAGGGTATAGCCGGTGTTTTCCATGTTGGCCTTCATGTATTTCTGGCGGTACATATAGTAGGGAATGTAACCGGCGGTTTTCAGGGTTTCCGCCATGTGGGCCATAGCCCGCGCGATTTCTCCGGCCTGCCCGGAAACTTTGCTTAAACCCTCTTTTTCTGCCAGCACCGAGCCACGTTTCACAGCCAGGCTATGGACAGTGATGTTTTCCGGCCGCAGAGCCAGAATTCGTTCCATGGTATGGAGGTATTCCATTTGGCTTTCGCCGGTCAGCCCCGCAATCAGATCCATATTGATGTTGTGAAAACCTACTTTACGGGCCAGAGCTATGGTTTCTTCAATCTGTTCAGCCGTATGCCGCCGTCCGATGCGCTTCAGGGTTTCATTGTTCATCGTCTGGGGATTCACGCAGATTCGGTCAATACCCTGCTGTTTTAAAATGGTCAGTTTGGTTTCATTTAAGGTATCCGGGCGGCCGGCTTCTACGGTAAACTCCTCACAGGCGCTTAAATCCAACGCCGTATGAATCAGCCCCAGCAATTCAGTTAAATCCTCTTCGTTCAGGACTGTGGGTGTACCACCGCCGATATACAGGTTTTGAACGATGATTCCATGAGCCTTGAGATAGGTTCCGACCGTACGAATTTCCCGGTAAAGCGCTTCCAGAAAAGGCGGAATATCCTTTTCATAACTGCGCAGAACCGCTCCCGGAAAGGAACAATAGTAGCACCGGGTAGGACAATAGGGAATTCCAATATAGAGACCGATTTTCCGCCGGGCCTGCTCAGGGGTGTTTAAAAGCGCGTGGTTGTTCAGCGCCACTTCCAGCAAAAACCTGGCTTTTTCCGGCGCAACCCGGTATTGCTCCTGCATATGGCGGATAATTGCTTCCGGTTCCATATTCCGGTCCAACAGCCGGTGGAGAATCTTTAACGGGCGGACGCCGCTTAAAATGCCGTACTCGCTAAAGGGCCGCCCCTGGTATTCACTGATCCATTCGAAGACAAAAATCCGCAGCAGGCGACTGATCTCCTTCTGCCGTTCCGCTGTTGCCAGCGGAAGCAGGATTTGCCGGGCAGCTTCACTTTCCATCTTACCGGCCGCAGTCATCAGCCGGCCGTGGAAGCCGACTGTTTCGGTTTCTGCTTCCACCTTGAGCTCTAATGCCAGATCAGCCGCCACCGGCACCTGAAAATTCAGTTGATAATCCACCAAAGCAGAGCGCAGCAGCTCATGGACGCTGTTATACCAGTTTTCCGGTGTGATGGTTATGTTGATAATCATGGCTTCGCCTCCGCTTTTCGCCAGTCTAAAAACAGGCGCAGACTGCGCTGCGCCAGAGAAGTACGGAATCCCGTTATTTGATATAAGACGTTATAAAGGGATTATACCGTCTTTCATAGCCGATAGTGGTGCCGGGCCCATGGCCGGAATAGGCTGCCGTTTCATCCGGCAACGGCAACAGCTTTTCCTTGATGCTTTGCATCAGCTGCGGGAAGGAGCCACCCGGCAGATCGGTACGGCCAATAGAGCCCTGGAAGAGGGTATCTCCCACGAAAATCAGGTCTTCCCCTTTCAGTTTCAGGCAGATGCCGCCCGGCGTATGGCCCGGCGTATGGAGAACTTCCAGTTCGACTGTCTCCCCAATCTGGATGGTATCGCCCTCATGCAAAAGTCGGTCTGCTTTAAAAGGCTGGGCTTTGCCGTTGCTGAAATCCCGCAGGAACGCGTCCACAGCCTCCAGATTTTTAGCGTCATCTTCATGAATCAACACCTGGGCGCCGGTTTTCATCTTCATTTCATAATCGCCGCCAATATGATCCACATGGCCGTGGGTATTGATAATATACTGCACGGTGGCGCCTTCTTTTTCAATATGCTTTAAAATCAGGTCTACTTCTCCACCGGGATCAATCACGCCGGCCAGTTTTGTTTTCTCGCAGATCAGCACGTAGCAATTTACTCCCATGCCGGTTACTACATACCCTTTTAAAATCATCGTGTTCCCTCCTAAAAACGTTTCTCCGAATCCAGCAGTATCGTGACCGGCCCGTCGTTTAGAATCTCAACCTTCATATCCGCCCCGAAAATACCGGTCGCAACAGAAATTCCCTGGGCTCTGGCGTAAGCCACGGCATACTCATAAAGAGGTTGGGCTTCCTCGTTTCCGGCTGCTTCATCAAAGGATGGCCGCCGTCCTTTTTTCATATCCCCATATAAGGTAAACTGGCTGATGAGCAGCAGTTCGCCCTGCACATCCAAGAGAGAGAGATTCAGTTTTTGCCTGTCATCTTCAAAAATCCGCATGTTGATGATTTTATCCACCAGATAGGCGGCATCCTTTTCCGTATCGCCATGGCGGACGCCCCATAAAACGGTCAGTCCATTGCCGATTTCTCCGACGGTTTTTCCGTTTACAGACACCCGGCTTCCGGTGGTTCTCTGTACAACTGCTCTCAAACTGCCGCCTCCTTACAGTCTTTTAACTTCCATCACATCCGGTACCTCGGCTATTTTTTTCAGCACCAAATCCAGCTGATCAAAGCTTTTCAGCTCCATATGCAGGTTGATGATCGCTTCCCCATCCCCCACAGCTCTGGAAAACACGGAAAGCAGGTTTAAGCGGAAATCCGCGATCACATTCATAACGTCAATCGTCAGCCGGGCACGATCCAGGGCAACAATTTCCAACACCACCACGAAAGAACCCTTATTGTGTATCCATTCCACATCAATCAGCCGGTCCGGCTCCGTTACCAGATAGTTCTGGAGATTTGGACAGTTGAGCCGGTGCACAGAAACACCCCGTCCGCGGGTGATGTAACCTTTTACCATATCCCCCGGCAGCGGGTTGCAGCAACGGGCCAGGCGGATGGAAATATTATCCACATCATCATCTTTGATTTTCATGGCCACCGTCTGGTTGGAAACCTGTTTTCCGGGTTTCGTGTTCTCCATCAGGGTTACGCCGGCCTCTTCCTTCTGCAGCTCCGGATGGTAAACCTCAATCATTTTATTAACGACGGTGCCCGGCGTAATAACGGCTTCCGCAATCGCCAGCAGCATGTCGTCTACACTTTTATAATTGATTTTCCCGCTGATTTCCTCCAGCACGTTATCCTTCATCATTTCCCGTACCCGGAGAGGGCTTTTCTTTAAAGCCCGTTCCAGCATGTGGGAACCCTTGAGTAAGGTCTCCTCCCGTTTTTCCCGGTTAAACCACTGCTTGATGCGGCTTTTGGCCGTGGTGGTTTTGACAAAGGAAAGCCAGTCCCGGGAAGGTCCGGACTGACTCTTGGAAGTCAGAATCGTTACAATATTTCCGGTTTTTAGCGGCTGGTTCAAGGGCACGATTTTGCCGTCCACCTTAGCACCGATGCAGCGGTTACCCACCTCTGTATGGATACGGTAGGCAACATCTACCGGACAGGCGTCTTTCGGAAACTCAAAAATATCGCCTTTGGGGGTAAAGATGAATACGGAATCGTCAAACAGGTCCAGCTTCAGGGATTCCATGAATTCGTCCGTATCCTTTACATCCTGCTGCCACTCCAGAATTCCCCGCAGCCAGCCCAGTTTCTGATCGAACTTATCATCCTGTACATTGCCACGTCCCTCTTTATACTTCCAGTGGGCCGCGATGCCATATTCAGCAATGCGGTGCATCTCCCAGGTGCGGATCTGCACTTCAAAGGGTTCGCCGTCAATCCCGATCAGCGTGGTATGCAGCGACTGATATAAATTGGGCTTGGGAGTGGAAATATAATCCTTAAACCGGCCCGGAATCGGGCGCCACATGGTATGAATTATGCCTAAAACGCCATAACAGTCCCGTAAATCGTCCAGAATGACACGAATCGCAATTTTATCATATATTTCATCAATGTCTTTTTGCTGTTTCAGCATTTTTTTATAAATGCTGTAAATATTCTTCGGGCGGCCGGAAATATCCGCCTTGATGCTGTTTTTATCCAGCTCGATGCGAATACGCTGAATCAGATGGTAGACGTATTCCTCCCGCTCCCGGCGGCGGCTTTTTAGCCGGGAAGAAATCTCCTTGTATATTTTGGGCTCCAGATAGGAAAAGGCTAAATCTTCCAATTCCCATTTAAAATGGAATACGCCGATGCGGTGAGCCAACGGGGCGTAGATTTCCAGCGTTTCCCGTGCAATATCCTTTTGCCTGTCCGGAGACTGAAAGGCCAGCGTGCGCATGTTGTGCAGGCGGTCCGCCAGTTTGATGATGATAACCCGGATATCCCGGGCCATGGCCAGAAGCATTTTGCGCAGGTTTTCTGCCTGGGCTTCCTTACGAGTGGCAAAATTCAGCTTGCTGAGTTTGGTGACGCCTTCCACCAAAAGAGCGATCTCCTCGCCAAATTCCCGTTCGATATCCTCAATCGTATACTTTGTATCCTCCACCACATCATGCAGCAACGCTGCACAGATAGCAACGGAATCCACCTCAATCTCGGTTAGGAGCTTCGCCACCGCCATGGGGTGAATAATGTAATCTTCTCCGGATTTCCGTTTCTGCCCTGCGTGGGCGCTACGGGCAAAATTATAGGCTTTGGTAATCAGTGCAGTATCCGCTTTGGCATCGTAGGCTTTGATTTTACTGGTTAATTCATCTATGTAGTATCTCATTCTGGACGTTTCCTATTCCGTATTTCGCCGGACTTCCCGTTCACGGCAGGCCCGCAGGCATTGCAGGCAGTAGGCCAGCGACGCTTTGCTTTCCCGGCCTTCACAATAGTATAAGGAATGCTCTTTATTGCCTGCATTGGCATGGGATAAAAGTTTGATTGCTAATATAGTACCCTTTTTTCGATATTCACACAAGCCCAGGTCCGAAAAGATTCTGAGAACCCCTTCCAGTTCCATCAGGGTTACAGATTCTCCCGTCTGCTGCCCGCAGAGCTTTAGGAAGATATCCTGAGGGATCGAATAGAGTTTATTGATCTCCAAATTCTGAATAATGATTTTTTTTACGGCTGCGAATAATAGTTCCCGCGTTGGATATTTTCGCTCCAGGAGCTGCCGGGCATTCTGTTCGTCTTCCTCCGTAAAGCTTACCGACAGCGTAAGACCGGGCTTAAGCCAGCTGTAGATTTCCGCCAGCGTATAGGGGACATCCGCCAGCTCGATCCATTTCGGTCCGGATTGCCCTTCCCCGGAGTTTTCTACCGGCACCCCGTCTGTAAACAGCGGTTTTTCTTCCTGCCGCCAGCGCCAGCGCAAAATGGAGCGTTCTTCCATGATCTTCTGCAATTCGCTGAGGTGCTGAGGATACTTCTGCTGCATACGCTGGCTGGTGGAACCCCGGTTCACGTATACGATGCCTCTTTGCCCGGATGATTCTCCCGGTGGCTCTTCCTTTTCCCACCGTTCTACCTGTACCTGGGGCGGAAGAGGCAGTGGGCCGTCTTCCCTTGGACGGTTCCAACAGAGGTAGATGCAATCCAGATTCTCCGGCAGGCGGTTGTTTTCCAGCCACTGCAGCAACGCCGAACGGGTAAAAAGGAAGATCCTGCCTTCACCTCTGGCCAGTGCATCCTCAGCGATACGCCGTTCCCGTGGCATCATTTCCCCATGGAGAATATAGAAAAAGGCGGACCGGAAATAGAATTGCAGACTGGTACGGTGTTTTTGGAGCGCCCGTGTATCGTCGTAAACCAGCAGTACGGGTTTATTCTGGATAAGCCGCCCGGTAATGGCCCGCAGGTTTTCAATGTACGGAGCTTCCGGGAGGCCGCATTTTCCCGCATAATCCGCAGTGGGGCAGAACTCCTGAATCACCATCTGCAGACGGCGCACCCCCATGTATTCATGCTCGGAAACGGCAAATACGATGTCCTGCCGGCAGACAGTCTGCTCTTTTTTTACCTGATCCGCCAGCTGAAAGGCAATTCCTTCCAGCTTACCGGTCCGGCAGAGGACGTGCTCCTGCTTTTTGCCGATGCGTTTATGGAAATCTACCTCCACCCCCCGCACCAGAAATAGCGGCTGGGGGTTGCCTTCTCCCAACGGTTCCAGATGTTCCAGAATGTTGGCGCTTTCTTCAAACAACTGCTGGGTCGTGACCTGGGCATCCAGATGATAGACGTGTACTTCCGGCATCTGCCGCATGATCTCTTCCGCCTTTTCCATGGCTGCCTCGTAAAAGGCGGGAAAATGCTCTGCTTCTACCGTGAGGCCGGCCGCCATTTTGTGTCCGCCAAAACGTAGCAGATACGCTCGCCCCGCCGCCAGAATATCATAAAGGCTGATTCCTTCCACACAGCGGCCGGAGCCCTTGCCCATGCCGTTGCTCCAGCTCATCACCAGCGTCGGTTTATGGTATTTGGATACCAGGCGGGACGCCAGTATGCCGATAATGCCATGGTTCCAGTCCTGCCCCTGTACAATCAGCAGCGGTTTTGCCAGGATCTCCGGCTGTTCTTCAATCACCCGGATGGCCTCCTGCAACATTTCATCTTCAATTTCCCGGCGCTGTTCGTTCAGTTTCAACAGGTATTCCACCAGTTCATCCGCCCGTTCCTGATTCTTCGTCAGCAGGGTATCAATACTGATGGCGGCGGTTTCCAGCCGGCCGGCGGAGTTTAACTTGGGAATAATCTGAAAGGCCAGTTTCTCCGTCGTAATCCGCTGCTCCAGCAATCCTTCCGCCTGCAGCAGACGGCGCAGGCCGGGACGCCGGGTCTGTGCCATGAGTTGCAGACCCTTTTTCACAATCACGCGGTTTTCAGCTTTTAGCGGCACCACATCCGCCACCGTTGCCAGCGCCGCGAGAATCACCCATTCCTGCAGAAGTAAACCCGGCGGGTTGCCGTCCGTCAAGGCTAAAGCCGTTTTAAATGCTACGCCCACGCCAGCCAGATTACGGCTGTTTTCAATTTCATCCAGTTTGGGATTGATGACTGCATAAGCCCGGGGAATTTCCACCCCGGGATTGTGATGATCCGTAATTATCAGATCGATTCCGGTTTTCAGGCAGGTTTCCGCTTCTTCAATGGAGGTGATGCCGCAGTCTACCGTAATGATCAGCCGGTATCCCTGTGCCGCGATTTCCTCCACCGCCTGACTGTTCAGCCCATAGCCCTCGGAAAACCGGTCCGGGATACGGTATTCCACCCGGGCGCCCAGATACTGCAGGCATTCCATCAGGATTACCACACTACAGATGCCGTCCACGTCATAGTCTCCGTAGACCATGATCCTTTCGCCTTCTGTTACAGCCCGTTTTACCCGTTCTACCAGTACCGTCATGCCGGAGAGGGACTCCGGCGGGGAAATTTCACTGAGGTCATTCTGATAAAGAAAATTTCGGGCTTCCTCCGGGTCGGTAATCCCACGCAGAACCAGCAGCTTCGCCAAAAGTTCGGAGATCGAAAGCGCCTGCATCAGCTCTTCCGCAGCTGCTTTGTCATATTCCATTATTTCCCATCTGGTCTGCACTGGTGACGCGCTCCTTATCTTGCCCGATTATGGGGTGTTTCGTATGATTGCCCAATATCCTTTCAGGTTACATTATAACACAAAACCGCAGGGAGTTAAACCCTCTGCCCGCAGTTGAGACGAGAAAAAGCACGGAAACCCCGTGCTTTTTTCCATCCTTGTTTTTTCAGACTTTTTGCTGCATGGCCACCGCTGTATCCAGCGCAACCTGCATCATATCGGTAAAACCGCTCTGCCGCTCTTCGGCGGTTGTTTCTTCCCCGGTGAGGATATGGTTGGAAACCGTCATCAGGGCCAACGCCCGTTTATGCAGATAGGCAGCGTTCATATAAAGGGCCGCCGCTTCCATTTCACAGCCCAGAATGTTCATTCTGAACCACCGTTCCATGGTATCCGGGTCCTGATTATAGAAGATATCGCTGGAAAGGATGTTGCCCACGTGGTAGGTTAACCTGCGTTCCTCACAAATCTTAACTGCCGTCTGTACCAACCGGAAATCCGCTATAGGCGCATAGATGCCCGGCAGATTATACTGCCGCACATAGTTGGAATCGGTTGAAGCGCCTAATCCGATGACGAGGTCCCGAACCTTAACATCGCGGCTTACCGCGCCGATCGTACCGACCCGGATGATGTTTTCCACACCGAAAACGTTGAACAGTTCATAACTGTAAATACCAATGGAGGGCATACCCATACCGCTGGCCATAACACTGACCCTTTCCCCTTTGTAGTAACCGGTATAACCATGTACCCCGCGAACATCGTTCACGAGCACCGGATCCTCCAGAAAATTCTGTGCGATAAACTGAGAACGAAGCGGGTCGCCCGGCATAAGGATCGTTTCGGCAAAATCACCCGGTTTCGCATCAATATGTGCCGTTGGAAAAAACTTCATAATCCACTCTCCTTTTCTTCTTTGGAAACGCTGATTCATTCCGGCAAGAACGATGCCCCCCAGGGGGCCTTCTCTGGTTCCTGCGGAACCATTCACCTTGGGCGAGAGATTTTACCGTCAGGGCCAGGAGTTCAAACTTGAGGATACCGGGCGGTATTTCAAGTTTGAACGACAACGCAATGGCGGAAAATAGCCGTCCATCGCCGCAGATGGGATTCAATCAGTGTTTCCCTTATTTCAGGCAATGCTCCCGGGGGGAATTACCAATCCGAATCCCAGTCGGAATCAGAACTATCCCAGGAATCCCACCCCGAATCGTCATCCCAGTCCCAATCATCGTCATCATCCCAATCATCGTCGTCATCCCAATCAGACGAATAATCGGAAGAACTGCTGTTCAGGGAATCCCATACCGTAGAATCCCTGAAATCACTGATTCCCCAGTCGGAATCCCATTCGTCTCCCAACTGGTAATCCGAAGAGTCGTCCATCTCGGGCCGCGTGGTCTCATACCAGCTGTCATCATCAGAATCATCATAGGTATAATACCAGTCGCTACCGTAATTATAATAGATCCGGTCGTCGTTATTCAGGCGGTAGTAGCCATCTTCGGTATGGGTCCCGCTCTGGGCCAGCAGCGCCAGCACTATGATAATGATAAATAACCGGAAGGGATGGAACAACAGTCCTTCCAGACATCCCCCAAAACTTGCGCCGCCGCTCTGGTTTTTCCGCGGCGGGGACTGTCTCTGGCCGGTCTGCTGCTTACTGTCGGGCAGCGGTCGGGGAAGTCTGCTGCGATTAGCCTCCGGGTTTTTTCCACGGACTGGCTGTGCATCCGGCCTTCCGTTCGGATCAATGCCCCGTTTCCGGCATTCTTCCATTAGTTTGTTAAAGATTTCCTGCACGCCGTATTCTTCATCCGGGCCTTCATAACGGATTGAACGGCTGCCGTCCGATTTATTTTTATAGACGACCACATCCGCTCCATGCCGGTAGATACCAAAGGCCTTGGGCTCAGGAAAATCCTCGCCAATAAAAAAGCGCATTCGCAGAAGCGGCATTCCGCGCTCGGCGCAATATTCCTGCAGCTCTTCTATCGTTTTAGGCCGAAATACCGTGCGTGGTGTATCTACCACATAAAGCTCGTTAGCCGCGCCGCAACTTGGGCAGGCAGGTTCATCTGACCGAACCACAGAACCACAATATTTGCACTTACTTGTAGATGTCATATTGATCTCCTTCGGCTGAATAAACAGTCACTATAATACATTCTGCGGAAAGCAGTGCCACGATACCCAAAGGGTTTGGCCTACTGCCAGTTTTCTCCCATGGCAGACAGTTTGGATTCCAGCGCTTTGCCGTTGTCTCCCAGGCTGATGCGGATACGGGACAGGGTAAAGGGGTTGTCGCTCTGGCTGGCAATTCCGTAAGCCGTGGTAACAGCTGTGGTATATCCGGCCCGGGCCACGGCTTCACGGGCAGAATCGCCATAGCTGCCGGAGGGATAACAAAAGGAAACCACAGATTGTCCGGTTAACTGTTCCAGCACCGACCTGG
>JAEEGL017036232.1_pt1 | contig 10118 bp, 8 predicted proteins | sample 9134231 | NCBI WGS metagenome assembly JAEEGL01 (sample SAMN16246548, study PRJNA631951) | gut metagenome | biome: gut microbiome; feature: rumen; material: fiber-attached | host: Bos | place: Iran: Karaj | collected 2018-10 | reverse complement strand
TTATCTGCTCAGCCGGGGAATTGACATTTACGAACAGGGATATGTCAAACGGCCGGAGGTCGTGGATTCCTCGGCGGTTATCGATTCCGGAGATGGTGTACATGAATCTGACGGCTACGGGGCTCGTACTGACGGTCAGCCAACTGGGTGACAGCGACAGATTTTGCAGGATCCTGACCGGTACGCACGGTGTGATCAACGCATATGCCAAGGGCGCTAAAAGCATGAAAAACAAGAATTTCACGGCGACGAGCCAGTTTGTCTACGGAAGCTATGAGCTGTTTTATCGCCGGAATCATTATGTGATCGACGAATCGCAGTATGAGGAATTATTCACCGGACTGCGGGAGGATATTTTTCGGCTATCAGTGGCGCAGTATCTCTGCCAGCTGACAATGGAGCTTGCGCCGGTGGAACAGCCTGCGGAGGAGAATCTTTATCTGATGCGTGCCGCGCTGTGGTACCTTTCGAGGAATACCCGCGCGCCCCTTCTGATCAAGGCTGCCTCCGAAATGCGGATGCTGAGTCTGGCCGGCTACTTGCCGGATCTTGTGATGTGCCGCGAATGCGGTATCTATGAGCATGATTGGATGTATTTCGCCCCTGAGTCGGGTACCATCAGCTGTGGAAGCTGCGGCGTGAAGCCGGGCGAGTTTGCCGTCAGGCTGAACAGGGGAGCCATGTATGCCTTTCGCCATTCGGTTTATGCCGACATCAGAAAGCTCTATGCGTTCTCGCTGGGCGAAGAGAGTCTGAAGCAGTTTTCCGAAGCGGCGGAGGCCTATACGCTCTCTAAGTTAGAAAAGAACCTTACGACACTTGAATTTTTAAAAACTATGATGTAAGATAGAATAAGAGAAAGGCACAGACGTATGACGTATGAGAAAATACTTAGAATAGCGATGGAGCAGTCTGCGCTGGATCTGAGCTGTCAGCCGGAGGACTTTTGTTCTGATCGGAACAGGGTTGTCATATCGCGGACGAACCGGCTGGCGAGGAAATATCTGGAGCTTCCGTTTTTTTGCCAGTTGGTTACATATGGTAACAGCGTGGTTGCTTCCGTAAGCGAGGATATTGCGCTGTTTGCCAAGGAATACATTGACAGGTACGGGACGGTGCGCAGCTTTGAAACGCCGGCTGTTCTTGCGCTTGACAGGGAGCTTCAGAAATTCAGCAACAGAGTGTGCTTTATGGCTCAGTATTATCTGCCGGTTCCGGAAATGATTGTTCCGGTGGCATGTGATCTGACGCTTCGTGTGATGGACAAGCCGGATTTTGAAAAATATTACCTTCCGCAGTTTGGCAACGCGATATGCGCGGAGCACAGCGACAGGGATGTATTGGCTGTGGGGGCATTTGACGGAGATAAACTGGCGGGACTGGCGGGCGCCTCCGCCGACTGCGACAGCATGTGGCAGATCGGTGTGGACGTGCTGCCGGAATACCGCGGGCGCGGGATTGCTTCGGCGATTACTTCAAAATTGGCCAGAGAGATATTCGCGCTTGACAAGGTCCCATTTTACTGCGCGGCGTGGTCGAATGTCAGGTCTGCTAAAAATGCTGTAAAAAGCGGTTTTCGTCCGGCATGGGTGGAGCTGACCGCGAAGATCGAAGAATTTGTCAATCAACTGAACGGGAGAAATGATGGAAAATCAAATTAACAGAGATTACAGGGTGCTGGAGCTTGGCAAGGTGCTGGAGATGCTGGCGGCAAAATGCTCCTGCGCTGATACGGCCGACGAAGCGCTCAGAATTCAGCCGCAGACCGATATAAATCTGGTACACGAGATGCTGCAGCAGACCTCCGACGCGTATATGCTCGCCGGAAGGTTCGGCACGCCGGGCTTTGCGGGCGCGCCGAATATATCCAATGCCCTCAGAAGGGCGCAGTCGGGCGCGGTGCTTTCCATGGGGGAACTGCTGCGGATCGCCTCTGTCATGCGGACGATACGGACGCTGCGCGATTGGCGCAGCCATTGCGAGGGCGTTTCCACCTCGCTGGACGGATTATTTATGACGCTGGCCTCCAACAACCGACTGGAGGAAAAAATTGTCACCTCTATCGACAGCCCCGACGAGATGAACGACAGGGCGTCGGCGGAGCTTTATGACATACGCCGTAAGATCAAAAACGCCGAAGCTCGCGTGCGCGAGCAGCTTGATAAAATGATCCGCTCGGCGACCAGTCAGAAATACCTGCAGGAAGCGCTTGTCACCATGCGCGACGGACGCTTCGTGGTTCCCGTCAAGGCGGAATACCGGAGTCAGGTGGCAGGTCTGGTACATGACACATCATCGTCCGGCGCGACGGTATTCATCGAGCCGATGGGCGTCGTGGAGACCAACAATGACATAAAGCTGCTCAAGGGCAGGGAGCAGGAGGAAATCGAGCGCATACTCACCGCGCTGTCCGGCGAATGCGGCGACAATGCCGATATGCTGATCGGAAGCTATCACAATCTGATTCAGCTTGATCTTCTCTTTGCCAAGGCGAATTTAGCTTACGACATGGATTGCTCGCTTCCTGTCGTGACTGCCGACGGCGTGATCGACTTCAAAAAGGCGCGCCACCCATTGATACACAAAAAGAAGGTGGTTCCCTCCGACATCCGTCTGGGAGGGGAATTCGACACGCTGATGATCACCGGTCCCAACACGGGCGGCAAGACGGTGACGCTGAAAACGCTGGGACTTCTCACCGCCATGACCATGTGCGGACTGATGATTCCCGCGGGCGCCAACAGCCGCGTTTCGGTATTTGACAGCATCCTCGCCGACATCGGCGACGAACAGTCGATCGAGCAGTCGTTGTCCACCTTCTCGGCGCACATGACGAATATTATCCGCATTATCGGGAAGGCGGGAGAACGCTCGCTCGTTCTTCTTGACGAGCTGGGCGCGGGAACCGATCCCATCGAGGGCGCTGCGCTGGCGGAGTCCATCATCGAAACGCTGCGGAACAAGGGGGCGAAGATCGCCGCCACTACGCATTACGCGGAGCTTAAGAGTTACGCGCTCACCACCCCCGGCGTGGAAAACGGAAGCTGTGAATTCGATGTGGAGACGCTTCGCCCGACCTATAAGCTGCTGATCGGACTTCCCGGACGCTCCAACGCCTTTGCGATCTGCGCTCATCTGGGAATGCCCGAGGAGGTGGTGGAACGCGCACAGACCTTCGTTTCGGGCGAGAATACCCGCGTGGAGGACGTTGTGGCGCAGCTTGACAGCTCGCGTCAGGAAATGGAGCGCAGGCTTGGGGAGGCGGAGAAAATCCGCCGCGAAGCCGAAGCGCTGAAGGCGGAAATGCTCGAAAAGGAGCGGAAGCTGGAGGACGAAAAGCGGCGTGAAGCGGAAACCGCCCGCCGCGAAGCCGAGCGCATTGTTTCGCAGGCGCGGAGCGAAGCGGATGACCTTCTTAAGGAGATCGACCGGCTGCGCAAGGATTATGAGTCCGCCAAAATATCCGCCCTCAACGGCGACGCGAAGGCGAGTCTGCGGGCGCGGCTGCGCAGGATCGAGGATTCGGTCAATCCTGTCGAGAGCCGTTCCAACGAAGGGTACGTCCTTCCGCGTGCGCTGAAGATTGGCGACACCGTCGAGGTGTTCGGTCTGAACGAGCGTGGGACGGTGCTGCGGCTGCCGGATAAATCCGGCAATGTCGAGGTGCAGATGGGCATTATCAAATCCCGCGTCAAAATAGGCGAGCTTCGTCTGGTGGAGGAGGAAAAGGTCACGCTCAACGGCGGGAAACGTCAGCCGAAGGGCGGCACCACACATGCCATTGACACGAAAAAGGTACAGACCGAGGTGGATGTGCGTGGCTGTACGGTAGAAGAAGGCATTCTGGAGGTTGACCGTGTGATCGATCACGCCGTTGTGATGAAGCTGAATGAGGTCAGAGTCATTCACGGCAAGGGAACCGGCGCGCTTCGCGCGGGATTGCACCAGCATTTCCGGAAGCACCCGAATGTCAAGTCCTTCCGGCTCGGTGTTTACGGTGAGGGAGAGACCGGTGTTACCATTCTGGAGCTGAAATAATGATTCCTTGATGCGCAATTGTCTGTCAAGGCGATTCCGCCGGACAGATTGAGCAATACTCACTAATTCTTTGTTAAGAAGGAGCAATGAAAAATGGAAGAAGAAAAAACATTGGCGATTCCTCTCGGAGGCAGCACGGCGGACGGAGAGACGGTCACCCCCACAGCGGGTCCGGTTGAATCCGCCGCATCTGACTCTGCCAGATCTGAACGGACAGAGGGCAGCAGGCAGAAGTCGGCAAAAGCCATTGTCAAATCGGACGGTGAGGCGTTTGACGTAAGCGGCACCCCGTTCTCTCAGCCCGAGGAGCCGAAGAAGCCAAGTGTCGCCGTCAAGGTTTTTAAGGCATTCGGCGCGCTGATCATTTTCCTACTGGTTGTTGCGGTGATCGGTGGTGGAATTCTTTTCTTCCTGGCGACAAGGGATGAAATGCCGTCCGCGCCGGAGATCAAGACGGATATGAAGACGGTGGCAGTGGATTCCGCCATGGAAGCGCTGAAGGAAAAGGAGATCAGGCTGAATTCGGACGAGATCAATTTGTTCCTTGATACGATCAAGGAAAAATCGGCGGAGAAGGCGGCAGAGCATGGCGTTGAAATCGTAGACCTGTTCTCGGTCATTGCCGGCGACAAGGCGACCTTCTACAGCCGCATTAAGTATAAGGGAATCACATGGCCGGTCAAGGCGGTTGCCAAGGTGAGCTTTGACGATCCGAATATTCTGATTTCGATTGAGAAGGCGAATATCGGAAGTCTCGACCTGCCGACAAAAAAGATCGTCGAATTTGTAGGAAACTACATAGTCAATGACAATCTTTCGGTCATGAACGGCATGATCTATTATGATACCACCGAGTTCAATGATCAGATCACGGAGGTTACCATCAAGCAGCTCGGACTTGAGGTCGACAAGAGCGATGAGGAACACAAGGGCTGGTGGGACAAGGTCAAGGACTGGTTCAAGGAAAAGACCGCCAATATCGTAAGCGATATTATTCACGACATGAAATTCAAGAATGTCACGGTCATAGATAACGAACTGGTCATCACCGTCACCTACGCGGAAGACTGATACTATTTTGCCCCTGTAAGCATGGATCCGTCATGCTTACAGGGGCTGTTCTTTTTCTGACGAAAAAAGGCGGCGCGTTTCCTTTTTGGGAAAAGCAACCGCCGGAATGATTTTAGCCGATTTTGCGGACAATGCAGAGAGGGGTCTGTTCGTGACCCTGACCGAGGGGATTGTCCTTGAAGATTTTTGAAAAGTATTCGTCGGGGATGTCCTCTGTGGGCTTGCCGAGAATATTGACGCCGATGTCGTTGGCGTCCACCACAATCACCATGTTGCCGCCCATCGCCTCGGTAAATTTCTTTGCCGCGTCATGGGGCTTGTCGGGCGCCATTTTCGCGTAGCCGTTGTAGGGCGGGATGGTGCAGTCGCAGGGACCGTCGATGGCTCTTGCCGAGGGTCCAAGAATATTGTAGAACACGCCGCGCTTGCCGAACAGCTTGCAGATGCCGGAGATGATGGCGGCAAAGATGATTTTGGGTCTGCCGACTGAGCGGATGGCAAGCTCCATGGTTTCCGGCATGCCCAAACCGATGCCATAGGGGGATTTGTAGACGAATTTGGTGAGGAAGCGGGCGAGACGGGAGGGCTTGATGTCCTCGATCTTGAAGGCTCTGCCCTGGCTGATGGCGAGAATCTTCTCGCTCATGTAGACCATATCGCCCTCCTGAAGATAGGGCTTGACCAGCTCGTTGAGCAGCGCGACAAGGTCGTCTCCGCTTTTGATGATGGGAGTTTTGACGGGGTAGCGCTCAAAGCTGCCGTCGTCGGTGGTTATGACAAGGTTCTTGCCCTCGTTGGGAGTAAAGGGCATGTTCTGTGCTGTTTCAGTTTCTTTTACTTCTTCGCTCATTTAACATAATCCTCTTTTCAACGTAATTGGCAGCGGCATTGCCGCGGCAGCCTTCATATTATATAGCTTTCTGGCGGAAATTGCAAGTAGCCCCGGTAAGATTCGCCGTTCTTTTGCAAAAAAATGCGCCAGCGACAAAATAATTAATGATAATACCTATAAATCCGTCATCTCTTTTTCTTGAAGATGACACCGACAACCTTCGGCCCCGCGTTAACAGCGATGGCGGCGCCGATCTGATAGAATCCGGCAGCCGGGTAGCCCATCTTCTGATACATCGCCTTGGCAAGGTCGTCGCATACCGAGGTGTCGTTGCCGTAGACAATGCAATAGGGGGTCTGCGGCTCGATTTCCGCGGCGGTTTTTTTGACGATTGTCGGAATGATCATCTTGTCTCCGCGCACCTTTTCATCGGTGGTGATGACATGATCGAATATTCTCATAATGGGCTTGAGTCCCAGCGCGTCGCCGACAAATGCGGCGGCAGCGGGAATGCGCCCCGATTTCTTCGCGTATTTCAGAGAGTAGGGCGCGAAGAAGATCGTGCAGTTCTCCACCCAGTTGTTGATGAAGTCGACGATCTGCTCCACGGTTGCGCCGCGCTGCACCATTTTGGCGGCTTCGACTGCCGCGTAGCCGTAAGCGCCGGAATAGCTTCTGCCGTCGATGGAAATGAACCTGATTTTGCCCACCGCTTCGGGATTGTCCTCGTAGAAATTGTCGGCGGCCAGGATGGAATTGTTATAGGTGGCGGAGCCTTGCGCGTTGATCAGCACACAGATCACGTCGGTCACGCCGTCTTTATACATTTCCTCAAAGACCTCCTGAAACTCGAACGCGGTGAACTGAGAGGTCAGGGGGAGTCCGTCGTAAGCCTCCATCATGCTGTAGAATTTGTCGTTGCTGAAATCCACGCGGCTGACGTAGGATTTATCCCCCATTGCGATCTTGAAGGGAACCACCTTGATATTGTACTTTTTCTCGTGCCTCTCGGAAATGTCGCTTGCGGAGTCGGTTAATATCCTGATTTTTGACATAGCATTACTCTCCTAACTTGGTGCATATCATTATAATTCCAAAAACAAAACAGAAAAAAAGAGGGAGGAAGACGCTCAGTTGACCGCGCCAAGCGCGTCCGGTTCCTCGGTGAGGGAAAAAAGCTTGTCGCTGATAGTGAAAAGCGTGCGATAGAATACGTCAAGATCCGCCTTGGGAATGGAACCGCTGACATATTCAAAGGCTTTCTCGATGAGAAGGTCAAGATCCTTTGCGATGCGCCTGCCGGCTTCGGTCAGCTTGAACTTATTCCTGTACTTCTGACCGGTTCCTGAGCATTTGGTGATATAGCCCTTGTCCGTCAGCTCCGATACGACGCGGGAAATCTGCGCCTTGTCCATATGCCCCGCGCGGGAAAGCTCCGAGGCGGTCAGACCGTCCTCCTGCTCTCCTAACTGCACCATAAACAACACATGGGAGCTTTTCAGACCGTATGACTGCATAATCTCGCTTTTGATCTTCTGGATGCTTTTACATATAAGCGACATGGAAACATCAAACAATTCAAATCTGTTTTCCAGCATATACAGCATCGTCCTTTCACAACGCATTGAATTGTCTCAGTTGTTTATAAACATTATATATGAAAATTGTTGATATGTCAACATGTTCACACAAAATACATATGTAAACTTTAACATATAGAGAATTTGATTTTAGTGTATAACGCACAAATTGACCTGCTCGCTTTTGCTTCTGTCTCAAAAAAATGCGTCTCACAAGACATTCTGAGCAGTCATGTGAGACGCGTTTGATGGGTTTGTTATGCTTCTGTCGGCATTTCGGTCAGCTCGTCGGGACGAGTACTGTCGGCGGTTCCGTCAAGAATATTCTCAAAATACCCGCGAAGCTGGGAGAGATCGTCGACGTTCAGCTTTTTGAGAAGATTACGGCTCTGGGCGCGAACCGTGTTGCGGGAGAGCATCATTTTATCGGGGAGCTGTTCCATGTTGTATCCGCCCAGAACAACGAGGTCAAGAATGTATTTTTCCCGGTCGCTCAGCTGTAATTCCTCTAATTTGCCGATGATCAGTTCTCTCAGCAGACGGTGGCGCTCCAGGCTCTCCTGCGTAAGACCGTACTTCTTCAGCAGCGAGAAGACGGCAGGTCCGCCGAGAATAAGCAGGACGCCGATTGCCGCCACGATCAGGTTTGTGTCCTTGATGGGAAGCAGGTAGTTGAAAACGTCGGCGGCCAGTCGCGCGGCGATCACGCAGGCGTATCCGAAAATCGCGTAGAACATCGGGTGCTGTCTGTCCATGGCGAAATTGATGATGAAGATATAGACAAACACAGCAAAGCAAGCCTGACCGATAAAGCTGCAAATGAGAAATACCGTTTCCTCGGTTTGCGAAAAATAGGGGAGATGCAGCATGATCCCAGTGAATGCCATGAAGCAAACCCCGTAAATATACAGCGGTGTGACCTTGTGAAATCGGACAAAAAGAGCGATGATGACAGCCGCCACCACGTAAGAGATATATGTATACAGCCCGTAATGACGGAAGATGGGAACGTACATTTCATAGCCGAGCGTGTTGATCCTGCCGAGGCACAGGTAATAGATGCCCGCCAGCACAAACAGTAGTCCGTAGGCGCCGGGGATATTGTGAAGAAGAATCCTGTGCGAAGCCTCGGAGTAGCTGATGATGGGCATCTGCTCCCTGGAGAAGCCGGAGGAACGCACGGTCAGCAGCGCGAGCGCGCCGGAAAGAATGGCGAGCGCGTAGATACCGCGCGTCATATCCATATAGGTATAGATCACATGGTCGGCATACCTCACCAGACCGCCGATGGCAATGCCGCCCGCCACGGCAAAGAGCCGGTGACTTACCCGGATGCTCAGCAGACGGGAGAAAACAGCAAGCACGCCGAATGCCGCGCATATGCCGGTGATGACCGAATAGATGCTGAAGGAGTCGGCGTTGGTGAAGGCGAGGGCAATGCCGCTTTCCGCCATGAGGATCGCCGGGACGACCCGGAAAAACCTGTGTTCTAACAGTCCCTCAAAATCCAGATGGAACATGAGCATGAGCATGACGCCAAGCGTCACGGCAAGCGACGCCCCGAAAACAATGTTAGTGACCTCATAGAGCGATGAAGTGCCGTATATTTCAAGGCTTTTTTCGCAAATAAATTTGACCGTCAGGTACCATCCGATAAAACCGCCGATACAGATCGCACCGCCTACAGAGCTTTTAGTGAAGCTTCCGAATAAATTTTTGATCACCTGTCGAACCCTCCGCATCTGTTATTGTGAATGCGTATTAACTCAATATAATAATACCACAATTCGATGGATTATTCAATAAGCAATAAGATATTTTTAACAAAATAAAAAAATAATTTAAAGTAATACACAAAACACTTGAATTTTCTTTTGAATTGTGCGATAATAAGAGTAGAAAGACGGATGCTGTTCCGAAAAAAAAGGAGTTGAGATTGCAATATGTTTATAAAGCTGCTTCTCGCTCTAATATCTTACAAAGGACTGAAAAAAATGGACGAAAAATTCAACAAGAACGTAAATCCTGACGGAAGCAAAAAATCCGGTATGGCATGGAAAATTATCCTGATGATCATTCTGGCTGTTCTGGTGCTCTCACCGATCGACGCTCTTCCTGACGTCTTGCCGGTCGTCGGCTGGGTGGATGACGTCGCCTATGTCGCGGGCATTATAGGTACTGCCGTCGGTATGCTCAAGGGCAAGAGAGCGCAGCAGATTCCCGGCGCTCCCGGCGCACAGGGCTATATTCCCCCGATGTACAATGAAGTTAAGAGCAACAAAAGAAGTAAGTAACTGACCGTACCCCGCAGAGGGGGGTCCACAATACATGCATGATTTGCGGTGTTCTTCACTATTGATGAATGCCGCATTTTTTGTGTAGAGCCTGTTGACGATAAGGAGAATGGAACAAATGCAGAAGATTCATACAAAGATTGTCCGGAAGCTGTTGCGCGGGACGGCATGGATGCTCGCCGCCGCCATGCTGATGATCTCGGCCGCTTCCTGCCATTCCGGAGAGAAGCCCGCTTCCGACGAACCGGCGAAGGTGCTTGACAGCCGGGAGGAGGCGTCGCTGAAGGCGTTTCTTGTCAGTTT
>JAEEGL016724859.1_pt1 | contig 10118 bp, 10 predicted proteins | sample 9134231 | NCBI WGS metagenome assembly JAEEGL01 (sample SAMN16246548, study PRJNA631951) | gut metagenome | biome: gut microbiome; feature: rumen; material: fiber-attached | host: Bos | place: Iran: Karaj | collected 2018-10 | reverse complement strand
TTCTTTTAAGGAAAAGGTTTGAGCCACTATTGAATTTCACTGCAGCATTCAGGGCTTGTTCTAGTTTTTTCTCGCTCTTCATAGATTTTATTTCCATAACATATTGGGAGGCATAAGAATGGAGCACGTCTTGCATATCCGCATACAATAACTCATTACAGGATATTTTTCTGACAAAATTCATTTCTCACCTCTCTTAATTTTTAACGTTGTGGTTTTTGCAAATTCATTTTTCTTTATCACATATTTGTTAATGCGTTTATAATCCGGCAATTCTGCATTTATTTCTTTAATAAGCCTATTTATTCTATGATCGAGCGACTTATCTTTTCGAATTTTATCTTCTGGCACTATTGTGGCAACAATCTGTAGGCCAGACTTTTTCTGAATTCCAGTTACGACGCTTTCTTTGACTATGTCGCTATAATTAATTAGTGTCTCTAGCTCTTCCGGATAAATGTTTTTACCGTTGCTGGTCACGATAACATTCTTCTTTCTACCAACCACTTCTAGGTTGCCGTCATCTCTTATTCTACCCAAGTCGCCGGTATAAAGCCAACCATTTTTCAGGACTTCTTTGGTGGTCGCCTTATCACCATAATAGCCCAACATAACTTGTGGAGCCTTGGCGATAATTTCTCCAACGCCAGTTGCATCTGGATCGGTTATTTTTAGATGTACGCCATTTAATGGTCTGCCGACGCCAATCTTGCTCTTCACAAACATTCCGCGAATGGTTAGGATCGGCGAGCTCTCCGTCAATCCATAGCCTTGGTAAATATTAAACCCTAAATCATCCAGATAGTCGAAAACTCTTTGGTCTAGCTCCGCTCCACCACAAGCAATCATACGAACTTTACCTCCAAATTTAGCATGGATACTAGAAAAGAGAGGCTTTCTTATGTCGATATGCAGCGATTTAAACGTCCTACTGACGGTAACTAATTTTTGCAAAGCTTTTTCTTTGTGCGCTTTTCTAGCTGTAAGCTTAATATTATTCATGATGTATTCAAGTAATCTCGGCACTACTACAAGCGCAGTTGGTCGATAAAAACACATCTCCTTCTGCATGTCTTTGACGTTTTTACAAAAACAGATTGAACAGCCATTGGTAATAGGCACCAATACTGCGCACATTAAGGTGAGAGTGTGGTGGAGTGGTAAAATCGTATAGTATCTATCGGTGGTTTTTAATTTAAAAGCGGCCGCCGAAGAATAGGCGCAGGAAACCAAGTTCTTTTCGGACAACATGACAATCTTGGATTTAGAGGTTGTGCCGGAAGTTAAAAATAGCGCAGCGCATTCGCGTTTTGGTGTTTTATTGATTTTACGATCTGGCGCCTGTTCGAGTATATCATTGATTGTATCTATGTGTTTTATTTGAATATTCTTGGGCAAGCGACCTGTTCTATCTTTTGTTGAGTCATCGTAAAAGATAAAATCCAAACCGATACGCCTAGCTGATAGTAAAAGTTCTTTTTCCGGGAGCTCTTTATCTAGTGGAACTATTGTCCCGATGTCGGTAGCTACAGCAAAGAATAGTAGTAGCCAGTTGTAAGAATTAGACGCATAAATGCCAATCTTTTTGCCAATTAAATCATTGCCTATAAAGTAACTTGATAACCTTTGAGTGTCTTCATAAAAATCCTCATAAGTTTTCGTAAAACCTTCGCCAACAAATAAAGTTTTTTGTCCATATTTTTGGACGCTTTCAAGAAGCATCGTGGAGAAATTATTAATTTTAGTCATACAACTTCTCCATGCCTTCCTCTAATTTATCTATAAGGATACCCGCATCCGAATCTTTTTTAATCTCTAGCTTGATGGATGTTGCGATTGACTTTATATCATCTGGAAAAGTATCATTATTTAAATTAATTCCCACTCCTACTACGGCATATTTTAACGCATCAGCTTTAAAATATGTTTCAATTAAAATACCACAGACTTTTTTATCATTAATCTTTATATCATTTGGCAAAACTACTTTTGACTTTACGCCGTACAGTTCGTTTAGAATCGCAGATATAATATGTGGTATGCGTCCCAAATCACCCGTTCTCAGTTCTTTATCTCCATCCTTGTTTCTTAATAGAAAGCTAAGAGTTATGCTCCTGCCTAGTTCGGAAAACCATTTCCTATCAAATTGGCCACGTCCGTTAGTCTGAGACTTGGCAATAACCAAGATATTCCCAGGCGTCTTATTTGCTGTTTTCCCTACATAATCATTTGTGCTATCAATGCTTTCTAAAATAATTCTTTTCATCGCTCACTCCATTTCTTAAACACTAAGCAAGCGTTGTGTCCGCCGAAGCCAAATGAGTTTGATAAGGCGTAGTCACTGTTAATTGTTTGTTCTTTTTCAGGAATATTCAATACGCAGTCATCATCTAAATCTAATTTGTATATACTGCCGGGTACAATATCTTTCTCTAGCATTAATATAGTGGCTATAGCTTCTACGGCACCACTAGCACTCAGCAAATGCCCGATTTGCGACTTAATTGACGACACTGGTGGGCATCCTTTATTCCATATCTCGCGAATGGCTTTTGCCTCAGTTCTGTCTCCTAGTACTGTAGACGTGCCGTGTGCATTGATATATCCAATATCGCCAGTGTTGATCTTGGCACAGGCAATGGCATCCAGCATAGCATCCTTGCTTGATAAGCCTTCATAGTCTGGTGATACCATATTGAAGGCGTCCGAGTTGTTGGCATAGCCTACAATCTCAGCATATATCTTAGCTTTTCTTTTTAGCGCGTGCGATAACTCTTCTAAAACTAGAATTCCGGTGCCCTCACCTATCAAAAAACCATTACGTTTTTTATTAAAAGGAATTGAAGCATATTTTTTATCTTCGCCAACATAGATAGCTCTCATTGCAGCAAACCCAGCGAGAGTTAGTGGCGTTATTGATGCATCTGCTGCCCCGGCAATAAAAACGTCGTGGGAGCCATCTCTAATTTTTAAAAATGCTTCACCTATTGATACGCTACCACTTGCGCAGGCCGCCACATGGCACATACTGCCGCCTTTGGCGCCTAAGTCTATTGATACTTTTGCTGCGGCCGTATTTGGCAAAACCGACTGCAGGAAGTATGGCGAAATTCTAGTTGCGCCTTTTGCATCTAATTGTCTCACACCGTCGCTTAATGTCTCCGGTCCACCAATGCTTGTTGAGATGTAAACCCCAACTTTCTCGGCGTCTTCTATGTTCATGTCTAGCCCAGAATCGTTCCACGCCTCACTTCCGGCGATTCTCGCAAAGTTTGTAAACCTTGAGTCAAATTTCGTATCTCTTTTTGGTAAGGATGACAGATCTAAACCCTTAACCGTTGCCGCTAACTTTACGGGTGATTCGACAAATTCTTCTGCATCTAAAACACTAATACCATCCTCACCAGACTTTAGGCTATTCCAGAAGTCTTTTACACTATTACCAATAGGAGTAATCGCACCTAACCCAGTTACTACTACTCGTCTCATTCTGTAATCCTTTCAATATCTTCTAATGATTCAACTTTCTTCACCTTGGCTCGCCCACCCTTTTCTTTGCATATTTGACGAATTAAATTTACTGGTGTAGCCCCAATGCCAATACTGATAAACTCATCTACTGAGCTGTCTAGCATATTCTCAATAATGCTCTGAAACTGCACTGGGTTCACTAAATGTTTCACCATCGTCTCCCTTATATCACCGTCTATCTTTTTGCCAGTCAAATTGCAATAAATTGGTAGAGTAGGCGTTTTCCCACTAAACCTATTCAAAAACTTTCCCATTTTTTCGCTAGCATCATTCAAATATGGGGAATGAAAGACACCATTCACCTGCAAATCAACTATAGAAGCATTTTTAAAATGTCGAAGAGTATTTTTGAACTCATTTATTTTTGTCTTCTCTCCACCAACTACGGTTTGCAGGGGTGAATTATAGTTTGTAACAAAAAGACCATGTTTCGTTGCTATTTCCTGGATTTCTTTTGTTGGCACACCAATGCATGCCACCATGCCAGTGTTCGTGCTCTTTAATGCGTCATCCATTATTTTTTGTCTAAACTCCAAAATCTGTTCTAACTCTTCAATGCTAAAAACATTCGCAATAGCAAAACACGCATATTCCCCAAGGCTAAGACCTGCTACCACGTCTGGCTTAATATCGTTTGCGATTAATATCTTTGCTAGAGCAACGCTCATCCAAAAAGTAACCAGCTGAGGATTATGAACTCCTAGCTCTTCTCCTTGTCCTGTAAAAATAAATGCTCGTTTCATTTTTTATCCCAGCCCCTTATTCTATTATACCGCCTAGCGAGCAATTGCTTTATCTCCAATTTGTTTAAAATTGCTAGAGACTCAGCAAAATAATTTTTTATTTGCGAAACATTGTACTCCAATGTGCCTTCTTTTAATACGTTGTCAATCAACCCGTCGCTATATAGGTCCTTAGCCGTAAACCTCATATTCCTCAGCAACTCCGGCTGGACTTTAGGCTTATCGAAGATAATAGTAGAATAGGATTCAGGTGATATGACCGAGTAAGTCGCTCCGCTAAACATGGCAAGGGTATCTGCGACGGATAGCCCCAATGCGCCACCACTGCATCCTTCTCCGGTGACAATCGTGATTACCGGTGCCTTCACTTCGAGCAGATTCATCATGCTTTCAGAAATAGCAATGCTTTGACAATTCTTCTCCGCGTCGTCTCCTGGGTGTGCGCCTGGACTATCTAACAATATTAAAATTGGTAGATGAAATTTTTCAGCTAGTTTTGCTATTCTGATTGCTTTTCTAAAACCTTCCGGTCTAGTCATTCCATAATTATTCTCTATGTTTTCATTCAAATTTCTGCCTTTGTTCTGGATAATAAAAGCGACTTTTGTACCAGATATTTTTCCAAGTCCTGTTAGTATGCTTGAATCATCATAAGAAATACGATCGCCCTTTAATATGATTGGTTTGTCGAAAAGCTTATAAAGATAATCAATTCCCACTGGCTTAGAATTATCCCTGATGTTTCGGAGAATTCTCTCTGGTTGTTTGCTGCCCAAATCATATTCTGGGGTTTCGGTTTCAATGTGTATTGTATTATTCTTATTCAACAAATCTAAAAGTTCTAAAATAGTATCAAATAAGTGCCTTCGTTCGCAAATCATATCTATGCCACCACTTCTCAGCACATATTCTGCACTTTGAAAATCGTCAGCAACTTGTTCGTGTAATATATCCTTTACCAACATTTTACCTCCGAACCCAATTGATGAATTTGGCTCAGCGATATTTATATCACCCATTAATCCAAAAGATGCAGTTGTGCCACCATAAGTTGGATCCGTTAGGATAGAGATAAATGGCAGGCCTTTTTTACGAAATTTCATCAAAGCAGCGTCAATCTTCGCCATTTGTACTAGACCAACGGCACCCTCTTGTATACGCACTCCTCCTCCAGCACAGAAAGCTACGATAGAAAGATTGTTCTTCGTTGCATATTCAAAGGCCCTCGCGATTTTTTCGCCATTTGCTTTTGATAAAGTGCCGACCATAAAATATCGTTCCATCAAGATAGTGACGAAACTTAAATTGTTTACTTTGCATTTGCCAACGACGACAGACTCAGTAAGCCCAGTACGGTTTTTGTCTCGTTCGAATTTTTCACTATAGCCATATATCTTTGAATTGTCTATGTCGCACTCTTCAAAAAGTTGTTTGAATTTTCCACCATTGTTTTGTATCATTTCTACTCTTTTTAAAACAGGCATTCTCTCGTGGTGTTTACACTTTTTACATACTAGGAACTTATCCAGATCTTCGCCACAGCATGAGCAAACTAGCCTATTTAGAATTTTAGCATTACGCTCTTTTATTCTTTTCTTTTGTTTATCTAGGATACTCATTAGTCATCCTCTCCGAAATAGCTGTATCTACCCGTCATGTAATCTACTCGGCTGATAGTCTCAAATAGCTCGTCAACATTAGTATGAACACCCATAATTATTACCTCATCAAGCGCGAGTTTCATCTTCGAAATTACCATTAGCCACTCATTGTCGCTTACTCTTATATTTGCAATTAGCGGATCAAAATATGGTTTCATACTGTATCCTTGATAAATATACGAGTCTATTCGCACGTCTTTTCCCGTAGGCAAGTTAAAAATATCAATCTCACCAGTATTTGTAGCAGACATTCTACATTCGATGGCGCATTTTTTAGCGCTAACTTTCGTTGGAAGATGGCATTTCTCGCCTGAAGCTATTCTGATCTGCTGTTCAACAAGATCTATGCCTGTAGCCTCTTCCGTTATAGTGTGCTCAACTTGTAATCTAGAATTTATTTCAAGGAAATAATAATTCATCTGCTTATCTACCAAAAATTCGACCGTCCCGACATTATCAAATCCAACTTCTGCGACAAGTTTAGTGGCATCTTGTTCCATTTTTTCTAATAACTTTTTCGATATACTGGATACTGGGGTTTCTTCAATGACTTTTTGATAGTGTGATTGCACAGAGCAATCTCTGGCTGGGAGAATAGAAATTTTACCGAATTTATCTGCGACAAACTGTATATCTATATGCTTGTATAAATCTATTATTTGCTCCAAGAAGAAATCGTCGCCACTAAACCCTGCACTTAAGTTTAGTTTGGCGGATTTAAGACAGTGATCAAAATCGTCTTTATTTTTAACTATTTTTATGCCTTTTCCGCCACCGCCGAAGCTTGATTTGATCATTAATGGATATTTGTCTTTATTGGCAGGTGAAATGACTGGAATTCCTAATTTTTCCGCTATTTTTTTCATTAGAACTTTATTGGCGGTTTTTTCTAGAACGCTGCCCGATGGGCCAATGAATGTAATTCCACATTCTAGGGCCAGTTTTGCAAACTCATCGTTCTCACTTAAAAAGCCGTACCCGGGGTGCAAGGAATCACATCCCGTCTTTTTTGCCGCCTCTAGAATCGCCGGAATATTAAGATATGATTCCGACGGACTATTACCCCCGATGCAGATTGCCTCATCAGCCAAAAACACCGCTAATGTGTCTTTGTCGCATTTTGAATATGCCACGACCGTTCTAATACCCAAAATGCGGCAGGTTCGTATTATTCTTACTGCTATTTCTCCTCTGTTTGCAATTAACACTTTTTGGATCATATATAATCAACCTCGAAAAGCCTAGAATTATATTCTACGGTCTCGCCGTTTTCCAAGTACGCTTTCTTCACAATCAAGTCAGCCGGTGCGCAAATCTTATTCATTATTTTCATACTTTCAATAACACACAAAGGCTGACCCTCCTTAACCCTTTCGCCAATTTGTACGGCTGGGGATGCATCGTAATAAGTACCTACTAGCGGCGATAAAATATGCCTATCAGAATAGTCGTCATTTTCTCGATCTGCTTTAGGATTATTTTTCTTTACAGTAACCCTAAAATCGGCATCTTCATACTCAAACTCAGTTGCTGTAGAGTTATCAAAATCGGTTAAAATCTTTTTTAGTTTGTCAATCGGCACTTTCTACACCTTTCTTCGCTAGTAAATCCAAGCAATCCTTTACGGTCTTTAATTTAGCAAGTTCGCTTTGCTCGACTTTGATATTATATTTTTCTTCAAGTGAAAGAACTAGTTGTGTAGTTGCCAAGCTATCAATCATCAAATCGTCCCTCAGGCTAGTTTCCAACGTAATATCGTCATCGATACCTAATTCTTCGTCTAAAAAGTTTTTGAATTCCTCTAGCATTTTATATCTCCATTAATAATATATTTGATGTCAATCCCGCTGCCGTCCCACATAACATTACTTTGTCGCCGGTATAAATTTTTCCTTCCTCTAGCATTTTACATAACATAAATGGGACCGAAACGGACACTTGGTTGCCAAAACTATCAACGCGATTTACGTATTTGTCTTCTGGTATTCCTAATTTTTTCATGATTAAAGGCAGAGCCTTACTTGCTTGGTGCGGAATTACTAGATCGACGTCATCCATCGACAAGTTGGTCTCTGCTCTAAATTCGTCAAACATTTTTGGCAATTTTCTAGTACAGGCACGCAGGATATCAAGACCTTCCATTTTGAAATAATACTTGTGACGGTTTTCATCGTTCATCTTGGTAGCATTAAGACCAGTTAAGCCGCCGACGATTTCTGTAGCATGCGCATCTTCCGACCAGGTACATTGTTTAGAGGCTATTACGCCTTGTCCTTTATTGTCAGTATGAGAAAGAATAATTGCTGCAGCTCCGTCAGAGAATAGCTCGTAAATCTCTTTTTTATCCTCTGGGAGTCCAGGACTAGCCAGTTCACTTGATATGATTAGGATATTCTTATATGTACCTGCCGCAATCAAATATGACGCTATATCTAGCGCAGTTATAAAGCTAGTACAAGTAGTATTGATATCCATAGCGGGGACACTATGACCGTTCATGATTTGCCCGTGTATTAAACTTGCCGTACAGGGGATTGGCTGTATACCTACAGCTGAAGCAGATATTATCAAATCAATGTTTTCTGGTTTTAGCTTTGCATTCTTTATTGCTTTTTTAGCGGCGTTTGTTGCCATAAAAAGCTGGGTTTCTTCGCTTGAAGCCCTGTATCTAGTTTGGTCACCAAACACTGCTATATTTTCTGGTAAATAATACCCGTAGCCTAGTATCCTGCAATTTCTCATTTTGCTATCCTTTCTACTCGCTTCATCTTTTTACTAAAATCAGATTCATATTTCTTGAAAGTAGTGGTTGGTATTTTGAAATTCATTTTTTTGGCAAGATCTTTTAATTCTTCTTTGATTAGTTTTTGATTTTCAGCGTCTATATTATCGAGATAAAAAGTAACTTTTTTCGATGGTCCTTGCACCACTCTATAGTTCTTTATTCTCGGTACATATAATATCACTCTGGCGATAAAATCAGGAAACACTTTTACTATCCCACCATTTACGCCGTCAAATTCAAAAACATCGTCCATCCTTCCTTCAATCTTTTTAAGCCTTGTCATGGAAGTCCCACATCTGCACGGCCTTTTATCCTCAGCTAAAATATCATTTAGCCGATATTTGACAATAGGCTGAGTTTTTCTGACGAAATCTGTAATGACCGGAGTGAACCTTTCATTATCGAGATATTCTTTTTCGATGACTACTACATCTTCGTTGAGATGTAATGAACCATATTCGCAGGTATACCCAAGGAAGCCTTCAGTACATTGATACACTTGGTATATTATCTTCTGCTTGAGAGCCCTTTTTAAAAATTGCTCGTCTTTTTCGGTTAATACTTCTGCGACCGAAATAACCCTTATCGGATCAATGCTTAGTTTCTTTGTTTTTACGGCCTCCGGCAAAACAAGAAGTACTGATGGCGGCGCAACCAAGATTGTCGGCTGAAACTCTTGCAACTTTGCTATATTTTCTTCCATTGGCTTTAAGATGTCAAAGAACTCAAATTTAAGCACCTTGCTATTTGATGACTCGTATAAGTTGTTGTCGGCCCGAAGGAAAAATGCAACTTTAGTCCCAAAGATTTTGCCTTTTGGTAACATCTTAGCCATCATGCCACCCACCCATGTTGCTATTTCGTCATCACTTAAAACAAATACTCCACGATGTCCACTTGTCCCAGATGATAAGCCCACAGAGTAATTATTTAGTTTTTCTGAAAAATCACGACTTTTTTCACTATCTATGGCTAGCTTGAGAGCATCGTCCTTTGATATCCTAGCCGTATTCATTTCGTCAAAATTATCCATCATGACTTTTTTGTTCATATATGGTAACTCTTCAAAAGACTTATTGTTAAGCTTTTGAAAGTATGGGGAATGATGTTTAAAGAAATCCAGTTGCTTTTTTATTTGCTTTTGCTGATATTTTTCTAGCCTTCTTCGACTTTTAAATTTGTGAAAATATCGAGCACGAATAAATGTTTTGAGTATTAAGCCTTTATTCATAGTAACTCCTTTTCGTCGTATGTGCCATGACTAAATACTAGTCTGACGCCTTTTTCCTCTAATACTTTAAGATTATCTAAGGTACTACGATATTTTTTCATGTTGTCCTGTATTAGTGACGCAGGGAACTTCATGTGGTATGATACCTCAATTAAATCGTTTCCCCA
>JAEEGL016564562.1_pt1 | contig 10118 bp, 8 predicted proteins | sample 9134231 | NCBI WGS metagenome assembly JAEEGL01 (sample SAMN16246548, study PRJNA631951) | gut metagenome | biome: gut microbiome; feature: rumen; material: fiber-attached | host: Bos | place: Iran: Karaj | collected 2018-10 | reverse complement strand
GGAGTACGGAGTATGTCTGCCGGCGGGATTCCTCTGTTACGGAATAGACGTATCCCACCATCAGGGGCAGATAAACTGGCGTGACGCGGCGCTCTCATCGGCCGTAAATGAGTTCCCTATAAGGTTCGTGATAATGAAGGCGACCGAGGGCAGCACGTTTACCGACCCTGAGTATACCTATAATATCCGCGAGGCCCGGACCGTGGGTTTTGTATGCGGAGTCTACCATTTCTATGATCCCGGCGTATCGCCGCAGAAACAGGCTGAACACTTTATAAACACCGTAAAGCTGCAGAAGGGTGACCTGGCTCCGGTGGTTGACGTGGAGCGTTCCGGCCGTTCTTCGGGAGACCTGCAACGTGAGTTGCTGGAGTTCCTCAAGGCGCTTGAGACCCATTACGGAGTCAAGCCCATAATCTATGCCTCAACCAAGTTCCGTAAAAGACACCTTAATAATCCGGCCCTTGACAACTATCCTTTCTGGGTGGCACATTACTATGTGGCACGCCCCGAGACTGATAAGCCGTGGGCTTTCTGGCAGTTTACTGACCATGCCAGAGTGGAGGGCATCAGGGAATACACGGATTTCAATGTATTCCGTGGCACTGAGTCCGATTTCAATTCCCTGCGTTTGAAATAATAGGGATTTTCCCCTGATTGATTAGGGATTTTCCGTGATGCGGGTACTATTACCTGATTATTTTTGCATTGGAAACAAACCCCAAAACGGAACGGTTATGAAAAAGTCAGTATTATTTATAGCACTCATGGCAGTCACAATGACAGCCGGTGCACAGAGAAATGACCTGTACTCAACCGGTAGGAACAAGTCAAACCAGTCTTCCGGAACTGAAACATCGGTCATAACAAGGACACCCTCCAGCACGGTACCCGCTCAGACTGTACCGGCCCAGACAATCCAGTCCCAGACCATCCAGTCACAGACTGTACAGGCCCAGACCGTACCGACTCAGGCTGCTCCCGTCATCACCACTACTCCCAAGATAATAGTAGACCGTGATCCTGATGAGTATAACCGCCGATATACATACGGAACAAGTCAGATACAGTATGAGGACGGATCGATAATGGATGATGTACCCACAGTTTACATACATGACACCATTTATGTATCTGATGAGTATGAGAAGGAGGACCGCTCATCATACGCCGAGGGTTACAGCGACGCCGTTGATGATTTCTACCTGACCCGCCGCCTGTACCGTTTCCGTCATCACGCACGTCCCTATTACAGTATTGTTGACGATATCCTTTGGGATATAGTATTCTGGGACAATTACTTTGATGACAGTTACTGGTACTACTCACACACCTATTATTATGATCCCTGGTTCTATGATACCTGGTACTATGATCCCTGGTATTATGACTCATGGTATTATGATCCCTTCCATTACAGGGCATCATACTATCACAGACCGGTATACTATTACTCAGGACCTACCTATATAGTAGATAACAGGTCATCATCCTATGTACCCAACCGCAGGATCAACGGTGGTGGATGGGACAGGAACCTGAGCCGCTCATCGGACAGTTTTGCATCAAGTACATCAGGCCCCAGCCGTGTGGTTAACCGTAGCGGAAGCGCAGGAGGCAGCGGCAGCTCTGCAGCCAGGACAATTGCCAGAGCATCAACTGACAATCCCGGTCGTGAGGGAGACAGGGTACAGACACGTAACAGCTCTACTGCAAGCGGACCTGCACGCGTAGCATCAAGGTCAACCAACAACACCGCAGTCAGAACCGTTACACCTGCAACAGAGAGCCGTTCAAGCGCATCTCGCAGCGTAAGCAGCAGCGCCACTACATCCAGGAGCACTCAGTCATCAGGTTCTACATATGACCGTCCCAGCAGCACCAGCGGCCCCAGCCGTACTGCAACAAGCAACGGTACACGTGTGGTATCCAGAAGCAATACAGGCTCTGCCCAGTCAAGCAGCTCTGCCAGCACACAGCGCAGCACAACCGGAACACAGCGTAGCGTAAGCAACAGCAGCACCAACAGCTCAACTCAACGCAGCGTAAGCAGCTCTACCAGTGGCCCGTCACGCACCGTGAGCAGTTCTAGCAGCAACTCATCACGCAGCGTAAGCAGCAGCTCAAACAGCAGCACATCACGTAGCGTAAGCAGCAGCTCCAGCAGTTCATCACGCAGTTCAAGCAGCAGTTCTGCACGCTCATCAAGCAGCAGCTCAAGCAGCTCATCACGCAGCAGCGTAAGCTCAGGTCCCAGCCGCAGCGTAAGCAGTAGCAGCAGCTCCGTATCCAGCCGCAGCTCAGGTGGCAGCAGCTCCGTATCCAGCCGCAGCTCAGGTGGCAGCAGCTCAGGCCCTTCAAGGTCAGCCAGCCCTTCAAGCAGAAGGTAACAGATTGACAGTTAGTGAACAGTATATCCTATTATTGAATTATTAAATATTTAAGAATATGAAAACCAGTAAGTTGTTGATGAGTGTAGCAGCCTTGACGGCAAGCTTGTCAGTAGGAGCACAGACCTCATTCGATGCAGCGAAACTATATGAGGAGGAACTTAACGGTACCGCACGTTACATGGGTATGGCCGGCGCAATGAGCGCCCTGGGCAGTGACCCGTCGGTTATCGGACATAACCCTGCAGGTATCGGTACTTACCGCACCAGTGACCTTAACGCGTCAATTTCATTCTTTGGAACATCCACCAATACGGACCCGCAGTACACCGCAGCCAACCAAGGCTTGTCAAACGGTATCTATTACTACTCCGGAAACCTTAAGTCCGATATCAACATGTCCCTGGATAATGTATCGGTAGTGTTCTCAGGTTATGATGGCAGTGACAGATATATGAACTTCGGGTTCTCATATCACAGACTGCAGAATATGGACCGCACTTTTGATTATCTGGACAAGTTCTTTGACCCTGACGGTACGGATCCTACCCGTGAGTATGTGGTATACCGTCAGTACACTGAGAGCCAGCGCAACAAGATAAACGCATTTGATTTCAACCTTTCATGCAACCTGTCCGATATGCTCTACCTGGGATGGACTCTGGGTATACTGTCTACCGATACATGGTCAGAGAGCAGTTTCTATAATTATTATCCGTCAGAGGATGAGGTAGCCAATGAGGATGCCGGCTATCTGTGGGAAGGTTATGGCGGTGACAGATTTGAGTACACCATGGTTGACAAGATGAACTCGGCAAAGGGATCCGGCCTGAACATGGCATTCGGCGTAATCATCCGTCCGGTACCGGGACTGAGACTTGGCGCATCAATCAAGACCCCCACATACTTTAAGCAGAACATTGAGTATCAGGATTATCTCTATGCCTATGAGGGAACTGCACAGAGCGGAGAGCCTTACTCACCGACTCCCAATACAGACTACAAGTTCACCTCACCCTGGAAACTGAACCTGAGCGCAGGTCTTACATTCGGTCATACCGCCATAGGTGCTGAGTATGAGAAGAACTTCACACAGCGTTCATCACTGTCAGTAAACAACACCAAGATGCTGTATCAGGGTTCAAATGACTACAATGATTTCTCAACATTCAGGATCGGTATTGAGCAGAATATAGGTAACCTGGCACTGCGCGGCGGTTACAGTCTGAGCGAGTCAATGTTCAAGGATAACGCATACGTGAACCTCTCAGACTCTGAGTTCAACAATAAGTACCGTATGGATTGGCAGAATGACCGTCCTGGCAAGACCAAGTACTATACCTGCGGTCTGGGTTACTGCTCAGAGCCCGACCGTGACGGCACCCAGTTCTACTTTGACCTGGCTTATGTTCACGGCGTAAGAAGCAGCGTATTCAATACCAATGAGTCGGGAGCTACAAATATTGATGTCAATTACAATTACAATACAGATAAGGTTCTGTTTACAGTAGGATGGAACTTCTGACTTTGAGATAATTAGGTTGGCTCCGGCTGGTCTTGGTGACCGGCCGGAGTCTTTTTTTATCAGTCTGATACTTTAGAATTTGCCCAGTATGCGGTCCATCACCCAGTTGGTGGGGGTGGCGCTTATGCCGTCACAGGTGCATGTGGACTTGCCGTTCAGATGGTCCACCACAGCCTGTACGAGCGGGAACTGCACATGCTCAGGATTGGGAATGTCAAACTCGTGGCGTCCGTCCTTGTCATGCAGCGCGATGGGCTGGAATGTGAATATCGAGAAGCAGATCATTCCCTGGTCACCTATCAGCTCTATACGGTCCTCCTTGGCGGATTCATCGGCCACAAAACACCAGGAGCCGGAACCTACCAGCCCGTTCTCAAACTTGAAACAGGCGCTTACCGTGTCCTCGGCCTGATAGAGACCGCCGCGGTTGCTGCACAGTCCGTATGCGTCAATGATGCAGCCGCACAGCTCCTGTACCATATCAATCTGGTGCGGGGCCAGGTCATAGAAATATCCACCGCCCGATATGTCCGGGATGACGCGCCAGGGTAGGTTGGTGCTGTTGTAGTCCAGCTCCTTGGGGGGCTGTGCAAAACGAATCTGCACGTTGATGAGTTTGCCTATCTGGGGTATGAGCTCCTTGACCTTGAGGAAATAGGGAAGGTATCGGCGGTAATAGGCTACAAAGCAGGGCACTCCGGTCTCACGTGATACGCGGTTAATACGCATGCACTCATCATAGCTGTGCGCCATGGGCTTCTCTATGTAGACGGGCTTGCCGGCTTTCATGGCCATGACGGCGTAGGTGGCGTGTGATGAAGGCGGGGTGGCTATATATATGGCATCGACCTTGGGATCATTGATTATGTCCATGGGATCGGTGTACCATTTCTTAATGTTGTGCCGCTCGGCGTATGAGCGGGCTTTGGCCTTGTCACGGCTCATTACGGCCTCTATTGCAGAGCCCTCAGCCTTGGCGAATGCGGGGCCGCTTTTCTTCTCAGTGACTGCGCCACATCCTATAAAACCCCATCTGATCATAGTATATTGAAAAAGGATAGTATTGACTTAATCGTAGAACGTCCAGCTAAGACCGAACTTGACCATGCTCGGATTTGCAGGATAACCGGGAACTATGAATGAGTCACGGTTGCCCATCTGGCCGTTATTGGCATGGTAGTACATGATGTAGAACCTTACTCCGCGCAGGAAGCAGTTTACATAGGCAGTCATCAGCGGATAACCGCCCACCTCTTGTTTGTAGCTGTCACTCTGCAGATGGTACATGCCCACAGCAGGGCAGTAGCCGGGTGCGTTGTAGCGGGTAAAGAAGAACGCGTTGGCTCCCACCTCCATGTGCAGTCTCTTGTAGTATATGAACTTGAAATAGAGATCAGTGAACAGGTTCAGGGTGGGCAGAGGAATGATATCCTTGTTACCCGAGAGCTGGTACGTGAGATGGTTGTCCCAATGCAGCGGACCGGCCTGGAAATTCTGCTGCAGCGTGGCGCTCAGTATCTGGATTGAACCGCTGTGCTGAGCTGCAGTGATGGAGTAGGTGGGCTGCGTTATGGCATATTGGTCCTGAGTGACATATGTGCCGCCCTCATTCTTAAGGTACACGTAGTTGGCTATGTTCTCCACATCCAGCTGCAAGCGGGTGCCGGTCTTCTCAATCTCAAGCGATCCGCCAAACCGTGTGCGGAACACCTTGTCAAATTCCTTATCCCACCAGGCATAGGTGGAGTGCTGCTGCGCCATGAAGAACGGAGTCTCAGAGGCCGAAATATGGGCATATGCACCTATGCTGGCATCGTGCCCCATTACAGGGTAGCTCAGCTCCATCTCACCGTCTATAGAGAAATCTCCCAGGTTCTCACCCAGCAATACAGTCTCAAATTCGGCTCCGAACGTGAGGTTCTCACCCTGTGCTTTTGCAAGTGATGCACCTACTATGAAATTACCCTCATTGTAACGGCGCATGTACTCGTCATTCCTGCTGCCCAGCGTATCGGGCATGGTAAAGCTGTTGTACTCATATCGGGCAAAACCGGAAAGGCCGGCCAGTGCCCATTTTGTGGAGCCCTCAAGCAGTGACAGTGACAGGGTGTTGTTGACATAGAAGTTTTTCATCTTGTCAACCGAGTCATTGTTAAGATAGGTGTGGGCGTAGAAGCCGTCGGGAACGCTATGGAATATGTACCTGCGGCGCAGCTCACCAATCTCAAAGGTGTGGGCCAGCTTTCCGTACTCTATGTCACGGGCAAACGTGTAGACCGTATCGCCTATGCTGTCAGTGCGGTATTTGGTGGTCTTTATGGTGAGCTCCTGGTTTACCAGGGCCTGTGAGTGCTTGATGTTGTTCCAGTTATTATAGAGACGGAAGGGGATATCCTCAGGGGCATAGCTTTTCTTGCCCTCCTCCTTCTCCTCAGGGTTGGTTATGTATATGGGATCATGAACGCCTCCGTTCTCTGTGATTTTCATGTTGTCATGGTTTACGGTGGCGTAAATGTGATACAGGTCACCGCGGTAGTAGGTGTAGAGGCGTGCGTCAAACATTGACGTGGCCTGGTTCTCATATCGGCCGCGGCCCAGCTGGTAATCAAGATCGAATCCTATGCCTACCCTCTTGTTGAAATTGGCTGCAAAATAGCCCTTGATATGCTCCTCGCCGGTACGTTTGTTACCGCCCTTGTAGTAGTCAATGCTTACATGGGGTGATTTGGTATCGGTAAAACGGAACTGGTCGGGGCTCTTTACCCAGAAGTCATAGGGTGCGTCAAATATAAAATCCTCAGGATCCTCACGTTCAAACCAGAGCCTGGACAGACGGGGGGAACCCATATTGCCCAGATGGCTGTATGTGCCCAGCATACCCTCTGTAAGGTGTACGTTATGGAAAGAGTGGTGCAGTGTATCGGGATCGATAGAGTCGGGGAGACCCGTATTGGTGTTGATTGTCCACTGGTGATACTCTTTTGATACGGTACGCTCCACTACGGTCGAGTCCTTGTCGGGGTCCATGTTCATGAAACCGTCCATGGTCTCACCGTTGAACCCATCCTGATTCTGTGACAGGGTGCTCTGTGCGCTGATATGAGTGGCAAATCCAGCGAGCATGGCTGCCATCACGATAACGGTCTTGAACTGTATCTTTATGGACATGTCAGGGGATAAGTCTGAGTATGTATTCTGCAATCTTTATGAGCAGTGATGCACCGCATGCCCAGTAGAACGGCATGGTGGTGAGGGTTCCGCTCAGCTGGAGTACGAACAGTATCGTGGTAACTGCCGCTCCGGCCAGGAACAGGGTGTTAAGCGTGTATCGGGCCTTGTCTATACCGTTTCCGGGGGTGGTGCGGCGGCGCTTGGGGGCATTCTTTACCTTACCGGTAATGTCATACGCAGCACGGCTGTCCATATCGGACAGGATGGTGTATGCCCTCACGATGCTCTCATGCATGGGAGTGCCCTCCGGGTTTTCGGCAATGAGACGCTCGTATGCGCTGCGGATCTCGGCATCGGACGCAGCACTGTCCACTCCCAATATATTGTACAGTTCCTTGCTGGACGACATACGGATCAGTTGTTTGCTGAAACGGCGTCGGCCGCAGTCATGAACAGGATCTCCTTAAGGTCAATTGTCTTTACGCGGAACTTGCCGGTACTCTTAAGGAACTTGGAGCCTTTCTTGTTGTATGCCTCCTTATCGGTAATCCAGTCCTCGGCGGGGAAAGTCTTTGATCCCTCACGGCCCTCCTCATAACGGTACTTGATGTCAGTCATCTTCAAGGTGTACTTGCCATCCTTTATCGTTGCTGAGAAGTTGTATGTGATTCTGGATTCATCGACAGAGAATGCTGAGCTTTTGAATACTATCTTCTGGTCTACGTGGAATATGAAACGCTTGGCATCGGCATCCTCATTCAGGATACGTCCTGACTGTGCGTAAGGCTGAGCGAAACGTCCCTTGGCCCAGTTGAGCAGGATTGCGTAGCACTGTTCTTCTGATATACCCTGGGGGATATCGGCAGTCTGGGTAAAGTATACGGTTCCGTTCTCATCCTGGGGTACGGCACCTTTTCCGTATTTGGGGTTAAGCTCATCTGCAACCTTAGCGAAACTAAGTGCGGTAACCAAAAGTGCTGCTATTGTCAGTAAAATCTTCTTCATTTCATACCTTATTTTATATACTCCACAAAAATAGTCATTTTTGCGCAGATTGGACAAGGGGTCCATGTATTATTCCAATGCATGTTCTGAATTAACACGGAAGTGTTGTTTAAGGGCTCTACAGGGCCGATTTTGAGCTATTTTACCCATTGTATAGAAATTTTTGACATTTTTTTTAAAAAAAGCGGGCGTAATCTTTGCAACAAACGGATTTAGTATTATTTTTGCGTCAGTATGAATTTTATTTTATCATAATCATTTCAATAACAAACAACTATGGAGAAAATTTTGAAAGAGGCTGCTGAGCTTTATGCAGCATTTGCAAAGGATGCAAATTCACAGATCGAAAAGGGTAACAAGGCTGCCGGCACACGTGCTCGTAAGGCTTCTCTGGAGCTCGAGAAACTCATGAAGGAGTTCCGCAAGGCTTCTCTCGCAGCTGCTAAGTAAGAATTAACAGAACAAATAAAGAAGGCGCAAAGAAATTTGCGCCTTCTTTATTGTTGGTAGGGTATCATTTTTTTATTCCAGATATTGGGTGATGCGGCCGCTGATCTGGAGTAGGGAGATCTCACAGACTTTGGTATCGTATTGGGCCTGGAGGAGGCTCTCCTCGGCATCCAGGAGGGATTTCTGGGCCTCACGCATCTCAAGACCTGAGAGGTTACCAAGCAGGTAACGCTCCTGTGCAATCTCCATTGTCTCCTGAGCGGCTTTGAGGTTCTGCTCCTGCAGTTCCAGCAGCATCAGGTTGTTCTGGTAAGCCTGCCAGAAATCATCCAGGTTGGCGCGGAGCTGCAGTTCCAGCTGATCGATGGTGATATCGGCCGTAAGTTCATCCAGACGGGCGTTACGCTCCTGCGCACGCTGCTTGCCTGTAACCAGGTTTATGCCCACGGTTGCGCCGAATGACGGCCCCCAGTTGGTGCGGTCAGAGTAGGTGTTGTTACCGTAGATGTTATGTGACAGACCGTATGATGCGTTCACCTTAAGATACGGATAGTTGCGGGCCTGAACGGTGCGGCGGTCCAGCTGTGCCAGTGTGCGGTTGCTCTCGGCGCGCAGCAGTGAGGCGTTGGTTTTCATCATATCCTCATAGAGAGACTCGTAATCGAGTCCGTTAAGCAGGGTGATGGCGGTATCGGCCGCAACATGCTCGGCACGCAGGTCCTGGTTTGACATGAGCCTGTTTATGCGGATGTTGGCCGATGCCAGCGACTCATGCTGCTTAAGGCTCTTGGCGCTGTCGGCATTAAAGTATACCTGTGCCTGCTGGTAGTCAAGGCGTGAGTTTCCACCCATGTCATAACGCTCACTGGTAATACGCAGACGCTCACGTGAGAGTGATGTGGCATACTCCAGGTTCTTGAGATGGATGGTCTGCTTTACCAGGTTGTAGTACTCGGTGGTAAGGCTGGCTATGTAATCCTCAATGGTGATGCGGGTCTGTATGGTGCTCTGGTTGTGGAGCTCATCCAGACGGCTGCGTGTGGCTTGTATGCTGAATCCGTCAAACACGGTCCAATCGGCACGGATCTGGGCGCTGAATGTCTGGTCCAGATCATTGCGGTTTGAGACTGTAGAGCCATCGGACGCTTTGACGGCATCATTGCTGGAAAGTGATCCGGAGTAACTGCCGGTGGCGCTCAGGGTAGGTAAACCTCCGGCATAAAGCCATGAGTCATTGTTGGCGGCTTTCTCCTGGGAGATGCTGACCAGTCTTATCTGATAACTCTCGCTGATGCCGTTCTCAAGGCATTCCTTAAGTGTCATGATCTGGGCCTGTGATGCCAGACTGACAGACAAGGCTGCAATAGCCAGGGTTATGCGATGTGGTTTCATTCCTTTTTCTTGCGGGTTTTACGGTCGGTTGAAGTGTAGCTGTATATGGCCGGAACAATATACATGGTAAAGAATGTGGATATAAGCATACCGCCTACAACGGCTGTACCCATAGCCACGCGTCCGGCGCTGCCCTCACCGTGTGTGAACATAAGCGGCAGCAGACCCAGCATGGTCGATGTACT
>JAEEGL016464363.1_pt1 | contig 10118 bp, 10 predicted proteins | sample 9134231 | NCBI WGS metagenome assembly JAEEGL01 (sample SAMN16246548, study PRJNA631951) | gut metagenome | biome: gut microbiome; feature: rumen; material: fiber-attached | host: Bos | place: Iran: Karaj | collected 2018-10 | reverse complement strand
TTTATTCAATATATTATATTTATTAAGCATTCATTAATGTGGCCCCATGGTCAAGCGGTTAAGACATCACCCTTTCACGGTGGTATCGTGGGTTCGATTCCCGCTGGGGTCACCAAAATTTAAGTTTTTACGAACGGAAATAGACACTGTTAAGTGTCTTTTTTCTTGCTCTGAAATTTTAATTTTACTCGATAAACACTACGTTTCTAAGTATTCAGCTGAAATGTACAAATGGTTTTCTTCGCGAAAATGCTGAGTTCTTCGGTGATGAAAATTTTAGTCATAATATGGCATTTTTCGGCACTTTTAGGGGATATTTGTCGGATTTTTGAGATTTATGGATTTTCCGTATTTATCGATATAATTTCAAATGCGAATTTTGCCCAAATGTGCCGATTTTGTATAATTTGCCGAATATTTATGGGTTTTTTTAAAAAAAATAGTCGACACATAACGCAGAAAAAGGGTTCGTTTCATTCCCATTGGGACTACCTAAATTCGGTTTTACACGAACGGAATTACTATAATATAAATATACTTTGTATATTTAAATAACCAATATACTCTAAATAATTGCCTCCTCGTTCGCACAAAGGTTCGTGGGTTTTATGAACAAATTAGTAAAATAGCACCTCTTGTCTTTTAATCAACATTGAGGTGCGTTATGTTAAATATGATTATAAAATACTAATCTTTTCTATTGCTCTTTAAAACACTATAAATAAAGTCAACTTCTTCTTTCGATAGCCCAATTTGTGTTATTAGTTGTTTATTAATATCCTGATCAAAATTTAATTCTTTATTGTCGTTTTTATAATCCTTTATGTCTGGAACAAATTTTGCTAATGATGTCAAAGCCTCATCAGACAATAGAAAAGCAAATTTTATAATGTCACTTTGCATGTATTTATAAAAATTCTCAGCTTCTTCTTTTGTCTTAAATGATTTTAACGCTAATCTTGAACGTCCAAAAGCAGATTTATTATCTATTATTTCTAATTGATTGTCTCTTCCTTCTTGCCCCCCTGGATGAGCACTAGATACAACAACTTGCCATTCTTTAATCTTGTCCGCATTAGATTGTATGTTTGAACGTTTTGTTACATACCACATACTGCGTCCTGCAGATCCCTTTTTGTCGTTTGCTAAAATCTTAATTTCGTCCTCTTGCAATGCTTGATTATTAAATGGGGCTACTTTATCTTGATTATCTTCTACAAATCCACTTTCAATCCCGAATAAGCTTCTTGAAAGGATTGATTGCGCTAAATAATTATATTTATGTTCTTCAACAAATTTCTTGATTTTATTAGCGACATTAATAAGAGCTGGATCAATTAACAACAATTCTTCACCCGGATTTTCTCTTTTTATTGATTTGCTATTCCCTTTTTCTACATATTCATATTCAAACCCACTTGTCTTTTTGTTTTTAATAATACTAACTATGCTAATTCCATCTGCTATTCCAGATTTTTCAAACACATCAGAGGCATTTGGATAAAAAATTATTTTATCTAATCTACAATCATTAATCTGTTTTTTCCCAAAATCTTTCAATCCCTTTCCAGATTGATGCATCCATCTTATTCCAGGATAAATTAGAACTGATTGCTTATTTGCTAAAGTATTAGCCTGAATTTGGAAATACTGAAAAATATTTGTCCTTGGATTTTGCCCATTAACACTTATCACTTTCGTTTCCTCTTGATATGGTGGATTTCCAACTACAACATCAAATTTCATTCTATCATTCTCTCCTTTTACGCCTAATTCCTTTGTCGTTATTTCCGAAAATTTCATTTTATTAGGTATATAAAATACTTCATCTTCATATTTATCGTTTTTGATATATTTTAATAAATCAAAACATGTAAATCCCGCCAAATTCTGAACATCTAACCCCAATAATTCGTATGTTTTCCTACATAATTCATATGAAACACTATTTTTCGGAATTGTATATACTTTATTCTTCAATCGATTCATTTTGTTATATACGCATAAAGCAAATTCGCCACAAACAGATCCTATATCTAATACCGAATTGCAATTATCTTTTATGAGCGAAATCATTGTATTACAAGCAGAATTTGGTGTAACAACTATAGATTCTCCTAATTTACCAAACTTTCTCATTGCTAAGCCTACTTTTTCTTCATTTGAAAAAGTATCACTTAATGATAACGTGTTCATGTGCTGAATTGCGTAATCTAAGCTGCTTAAAGCAAATTTATCTTTATAACTATCCCTTAATTCTTGCAAAACGTTTTTGCTAATACCTAAATTGTTCGATAGTCTTGGATTTTCTCTTTTGCCTATTGAACAAATAATGTCATCTAAACTTGTCACTTTATTATTTGTTAAAAAAGCATATAACAAAATCCTTCTATAATAATTTTGGATTTTCTTTATTAATATTGTTTTTTCATCGCTATTAGTAGTTGCTTCCTTTTCTGGGTTGTTTTTCTTTTCTTCTTTATTTTGTTCATTAAAATCGAAATCTTTGCCTTCGCCCTCATTGGCTTTCATTTCAAGACCAGCCTTCGAATCAATCTCGTTCTCTAAATCAATAATGTTTTTTATTATGAGATTATCTAATATCCCCAAGTCGATTGAGACTTCCTTTACTTCTTCGCTAATTCCCCTATCATAATTATATCTTGATACGGCTTCTAATATATCCGTTTCTTTGACATTCTCTAATTTGTTCTTATTGAGTACTATAATAGGTGAGATTTCTATTTCCCTATTTAATCTTTCTTCGAGTTTTTTATTGCCAGTTTCATCAATGTTTGCATTGTAGATTTTAGCTCTTTTCTCTTGCATATAGAACATTCTATTTGGCGCAAAATCTACTAATAAAGTTTGTGGCTTTTTGTTTATTTTTACAACATCATTTGTGCCCGTATCAACAATAGTTTCAACATATTGATTTTGTAATCTGAAAATTGCTTGATCGTAATCTTGTGGAGAAGATGTGTCTTTTAAATAAATCATCGTGTCCCATTCTTTTACCGTAGAACCTGTAAGCATTCTTTGAACCGTTAAAGTTATTGTCTTTAAATCTTCTTGCTCGCAATCACGAATTTTTTTAATAACATCTGATGTATTCTTATATTTTTTTACATCATCTACACCGCTAATATTAATAATCTCGTATTCGGACAACCTAATAAATTCTTTTTTATGCGTTTTAATTAATTCTTCTAATGCATCACATGAAGCGCAATATGGCAAAACAATTACCATATGCCTACACATCCCACCTTCCCTTATTTTTTCATAATTCAAAAACGGAAAAATGTTTTCATCTTCTTTTACCCCATCTATACACTTTAATAAATCTAAGACTTCTTCCTCGTAGATAAACTTCTTGTGTTCATCGTTTGCGCTTTTCTCTATTGAACATGGCCTAAATAGTTTAGAAAATGCATAGCTAGATCCAGATTGTTTTAATTCTAACAATTTCTTTTGTGTAGATTCGTTTGGATTAAAAGCAAAACGAATCATTTGAGGAAATCCGTAATATGGATTGTCCCATTCATGAACTTCATCGCCTAGTTTTTTTCCGAATTCTTCACAAGACGGGTCATCATATACATCTTTTAATGTCCACTTTTTGTCCCAAGCCTCTTGCTCGTTAACGATATCAGAAAACTGGCAAAAACATACTATATCGTCTTTTTCGAATTCGCTTCCCATTAATAATCGATATGGAGTCCCAGATAAATGAAGAGTTGTTTCTCTATCTAAATACTTATATGTTTCTTCGGCATCGCTTACAGATATAGAATCTTCATATTCCTTAATCTGAACATCATTTAATACTTTGCCGTACTCGTCCGCTCTAGCACCAAAGTGAGTCTCATCCACTATTAATAAATCAATTTTTCTAGTAAATAGCTCCTGATGCTTTTCCTTAATCGCAGTGCCACACAAATCTTGAAGCGTTAAAAATACGACGGCTCTTTTATTGTTGTTAAATATATTTGAAATCGAAAGCGGATCGCGTTTTAATTCTTTTGACGTGACAAATATATAATCCTTAAACCACATGTGGCTTTCAACAGTTCGCTTCCACTCTATTTCAACATCTGCTTTTGCTGTTACAATAACAACCAATTTTGCTTTCGTTTTTAATGCACAACACATTGAAGTAAATGATTTTCCAAATCGCATTACCGCATACATTAACAAATTGTGCCTGCCTTTTTTTACTGCTTTACAATAATTGTCAACCGCTTCTTTTTGATTAGGTCTTAACCCATATTTTTGTGTTCGCTCAAAATGAGTAGACACTTGCTGCTTACTAACTAAATCATAAAAATCATAAACATTTCCTTTGTTGTTAAAATCTTTTACGATATCATCTATAGCTTCATCTATGTCTTGTGTAACGGCTTCTGTAAAAAACTCTTTCGAATAATAAGTGCCAGTTGGCAAATCTTCTGGCATTAATCTTTTTCTACCCTTTTCTTTCTCTAAATACTTATGAACAGAATAATCTCTAAAATAGTTTGTTCCATTTATTACAGCTTCCGCCTCATATTCTTTTTGCAATCCCGGAAATACTTGCTCCCATTCTTTCAATCTTGAATTAACTGTTCTATACGTATCTCCAACTTTAAGATAGTTCGGAATTGTGCTTGTTGAAAATGCATAAATATGTGGCGTAACTCTACCCACAATAACATCATCTATACGTTTTGTGTCATATTGCATTATACAATTCCTCCTTTTCCTAATAGTTTAATAAACCTTATTTCTGTATTTTTATCCCAATCTTTTATTTTCGCATATATGCCATTGTGTGAATATATATCATTTTTTGCACATCCACAACATCCATATTCTTCTACAATTTCTTCCCCAAACAAATTGATTTGTGATATTTTTTCAACATTACACGTATTTGGGATTACGCCTTTAAGTCCATCCATTTGCCAAAAATTCCACGAAACGATTGTTGCAACTTCTATCATTAAAGACTCGTTGGGCAATTCCTTAAACTTATTGTAGTAGTAATCAAAAAAGCTAAATAGGACATTCTCCCTAGCCAACAACAAATTGTCTCCTTGCCATTCATATCCGTATACAGATTTTAGCGCAACAATAGAATACTTTTCCCACTCTTCCTTGTCTTTGGCATTCTCGTTAATTACTCTAAATTTCCTATCTAATAGTCCAATTCTGTCCTCTATGTTAATCGCTGATCCATCTACCGTGTCATATCGACTTACAATATAAGGGGCCTCTCCACATGAAATCTCTAACCTAATTTCTTTTACGTAATCTATCCATGTTTTATTATTTGGGAAAACTATCTTTTTTTTGGTTGCAACCCAAGAATGATGATTTGTTTCTTTATTGAAGATGTCCTTTTCTCCAAACCATTCTTCATCTATAAGATTATTCTGCTTATTGCACATCCAAGATGGAGTAAATACTTCTGCACTATCTTTTGATCTTTTAACTTGTTCTGTTTTAGATTTTTTAGAACGCGGTTTTATAAAATTTTTCTCGCCAATTATAAATGGCGTCATATTATCTTTAAACTTATATCCTCTTTTTTGATAAGAATCTGTTGCCCAAATTATATTCTTTTTGGTTGTATTATCAATTAAAAGCAAATCCAATAGTTTTGGATAATTCTCCAATAAATATTTTTCATTGATGTCAATATTATCCAAAAACTCCATCTTATCCTCCTCAAGAATTCTTAAAAATTATATCACGTGCGCGCTATTTATAACAATACTAGAAATGGTACCATAACGATAAATGGGCAGCCCACTTGCTGCCCATTTAATGAATTGCCTTACTTTTTTACAAAATCTTTATTAACAATCTGCATGGATCAACATTTGAATTAGATTCATCATATGCCCTAAGTTCATAAGATGACAAATCAAATCTGCCTATCCTCCAATTAGAATTGTCGTATAACTCGTAATCGCTTCCGTTTCTTCTAATAGAACCTTTTCTCCAATTGCTTTCATCGTAAAAAATCATTTCGTCTCCGCGGTCCTCTATACGACCCTTTTGCCAGTTGCTCCTATCGTAAATGTAATATTCACCATTACGTTCTTCAACTCTTCCAAATATTTCCTCAAATAACCCTAAAATCTTTGTATCCATAATAAACCTCCTAATATATAATTCGAATACTAATATAATTTCTTTTGCATTTCTTTATCGTTTGCTAGCATTTCAAAAAACGCTTCATTATTATTTATTACGAACTTATCATACTCATCCTTAGGTAATAAGTTCTTCATTGCTGTTAAATATACACTTTCTATCTCTTCTTGAAGTTTGGGTTTATAGAACTCCTTCTCTTTATCTATTAAATCATAAGCATTGTCAACCGCTTCGATTATTGTTTTACTTGTGAATCTTTCATTTCCAACATATGCTTTGATTTTATCTATTGCAATCCGTTTAACTTTATGCCCTAAGCTCTCGTCTTCATCGTCAAGAGCATATCTTAGAAAATCATCAAACTCTTGATCTGACATTTTTTCTCTTTTCATTGTATGCACCTAAATTCCTATTACCGCGCCTTCGCCTGGGCCCCATATGTGCGCCATATGAATGTCGCCTTCTGTGATTCTCGCGCCCTCGTCCAACTTCTTTTGAATCCAACTAACGCCATCAACATCAGTGGCAATTTCTTTAATTTCTCTTTTTAAGGTCGCTTTTTCTTCTTTATCAACCTTAAGAGTGTTTAGAACTTGTTGTAAATAATCTAAAGCATCTACTTCTTTAGTGATCTGCTTATCTTTAATCTTTAAAACTAATCCCATAAGTTATTCCTCCAATTATTATTTTACCATTTTGCTTTCTTGTTTAAAATATTGTCTTTCTATCGTAACTTTGTAGGCATCTTCATATTATATTTTTTTGCCAATTTCTCTACAGCTCCATCGTAATCAACATGTTCTATATCTTGGATAAAATCGAATACGTTTCCTGTTTTTTTACATCCAAAACATTCATATGTGTTCTTTTCGTTAGACATTTGAAATGAAGGAGTCTTTTCCCCATGAAATGGACAGCATGCCCAAAAACGATAAATATAATTTTTTCGTGTTTCTATTTTTCTCCCTTTATGTTCTCCATACGCTATCGTAACTTCATGCGTATAAATATCTCTATGCCTTAATACGGTCGTATAATCTCCAACAACTTCTACAATCTTAGCTTTCTTTTTTAATCTCTCAATTAATCTTGCATATTCTTTTGTCATTATTGCCACCTCACTTTTTCATCATATATGCTTTCAATTCTTTCATCGATTTTAATTCAGTAATTAAATACGGAGATTCTGCTCTTACATTAACTCCAAAACCATAGTCAACAATTATACTAATCTCGTAATTCTTTATCTCATATTCATGCACGGCTATGTCTCCAATACGCTTTTCTGCGATATCTTTTGCCAATCCGCATAACCCATCTAAGCTAAAATTCTCGTTCTTTTTAAACGCACCTGATTCTTCAACTAATTTAATCCACTCATATTGATTGTGAAGTTCAAATGATTCTTTGGTTAAATGAATAGTCAATTCTGTAACCCACTCATGCCTCTTTACTGTAATAAATACTGGAACATCACCTATCATAAATGCATCCCATCCTACATAATAAACACTATCGCTACCTACGCAATTATCTGCCCACGGATCTTCGTAATCTTCATGTTCTTTCTTATAATCATCGCTCATCTTGTATTTATATTCTTTTTTGTGAGTTTCATAATAGTTAATAAATTCTATTCCATTCATAATTCTTTCCTCCTCTTTTTTGCATTAAAATCCCATGTGTAAGTCATATCTCTTACTTTTCAAAATCTTGTCGTTACTTTTTTGAAATTTAAACTACATTAATCGTTTGTAGATATCTAACATACTCTCTATTTGATACTGTAACAAAAAAGCAGCATCGTTATACTTTGGCGTATCTTTTATTACCTTTAGCAACTTAGGATAATACTCTTCTGTTTCGTTTATCATTCTATATATTCTATCCCTGCTTAAACCCCAAGACATCGTTGTCAAATTATTGCATCGATCTATACACTTAACTAATGCAACCTTTGGGTTTGATAATACTCCCTCATAATACTCTCTCATTATTCTATATCTATTTTCGTCTGTCGTTTTAACATGAGTCATTAATCTAACAATCTCTTTAATCTCATCATTAACCGGCAACTCATCCAACTCCTTATTGCAATCTTCTATTACATCATGCAATAGAATAGCCGCTATTATCTCATCTTCTTTAATCCCCATTGCTAACGCATGGCAAGCCATATTTAATGGATGATATATATATGGAATATCTGATTTCTTCCTCTTTTGGCCTTCGTGTGCATTGATAGCAAATTCTAAAGCTTTTAATGCGTTTTCAAAGCCAAGGCTTTTCGCTGTAGTCTTTACAAACGTTGCCATATGCTCCCAATTATATATCGCATCTTTTGTCCTAAATACGTTTATTCTTTCTTCTACAATATTAGAGATTGAAACATCAAACACTTCTGCAAGCTTTATAATCTTTTCCGTTTCTGGATTGTATTCCCCTCGCTCCCAAGACGATATTGCTTGGAACGAAACATCTAATTTCTCTGCGACTTGCTCTTGAGTTAATTTTCTTTCTTCCCTTAATCTCTTAATGTTTTCTCCAATATTCATCTGTTCTTTCCTCCTTGCACTTATATGATAAGGCTTATTCAAGTATAAGTTTAGCAAGCATAAATTGAACTTTCAACAATAAATTCAAGCCCTACTTGAATTAAAAAATCCACAAAACTGCCAGTTAATGACTAGCAAAACCTCGAAAAGTGCCGATTTTATCGACATTTTTTGCATTTTGTTTATAGGTTCGATTTCCCGTTGGGCTCACCAATAGCAAATGGACGCGAACTGTTAAAAAATGGTTTGCGTCTTATTTTTTTACATAAGAAAATCGCGATTTTAGTCGATAAACGCTGGATATCCAAAAATTACAGAAAAGACAAATATGCTAGAATTTTTAACGATTAATTAAGACCTATTCTTTGACATTTTGTGTGCTTTGTATAAAAACGATGCTTTTGCCGACAATATAAATAGGATTATATTATTATTGCATAATCATGGAAAACATCGTATTTATCGATATAATTTACATTATTTGATTTCTTGATCAATAGTCAAATCATGACTTATTGTCGGCAAAAATAATGCCTTAAATATTAATGTTTGATTATCTATGATATAATATGAATATCGGAGATTATTATGAGTTTTATTGATAGCGAAAATTATGAAGAACTAATTACCACAGCCTCTATGAAGAGAATGGCTGAAGTATTAGAAAACAATGGATATGAAGTTACAAAAACTAAATTACAAATTACAGCAACTCATGGTGGAGCATGGTCTACAAACGGAAAAATTAGCAAAATCACTGTAATTGATCAAGGCGATTATAGAATTTGCCGTGACATAGAGACATCTAAGGGATATCTGATGAGCCCCAACACTGGTGTTTTAGCTGCTCTAATACAAGAAGCCGAATTCGAGGAAGGCGATTGTATTGAAGATGAAACAGGAGAAATTGTTGCTCCTAGAAGAAATCCTTATCACCAACAGGCTAAAAACAAAGTAAAAAAGAATAATGCAAAAATCTGGATTGCTTGTATTGCTGTTCCTGTTGTTTTATTATTATTTGGCTTAATATACTACTACATTCTTACAAACGTTATTTAACCGCAATATTAACGATAAAAAGCACTTCCTATTATATATAAGAGGTGCTTATTATTATGGGCAATATCTAAAATTACTCTTGATTTGTTATCCAACTTAACGGATGCTATATCTCGCTTGCAATGGCAGCATAGCCGAACCTTATATATGCCCAAATCATAATAAATACTCCTATCGCACAAACAACTCGTAGTATCCTTTTCCAAATAGGAGTTTTCCGATCAGAGCTTGCTAATACTCCAGCTAAATACAAAATCATTGCGAACAAGAATATATCCCATACTGGGCTTCCTGTCATTTTAATATGTTCGTATATTTCATACATAATTTCTTGCATTCTATTTTCCTCTTATTTCTTAA
>JAEEGL015615051.1_pt1 | contig 10118 bp, 4 predicted proteins | sample 9134231 | NCBI WGS metagenome assembly JAEEGL01 (sample SAMN16246548, study PRJNA631951) | gut metagenome | biome: gut microbiome; feature: rumen; material: fiber-attached | host: Bos | place: Iran: Karaj | collected 2018-10 | reverse complement strand
TGTGCAACTGGTATTTTTGCTTTGTATAGAGCTTCCAGCTGATAGCGTTCTTCTCGCGTCATGTAGTGCTGCATAGCAATCCCCAATCCCCAATCCCCAATCCCCAATCCCCAATCTATTTTATTGTTACTATTATTTTCCATTTTTATGTATTATAAAATTTAAATTAAATTTAAAAAAATTTAATAAAATTAAAAAAAATTTTCATGCCGAATGAGTTAATAATGGAGATATGAAGAAGAATGAAAAAAATATTTAAGAGAAGCAAAAATGATATGTTATTATTGATGAAGATAAAATGAAGGAGAAATATATTATATAAAGGTAATAAATATGATAGAGAATAGAAAAATGATTAAAGAAAAATAAAAGGAATTTATTGGAAATAAATATGAATTAGAATGGAAAAATGATTTAGTGGAAGGAAATGGGATATGTGATTTTAATAATATTATAAATATGTAGGAGAATGGAAAGAAAGTATATTCATTTTTAAAAATCTAAAATAAATCATCTATTTTTTCAAATAATATTATTTAAAATGATTTATTTAATAATATTTGAGTTGAAGAAAAACAAACTAAATAATCAATAATTTTTAAATTTTTTATATTTTCATTATTTATATTTAGTTTACACTCAATTATTTAACTCTATAATTTAGATATGGATTTTTATTAAAATTATTTGTTCTAAAATTCAAGTTTTTAAAATTACATTTGATTTCAAATGATATTTTTTGTTTTTGATTCTTTAATTTGATTTTTGTCAATTTAGTTAATTTTTAAAAATTATACAATTTATAAATTTTGATGATTCATAAATGAAATAATATAAAATTTGATGAATAAAAAAATATTAAAAGATGAAGATTTATCAAATGAATATGAGAAAAAAAATAATTATAATATATTCTTAAATAATTTATATAATGATTTGATATTTCATTTTTATAATTCAAATAATATTTATTTAATTATTTTATTTATATTTATGAATAATATATAAAAAATTATTTTAAATTATTGTTGAAGAATGAGTGTTAGATTTTTTTTTTAAAATTTCTCTTCTTTCATCAGCTCTTTTTCCCATATCATTATATTCATTATAATGATTTTTAACAAATTCAGAAAAATAACCACCTTGTCTTTTAAAACCGTTATCTAATCTATCTAAATAATTTTCATAAAAAGGAGACCATTTTGGAATATTTATTTTATTATCAGAATTAATAACATAATCTTTATTAGTTATTGTATTATGTATTTTATATTCATTTTTTTTATTAATATAAAATTGTTTTTCTAAGTCTTCTTTATCTGCTTCTTTAATATTATAATCATTTATATTCATAAAATATAAAGGAGAAAAATTCTTAGAATAATAATCATTTTTATTATCAATTGAATTATATTGATTTGATGATAATGATTTTTTTAATTTAATTGGAATTGTTCTTTCAGTATAATTTCTATTTAAAAAATCAATTTTATCTTTTGATAAAATATGATTATTATTGATATCATTAAATTCTTCTTTTTTATTTTCATATTTCCTTTCTATTTTATTATTTCCAAATATAATATCATTATAATTTTCTGGTTTTTGACTTAAATTATAATTTGATTTAATAGAATCTAATAAAAGAATTTTATCTCTATTTGAATAATAAGAAATAAAATTTTCATTTCTATTAATTGATTTAATATCATCTAAATATTTATTATGATATTTTCCTCTATCCTTTTCTTGTAAATTATCTAATCTAAAAAAATCACTTGCTTCATTTGTATAACAATTAAAAAATATTTTTTTTGCTTCTCTACTTGGATTTAAAAATGATGATTTATTAATTTGTAATAATTTATTATTTTTATTTATTCTAGTATATTTAGTTGGAAAAGGAAAATCATAACTATTATTATTTGCTTTTCCTAACATTTTTATTTTAATTTTATAATATTGTTTAAATTATAATTTTTGTTAATTAAAAAGAAAATAGTATAAATTTTATTTAATTAATTTCATCCTCATCCTCTTCATCATCCCCAATTATTTCTAAATTATTATTAATATTATTTAAATTAAAAATATTATTAAATATATCCATATGATATTTATTATATTTCCTATATGAAAAATCGATAAAGCTAATAATAGTTTTTTTCATTTCGTCTTCATTCAAAATAAAATCATTTGTTATTTTTCCATTATTAACTTTATCACCAAATTTATTTAAATAAATAAAAATATGAGAATAAATAATATTTGTTTCAGAAACAAAAGAAATTTCTCCATCATTTAAAGATAAATAAATATTATTTCCTCCTCCACAAAAAAAAGAATGATAAATTATATTATATAAACTTTTAGAATTTAATTTTACTTTACAGTTTATATTATTACAAAATTTTTTTCCACAAATTAAACATATAAATGAATTTGAATAAATTTTTTGACAATTATCACATTTAATTGTATGATATACTGAAACAAGGGAAGTCATTTCCTTATTTAATTGAATAAATGAATATTGGAATTTTAAACCTAATAATAATAAATTTTTATTAATTATATAAGTATTATTATAAGAATCTAATGTCGGAATAAATTGTTCTAATAATTTATTTAATAATTGTTCTTGAGTAAAATTTGATTTTAATATTTGTATTTCTTGATTATTTAATGACGAATTATATTCTAATATTATTGAATCAAATGTCTTTAATTCTGGATAAAAGTCTTTTAATAAGTATTCAAATTTATTTTCTTTTTCTATAAATTCAATATTAGATATCATTTTTGATATTGATATTTTATTCATTATATAAGTGAATGTTAATTTTAAATTTTCATAAAAAGAATTTGAAGGATTTGAAAGGAAATTTTTATATTTTTTGATTGTAATATCTTTTTCAATATTCTCTTTATTAAAAGATAAATTATTTTTATATAAAATTGATTTAATATATAATGAAAATGGAATATAAATTATAAATAATCCAAATACATTTTTTTCAAAATTAAATTTACCTTTTTCAAATAGAAGGATTGATAAAAATAATAATTCAGAAAAAATTAAATCAATATTATTATCAATAATATCTAAAGTCATTTCACAATTTTTTAATTGATTAATTAATTGAATAAATCTATTAATTAAAAAAGAAGTAAAAATAATTCTTTTTATTTTTAATAAAATTCTTAAAGTTAAAAATAAATTCCCCCAAATTTCAATTTGATATTTTTTTAAACTAGTTAAATTATAATAAAAAAAGAAATTATGAAATTCATTAATTAAAGTTTTATAAGTATTGTCAAATTCTTCTTTTGATAATAAATCATTAATTAAAATTTCTTTTTTACTTTTTGAAGTGAAAATTGTTTCTAAGAAATTTTTCAAAGAATTAAAAAATAAATTATCATCAAATTCAGTTAAATAAAATTTTTCTTTTAATATTTCATCTTCTTTTGATGTATCTTGTGAAATTAAATCAATATCTTCAATAGATAATCCTTTGAAAAAATTTTGACAATTTTTATCTTTTATTTCATTGAGAAGAGGAATAATAATATTTCCAGTTTTTTTACATAATGGACAACCAAAAATAGTTTCATCATTATTAATATTTTGTATAATAAAATTTTCATAACATTTAATATGAATTTTGTGTGAACAAGTTAATAAACGAAGATGATAATTTTTAAAACTTTCTTTGATTAAATAATCTTTATAATAATTATCATAATTTTTATCTTTAAATTTTTCATTAAATTCATTTTTTAAATTTGTTTCAATTGCATTATAAATAAATTTATCTTTTGAAATCATTCCTAATAAAACAAATGGATTATTATAATAGTCATTTTCATCTAATTTATTTCTACAATATACACATGTATCTTTTAAGTTAAGAAAATTATTTTCTTCTTCTACTTTTACTTCTTTAAATGCTTGTTGATTTTTATTTTCAAATTCTTTATTTTTATTTTTGAATTTTTGTTTCATTTTATTTTTTAAATCATTTTTCTTATCTTTTTTCTCTTTTTCATTTTCTTCTCGAGCACCTTGAATATTAATATTGAAAATTTTCGAAATTCTATTTTTTAAAATTGAACAAATTTGTTTTAATGAATTATCTTTTAATTCACATTGATCTAATGTTGTTACTAAATTTAAACTTAAAGAATCAAAGTAATTATAATTATATTTGTATTTTTCTTCATTTTTTAATGGAGAAGATTTAAAATCATTTTCTATTAAATAAAGTAATATAAGAATATATTTTGAAAATAATATTAAGAAAGAAGATTGTAAAATTGAATAACTTTCATATTTAAGTAAAGCTTTATAAAATTGTAAAACAAATTCTAAATTTTTTTCAGTAAAAAATAAATTAAAATAACAATTTAAATCAATTGATTTTTGAATTGATATTGAATTATAAAAATATGTATTAATAATATTAATATCATCTTTTTTAAAATCCATTAAATATTTTTCTGCTTTTGAAATATATTTTGGATTAAAAATGTAATTTATATCAAAACATTTTATATATTTATTTTTAATTGAAAATTTAATTTGATGATTTTTAAATTTAATTTTATCAGTGAATTCATCAATAAAATTTGTAAATTCATTTTCATCATCAATTAAAAATTTATTAATACCTTTTTTTAATTCTGAGAAAGTAACTAAATTTTGATTGGAAATTAAATAATGAATAAATTTTTCTTTTCTAATATCTAATAAATTTTCTTTTTCATTTTGAATAATATATTCCAAAACTTTATCTTTAATTTTATTTTTACTTAAATTTGAATATGGATCCATAAAAAGAAATAACATTGATGTATTATCTCTTAACATTTTTACAAATAAATCTAAAATTTTTGAATTTAATTTCATATTTTTATTTAATTTATCATCATTACACCATTTTAAGTTTTCTTTTGATAAGTCTTTACTATTATAAATATATTTCATAAAATCAGAATGTGAATTATTCACTGAACATAATTCTAAAATTTTATCAATTGATAAATATATACTATTTTCTTTTAATGAAAATAAATACTTAAATAATGTAATATCTATTAAATAATATTCATAATTAAAATAAATATATGGAAAATAATTCATAGTTTCTCCATAGTATACCCAAAAATTTAATTCAATTGATTGAAAAAAACCAAAAAATCTAAACAATTCTTTAATAATGATTTCATTTAATATATTTGCGTGTGGAATAATACTCATAATATAATTAAATGAAGTTAATAAATCTACATTTTGTGAATTTGAATATGAAAAACAAAATCTATTTATAAAAATAGAATAAAATCTAATTAAAGTTATATGAAATGAATATTCATCTTTATCTAATATATTATATTTTTTATTAACAAAACAATCAACTAAATAATTTAATATTATTTGTACTTCATTTATATTATTAAAATCTAAAATACTAACAAATAATTCAAAAAATTGAATTAAATGTAAATCATTTTCTAATAAGAAATTAATCCAACCATCTCTTTGAAAAGAATTTACAATTTTAAAGCTATTAAAATTATGAAATATACAAGCAATATCTATAATTTTTTTAAATAATTCAACGTTTTTAGCAATTTCTTTATAAGAACAAGGTTTAATTAAATAATGAATATCACAATAAAATCTAAATAAAACTGGAGAAAGATGTGAAAATTCTTTTTTTGAATAATCATTTTTAGTAACTTCTAAAATAGTATCAAATACATTTATTAAAAAATTAGGGTGTTTAGATATAATCAAACTAACTTCATCAGTCATAATTTGAACAGAAAAATTTAACAAATTATCTGCATTATAGTCAATAATTCTTTTTAAAATAGAAAGATAAATTAAACCAATTTCTCTTTTTAATTTATAATTATGTAAAAACAAATATAAAAGTTTTTCATTATTAATTTGAGAAGTCCAAACACTCATTAAAACTTTAATAAAAGGACAAAAACAATCATGTTCACTATTATTTTTTTCCATTTTTAAAACACCATCAATATAACTAAAACAATCATGTTTAGTTTTATTAGGAAAATTCATTAAAAAAACTTCAGAAACAATATGTAAAATTCCTAAATTAGCATTACAAATAATATAAATAAAATCAAGAAAATTAGATAAAATATTATTAAATTGTAAATTCCCTATAATAACATCTTTATCTTCACAATCTATAAAATAAGAATTAATATATTTAACAATTTCAATAATAACATTTTTAATTTTTTCAATTATATCATTATTAAAACAACTTTTAACATAATTTTCAATATCATTATCATTATTAAAAGTTCCCATATGATCAGAACAAAAACCTTTTGGATCCCAAGCATCAGGATCACCACAATCACAACAACCAGATACTTTTGTTTTATATTTTATTTTATGTCCAATATGTTTTTCTTTACTTTTTTCATAACATTCCATACATATTATACATGATGAATCTTTTTCACAATCTTTACATGACCATGCTCCCACATTTATTAATTTTTTTGCACATACTTGATTTGTTGGTTGTTGTAAATCTGATAAGTAGTTTTCAAATTCATTATTCATTGAATTTTGTTGGAATATTTCAGGAAATTTAAAGTATAATTCTTCTAGATGTTTATTTATTGATTCTTCTGGGGATGTTTTTAATAATTTATTTAGAAGTTTTTTCATTTTTTTTTAAATAGATATTTATTTTTTTTTTGACTTTTATTTTTTTTTAAAAATAGTTTTATATAATTTAAATTAATTACTTTTTTAATAAAATTATTTTTAATTTAGTAAATAAACTTAATAAAATTAAAGTTTATAATTTTTTTACTTATAAAAAAGAAAGAATAAAATAGATAAAATAAAATCACATATTCTTACTTAATTTTTTTTTCAAACTTTTTAATAAAATAAAGTAAATTTTGATAGAGCTTAATTTTTTTTCTTTTTTCTTTTTCATATTTAAAAATTTCATTTAATTCATTAACACTAATAGAAAATAATGAAATTAATTGACTTTGATTATCTTTTTGTTCAATTAATTCCTTATTATTTTCTAAATAAATAATTACTTTTTTAATTACATCATCATTTACATCGTTTATATTTGTTTTAACTTTTTTTAAATAATTTACAAAAAAATCTTTTATAGAATTTATTTTTAATTCTTTACAAAAATTATCATATTGATTTTCAAGTGAAGAATTTGTATCATAGTTTTTATCAGATAATAAATAAATTAAATTGAAAAATTTTTTATTTATTTCTTTTGATTCATCTTTTAATTCATTTTCTTTATCTTTTGTTATAAAACTTAAAACTGAAGTTGAAGTCAAAGTTGGTAAATCTTTCTTTTCAGAAGTTATATTTTTTAAAGTTTTTTCATAATCTTTCTTACATGAATTTATTAAATTTTTAGTTTTAAATTCATTAAATAAATAATGATTTAAATTTTTAATTTTTAATTTATCTTCAAATGTTAAAATTTTTGATTTCATTAATATTTTTAATGCTTTTTCTTTACGAGATAAAATTTTAATTTTTTGAATACTTTTAGATTCAGAAACTTTTTTATCATTTTTATTTTTATTTATAAAATTAGAGTTATTATTAAGTATTTCATTATTTGAATTATTATTATTATTATATTGTAAATCACTATTAATTCCAGAGTTTTGATTTTTTTTAAATCTTTCATATACTAAATCTATACCTTCATTATTTTTTAAATAAATTTTTTCCTTTGGATTATTATTATTATTAATAATAGTTTTATTTTGTTCTAAAAAATTTAATCCGTTATCCATATTAATTTTATTAAAATTCAAATTCTTATTTATTCCTCCTCCTTTAATAATAGGAAAAGAAGATTCATTTAATTGAAAACCTTCAACAATTCCTTGTAATTGAGTAATAAATTCTCTTTTCATTTCCTCAATTTCATTACATAATATAGAACATTTAATTGAAAAATGAGTAACTGTCATATCTACATACTGTTTTAATTGATTATTTTTTGTTGTATTTATATTAGTTGATTTTGATAATTGATTTAATTCATTTCTCCTATTATTTTTAGAATTCAATCTTCTGTTATTTACAATTTCATTGAAATTAATTTTCTTTTTGCTTGATATTATCTGATATTTTGTTGGTTTCATACTTTGAAATATTAATTTTTTTTAAAAGGATATTTTTATTTTTAAGAATTTTAAAACAATTTAAGAAAAAAAACTTAAATAAAATATATGATAAATTTTAAAGACTTATTTAATAATATCTTTTTAATATTAAAAAAAATAAGATAAATTCATTTATTTCATTATTGAAAAAATAATTTTTTAAAAAATATATTTATTGATAAATTAAAAAAAATTACTTGAATAATTCTTTTATTATATTAATTATTATTTTTTTCCATTAATTCCATCTAAATTATCTTGATTTATATTTAAACAATCCTCTTTATAAGGAGGAAAACTAATTTCAATTCCAAATTTACTTCTACAATCAGGGCAATAATATTTAAAATTATTATTCATAAAATAATCTTCTGTAAAATTTTTTAATTCCTCAACACATTTTGGATGATACCATCCATTATGACTACATTTTTCTTTCATTTCACATCCTACCATAAATAAATTAGAATCCTTATGACAATAACAATAAATATCTTCATTATCATTTTTAATTTCTTTATTTTTTTCTTTTGCTTTTTGTTTTTGTTGTTTTATTAATTTTTGTAATTTTGCATTACTCATTTTTTGAATTATTTTTAAGTAAGTCATTTCATTTGGGATTATACTTTGATATAATCTAAATATTTCAATTGGTTTCATTCCATTTAAATATAATTCAGAATCTTTTATCATATACCATGGAAATTTATATGCTAAACATGTATCATTATAAGATAAATTTTTTTTATTTTTTTTTTCTATTATTGAAAAATCATCTTTATTAACTTCTATTGTTAAATTACTTATTTCACTTTCTAATTGTCGAATTGTATTTAAAAACATTTTTTTCTCTTTATTATTTAATTTTATCTTCTTATTAATAATATCATTATTAACTATACCATTTACTTTTTCTCCTTTTGTTTTATAATAAACACTTAAAGGTGAATTTTTATGATCTTTATTATACATATTAATATTTTTTTCAATAATATTTGAAAATTGTTTTATGTCATCAATTTCTCTTTGTTTTTTTAATTCAATTGTCTTTACTAATTTATGTGGTGCATGTCTCTGACAAAATACATGAAATTTATTTTCTCCCATTTGATTATCTGTTATTTCTAATTGAAATTTATTCACTCTTGCACATTCAACATGAAATCTTAATGTACATTTTTCACATTTTATTGTTGGTCCATATCCACTTAATAAACATATTTCACAATGTTCCATAAAACGCTTTTTATGTATTGTTTCTATCCCTTTTATTTTTTCTTTTTGTTTATAATTTGATATATCTATTTCAGGAATCCATAATGCACAACTCATATGTATCCATGCATGTTCATTTGCTATTTTTTCATTTATAAATTCATTTATTGGATTGTGATTATTATGTAATGAAGATGTTGTTGTTAATGATTCATTTTCAGGTAAATTTATATTATTATGATTATTATTAGAATTATTATTATTAATATTATTATTATTTGTATTATTATTATTATTAGAATTAATATTATTAGTATTATTATTAATATTATTATTATTATTATTGGTAGAAATAATATTAGAATTATTATTATTTGAATTATCATTTTGATTTCTTAAACTCATTAAAGTTTTATATAATTGAGAACTTTTCTTTAATGAACATGGTTTCATAGCACCACCTTTACAAGAACATAAAATACATTCTATATTATTACTAATATTAACACTATTATAAGCTAAACAAGAATGACAAATCCAATCATCTTTTGGAACAACTGTGATTCCATAACATCTTTGATGAACAGTAATATGACAAATAGAACAATAAACAATTAAATTATCATCTTCATAATCACCATCATTACAAATAGAACAAACTACATCATCTGGATCAATATTTC
>JAEEGL015533447.1_pt1 | contig 10118 bp, 12 predicted proteins | sample 9134231 | NCBI WGS metagenome assembly JAEEGL01 (sample SAMN16246548, study PRJNA631951) | gut metagenome | biome: gut microbiome; feature: rumen; material: fiber-attached | host: Bos | place: Iran: Karaj | collected 2018-10 | reverse complement strand
GAAAGTGAAAAATTAAATAATTTATTTAATACTATATCTAAAGAATTAGAAAGAAGAAAAAAATTATTTGCAGATTATAATGGTAGTTATAATATCTATATTAAAAATAGTGGAAAAACATTACCAAGGTTATTAGTATTTATAAATAACTATGAATCATTATATGAAAATTATGAAGATTATGTTGATGTTATTGCTTCTTTATCTCGTGAAGGAGATAAATATGGTATATCATTTATTATAACTGCTACCGGTGCTAATTCTGTAAGAGGTAAAACTGCTCAAAACTTTAATCATCAATTCTGTTTACAATTTAATGATCCAAGTGATTATATGAGTATCTTAGGTTTAACACATGGTATGGTTCCTTCAGAAATTGATGGTAGAGGATTAGTTAAATTAGATGGTACAATATTTGAATTCCAAACTGCTTATCCATATAAATGGGATGAAATTAATATATTTATTAAAAATGTTTGTGCTCAATTAAATCAATTACTATCTAAAAGAGCATCTCAAATATCTATACTACCTAATCATGTAAGATTATTAGATATTAATAATAATATAAATGGAATAGATAATACTCCTATAGGTATAGAAAAATCTTCATTGTCTATATCAACATATGATTTTGCGAAACATCCTATTTCACTTGTATCTGCTCAAGAAACATCCATTTTAGAGAAATTTTTACCTTCTTTAGGACAAGTATTTCAAAATATGCATAATGTTGAATTATATATGATAGATTCTAACGATAATATTAAAGATACAGCTACATTTAAACATTATTATAATAGTTCTAATATGAAAGAAATGTACTCTGTATTAGAAAAATTATCAGAAGAAACTAATAAAACAAATATTATTATAATATATGAAATAGAACCATTTATTAATTCATTTGATTCTGAAAAACAAAGAAAATTAAAGACTATGTTAAGTAATCTTAAGAATAAAAAAGATATTAGAGTTATAATAGCAGATTCTATTTCCAAGATTAAAATGTTTGAATATGAAGATTTTTATAAGAATTGTGTTCAACCTACTAATGCTATATGGGTAGGTAATGGAATAGTTGATCAATTTACTATTAAATCATCTACATATAATAAAGAAACTAGAAGTCAAATACCTAGTGACTTTGGTTATAAGGTTGATAAAGGTACTTCAACATTAGTTAAATTATTAGATTTTTATACAGAGGAATAGGTGATTATATGGATTTTAAAGTATATGTCTTAATAGAAATACCAATATTAGAAAAAGAATGTGAATTGTTTGTTCCTGCTGATAGGAGAATTCATGAAATAATATCTGTTGTTAAGAAGAATATTCCTGAATTATCAAAAGGATATTATAAAGATCATAATCCCAAACTAATTAATAAAACAACTGGTAAAGAGTATGATTTAAATGAATTTGTAAAGAATACAAATATTAAGATGGGAACTAGATTATTAATAGTTTAAGAACAAGCTATCTTGTTCTTTTTCTATATATAATGATATAATAAATTTAGGTGAAAATATGTATAAAAAAAGTATTAAAAATAATTCTAAATATTTAGTACCATTTGTAGAAGGTATTAAATATTATGGTTCTAATGAAATAGAACATGCTCTTGGGACTATGATTATATTAAATGATGATGGGGATATATTAACTTGTAAGCATATAGCACAAGAGTTTATTATTAATGATCAGTTAGCAGCTTCATATCCTAAATTATTAAATGATTTAAAAAATTGTAAAAATGATAAAGAAAAAGAAGAATTAGAAAAGAAATATAATATAACTAAATCAACAGCGGTACTTACAAATATTAATTTACCTTTTAAAATTGATAGAGATATTAATATAGAAATTAAATTACATAGTTATTTAGATTTAGCAATTATTAGATTTAAAGGAATAAAAGTAAAGTTTGATAATTATCCCGTATTTGCAAAAAATATACCCGAACAAGGTCAAAGCGTGTGTAAATTAGGCTTTGCTTTTCCGGAATATAGTTATTTTGAATATTCAGAAGAAAAAGAAAACATTGTTTTAAAGAAAGAAAAAGTTGATAACTTTCCGTTATTTCCAATGGATGGAATTGTTACTAGAATAGTAATGGATGAAAGAAATGAAAAATCTATGTTTGAAACGAGTACTCCTGGTATAAGAGGTCAAAGTGGTGGGCCAATATTTTCACCAGAAGGTATTATTTATGGGATTCAATCTTTTACTAAACAATTAGATTTGAATTTTGATATTGATATGAATGTTAAAAGAGGAATAATGGAAAAGAAAGTAACTTATACACCATTTATTAATCTTGGAGTAGGAGTTACCTCAGTAGAAATAATTAAATTCTTAGATGAAAATGGTATTAAATATGAAAGTAGGTAATATGAAAACATATATAGATATTAAAAATAAAATATATGAGTGTTATAATAAGTTTAAAAAAATAGATATAGATAATATACAAGATATAAATGATTCTATAATTGATAATATGATAGACAAAAATGATTTTAGTAATGAAATGCTAGAATTATATTATACAGTTGCAATGTGTCTATATATGGTTGAAAATGGTTTATATGATGAATACTATTTTGAAACATTTAACGATATTATAAAAGAATTTAAGAATAAAGATTTAGATAATATATTAACTAAGGATATAGATACTATAGAAGATTATCTTAAAAAAGATGAAATTAAAAGTGCATATTATGATACATTATCTACATTATATGATGATGAAAAATAAAACCAAAATTATGGTTTTATTTTTTTAATTTTGATATAATATTTATGTATGGTAGGAGGAAGTAAATATGAGTAGAATAGTTGTAGCACTAGGAGGTAATGCTCTTGGAAATAATGCTAAGGAGCAACTTTTAACAGTTAAAAAGACTGCCAAAAGATTAGTTGATTTAGTTGGAATGGGACATGAAATAATTATTTCACATGGAAATGGTCCTCAAGTTGGAATGATATATAAAGCAATGTCTGCTGGGGTAAGTGCAGAAGACGCATTTCCTTTTGCAGAATGTGGAGCAATGAGTCAAGGATATATTGGATATCATTTACAACAAGCAATGGAAGCTGAATTTGATAAGAGAAAAATGCGAAGAAGAGTAGCAACTATAGTATCTCAAGTTGAAGTAGATAAAAATGATCCTGCATTTAAAAATCCTACTAAACCTATTGGAACTTTCTATACTAAAAAAGAAGCTATTGCTTTGGCAAGAGCTGGCGCTGGAACTTATAAAGAAGATGCGGGAAGAGGTTATAGAAGAGTAGTTCCATCACCAAAACCAATTAAAATATGTGAACTTACTACTGTTGAAAAGATGGTTGAAGATAAAAATGTAGTAATTACTTGTGGAGGAGGAGGTATCCCAGTAATTAAAACCAAAGATGGATATAAAGGCGTAGATGCAGTTATAGATAAAGATAGAACAAGTGCTCTTTTAGCACGTGAATTAAATGCAGATATCTTATTAATATTAACAACAGTAGAAAAAGTAAGTATTAACTTTAATAAACCAAATGAATACAAACTAGGTAATATTAGTATAGAAGAGGCAAAAATGCATATGGAAAATAAAGAATTTGCAGAAGGATCTATGTTACCTAAAGTAGAAGCTTGTTTATATTTTGTAGAGCATTCTAAGAACAAAAAAGCAATTATTACATCATTATCAAAAGCTAAACTTGCTGTTCAATGTAAAACAGGCACAGTTATAGAGTCATAATAAAATACTAGGGAGGTTTGTATGAACGAAATTAAATGTCCTAAATGTGGAACTGTATTTCAAATAAGTGAAATGGATTATGAATCTATTGTTAAACAAATAAGAGATCATGAATTTGAAAAAGAACTATCATTAAGAGATGAACAATATAAAAAAGATAAAGAAAAATCTATTAAAATAGCTCAAATGGATATAGAAAAAGAATATAGTGAAGAACTTAATAAAAAATCTTTAGAAATATCTGAATTAAAAAAGCAATTAGAATTACATGAATCTAAAAAAGAATTAGAAATAGAAAAAGCATTAGGTGAAAAAGAGAAACAAATTAATTCTTTAACTACTGAGTTAAATCTTAAAGATAAAGAATTTGAATTAAAAGAAAAACAATTAAGTGAAACTTATGAAAGTAAACTTAAAGATAAAGAAGAACAAATAGCGTATTATAAAGATTTTAAAGCAAAACAATCTACTAAAATGATAGGTGAATCTTTAGAACAACATTGTAGTACTGAATTTAATAAATTAAGACCATTATTTAAAAATTCATATTTTGAAAAAGATAATGATGCTAAAAGTGGATCTAAGGGAGACTTTATTTATAGAGACTATGATGATGATGGAAATGAAATGGTTTCTATCATGTTCGAAATGAAAAATGAAGCTGATGAGACAGCTACTAAACATAAAAATGAAGATTTCTTAAAAGAATTAGATAAAGATAGAAAAGAAAAGAAATGTGAATATGCTGTATTAGTATCATTATTAGAAATAGATAATGAATATTATAATAGTGGTATTGTTGATGTATCTCATATATATGATAAAATGTATGTTATAAGACCTCAATTCTTTATTCCACTTATTACATTAATTAGAAATCTTGCTGAAAAATCATTAGAATATAGAAAAGAATTAGAACTAGTTAAGAGTCAAAATATAGATATAACTAATTTTGAAGAAAATATTAATTTATTTAAAGATAGTTTTTCTAAGAGTTATAAGAATGCATCTGATAGATTCAAAGAAGCAATTGAAGAAATAGATAAAGCTATTGTTCAATTACAAAAAACAAAAGAAAATCTATTAAAATCAGATAATCATTTGAGAATAGCAAATAATAAAGCAGAAGACTTATCTATTAAAAAATTAACAAGTAATAGTGAAACTGTTGCCAAAATGTTTGATGAACTTCATGATAAGAAAAAAGATTAAAATATTTTGTAATATATACAAAGTATTTTAATAAAATTTTATAAGGTAGGAGGTAAAATATGTTAATTAACTTACTAATATCAATTGTTATTGGAGCTGTATCTGGATGGTTAGCAAGTTTAATTATGAAATCTAAAGGTGGCTTACTTAGAAATATTATTATGGGTATTATAGGTGGCTTTGTAGGTGGATTAATATTTGGACTATTAGGTATTTCTGTATCAGGATACTTTGGAACAGTTGTTGTTTCAGTAGTTGGTGCTTGCTTAGTAATCTTTGTAGCAAATAAATTATTTAAATAAGAGCATTTTAAGCAATATGATAAAAGTAGACAGCCAAAAAGACTAGTCTGCTTTTTCTATTCAAAAAAATAATAAAACATCTAGATTATTTTATGGAATATCTATTGAAAGGAATATAGAATATTTAGTATTGCTCACTCAATATATGTGAGAATTAATAATCAAATAATGGTGTAAACAATATTATGGCAAATTGCTATGATATCGTAATTATGCTATAATTATTATAAGGAGTGATATAGGATGAATAGTAATGATGAAAAAGAATATAGTAAATTTAAGGATGCTAAGAAATTAGAAGAAGAAAGAGAAAAAAAGAGAAAAGAAGAAGAGAGAGAAAAACTTAGAAGATTAACTGAAGAATCACATCGAATTATGATGGAAGCTTCTCTTCAACAACAAATGCAACAGCAAATGCAAGATACTCTTAATTCAATGAATATGTAAAAATAAATCTAATTGAAGTGATATGATAAAGGTAGATAGTCAGGCTACTATTGTTAACCAATTCAATTATTTTTTTTAATTGTGGTATAATTTTTATTAGGTGATATAAATGACTGAAGGAGAAAAGAAAGATTTATCTAGATATATGATATTAGCAATGTATAGAGATGAAGGAAGTATATTACTAGATGAATATGAAGAATTAAATGATATATTAAAAAGAAATGAAATGGCAAGAGAATTAGATGATGCATTATATCGATATTACATGAAAAAGATTACTTATGAGGAATATAGTGCTATTCATGATAAATATATGCAGTTATTATTTGGGGAGCCTGAAACAAACTTATCATTAAAAAAAGATTAAGCTTAACGCTTAATCTTTTACATATACTGGAGTTCCAACTTCAACTCTTTCATAAAGTGTTTTCATAGCTTCTAAAGGAGTATTAATACATCCATGAGAGCCATTATAATAATAATTCATATTACCAAAATTATTTCTCCATGAAGCATCATGAATTCCATATCCTCCTGATCTAAACGCCATCCAATATTGAACAAATGAAGAATAATTTGCTCCTTTTAGAGTGGCATTTCTAGCTTTATTTAATATTTTAAAGTTACCTTTAGGAGTTTTATTATAGTATCCAGTAGTAACTGGAGTAGTTAAATATAATTTACCATTTTCATAATAATCTAACTGTTGTTTGGTTATAGTTACAATAATATAATATAAATCATTTCTATTTTTAACATGAACTGTAACTTTCTTTTCACTTGTATTTCCGCTAGTATCAGTAGCTTTCCATGTAATAGTATAATCTCCTATTTTAGATTCATCTAAATTTGAATTAATATCTACTTTAATATCTTCATCATTATCATAATTATCTTTTACTTTGTAAGTACATCCTTCAAATTTAGTATTAACTACTAAATTAACATTATCTTCGCAATTTAGAGTTAATTCTGGAGCAACATTGTCAATAACATTTACTTTTCTAACTAATGATTTATTATAATTTAAATAACTTAATGTATAAATAACTTCATAATTACCAAGTTTAGAAGTATCAACATTATTAGATACTAATACATAAGGATTGTTATTAGCAAATAAATTTACATTAAATCCTTCATCGTCATATTGATTTCCATATAATACAGTAATTTCATGAGGCCCAATTAAAGAAAACCCTTCATCAACATTACTACGTACTTGGGAATATAAAAGCCCTGTAATACCTAAAGAAAGGTTAACAGCAAATAAAGTAACACAAATAATCATTTTAAAATTACTCTTTATCATACTATATTTATATTATCATAATTAGTTAAAGAATAATTTACTATAAATATAACTTTACACTATTTTATGGCAAATAAAATGTGTTATAATAGAAGAGGTGATAATAGATGAATAAAAAAGGATTTACTTTAGTAGAACTACTTGCTGTAATAGCTATTCTTGCAATCTTAGTAATAATGGCAGTGCCTGCAGTAATAAAAACATTTAATAAATCAAGAATAGATACATTTAATAATGAATTAAATACAATTATAAAAGCAGCACAACATCAATATATATTAGATGGAGAAGCAAAAATATATAGTAATAGTTCTAATCCATTACGTGTCACAAATAATTCTGATTTTAACTATTGTATAACAGTAAATGCAGATGGTGAAATAATTGATTTTAAGGCAACAAATGGAAGTTATAAATATGAAAGTGATGGAGTGGTAGAAGAAACAAGTAGTAGTGATATTACTGAAATAGATGGAAACTTTTCTTTGGAATGTAGCCCATTTAAATATGTGACAAGGCAAAATGAAGGGCAAATAACAGTAGGAGATGAAGTATCAATAGATACAGAACACTTTTATGTAATAAGTAGTAATAGTACAAACACAGTACTACTAGCAAAATATAATTTACTTGTTGGAAATGTATTTAATAGCAGTGATGGAGGAAGTACATGGTCATTTGCAAAAACATTAAGTTCTAGTGATGCTGGATATGGGTTACAAAGTGAAACTGCAAAAGCATATTATAGTGGTGGTACAGACAGAACAGGTGTAGTAGCTTTTTCAGGATCGGGTTATTGGGATAATGGCGATTGCATAAGGATAGGTGAGGGTCATTCATTTAAATGTCCTGGAATTGAAGGATTAAAAAGTGAATATGCTAATTCGGCAAATGCAGCAGGAAAAACTGGCTACTACTCAGATCCACGTCCATATGTATATAATAGTTCTATGTCAAATGTGGCACCGAGCTATGTAACATATACTGATTCTAATGGTGCATGGAAAGCATCCGAAAATAATGGATATACAATTGCCTACTATGTGGAGAGATACGTAAATACATTGAAACAAATGGGAGCACCTAGCGGTATAACAGGAAGATTATTAACAAATGAAGAAGCAATTAGCTTATCAAGTACAATAAGAGGTAATTGGTCATATTGGATAGATGAGGCTTGTAATAGTCAATATGTTTATATGAGTACAAGTGCTAGTTCTATTTCTGCTATGGCCCCTTGGCTAGCTAACAGTGGTGGTGTTCGCTCAGTTATAGTAGTGCCTACAAATTCAATGCCAAATTAAAAAGTAATAATATTGACAATTATTACTTTTTTTATTAGAATAATGTGCGTTCAAAAAGGGGGATATATGTTAGAGGAATTAGCTAAAGCTATTGTTGATAGCAAATGTTATGATAAACATTATTTCGAAAAAATATTTGAAATAGTTGCTAGATATTATGGAATTAAAAAAATTGAATTAATTGAACTTGATGATTTTGAATTTGCTGCTTTTGGACAACGTGGTTCACTAGCTTTCTATTGCCCTGCTGATAATGAAATTAAACATGATATACTTGGATATAATATGGAAAACATATGGGATGCTGCTGAAGAAAGAATTAAAAAACTATATAATAATAAAAGTACTAAATATTATGAACCGCTTTTTATATTAAATATATTAATACATGAGTTTGAACATGCTAGACAAGAATTACAAATAAGATATAGAAAAGATATAGAGGGATTAATAGTAAATGATTCTCAAATTGGTATGGATAATAAATATAATAGTCTTGTAAATTATAGAAAAGGGTTATTAAAATGTATAGGATTAATGCAGTATAGTTTATTAATGAATAAATTATATGAATGTAATCCTCATGAGAGACTTGCATATGCCAAGGGATATGAAACAAGTGCTTCTGTAGCAGAATTAATAGATTATGAAGCAATTAATTTATTTAAAAGTACATATTTTGCCCATTTAATTGATGGTTATTCATTAAAACCAGATAAGAACGGAATATTTCATTCTCCATCAAAGAAATTTTTAGATAAATTACATTGCAATAATAATTGGAAAGAGATTGAATTAATGTCAGAGTATATTCAAATATTTGATAAATTTAAATATGGTTTAGATGTTAATGAAGATGAAATGGATACTTGGCAAACAGTAACTAGACATTTAATTAGATAGATTATAATCTATCTTTTTATATGAAAATTTGTTATTATTGATATGAAAGTAGGTATTGTTATGGAAAATATGAGTTTAGAAGAAAAAGTACATACATTAGAGGAAAGAGTAGAGAAATTAGAGAAAATTGAAAAAAGAAGAAAAACATGGAAATGGGTTAAATTATTTGTAATAGTTGCTCTATATGTTGCATTAATATTAGTAGTATATCTAGGGTATAGATATGTTAAAACTACTTATTTAGACCCAATAACAAATTGGAAATCTAATGTACAAGAAAATATAGATAGTTTAAAAGGATTTGGAGATATATTTGGAGGCTTAGGTTTATAAATGGAAATAATTACAATTGCTAATTGGTTAAATACTACTTTTAGTGGATTTGATCATTTTATACTTAATTTATTACATAATTTTGCAACATTAACTGGTGGATATTTAAATTGGTTATTCAAGTTAATTAGTTTATTTGGAGAGAAAGGTGCATTCTTATTAGTTCTTGCTGTATTTTTAATGTTATTTAAAAAGACTAGAAAAGTAGGTATATGTGTTTTTGGAGCTATTGGATGTGGAGCTATAATAACTAATTTTATTCTTAAAGATTTAGTAGCAAGACCAAGACCATTTATGAGTGAAATATTAGAGTATAAAGATTGGTGGAAATATGCAGGTAGTGTTCTTGAAGATGATTTTTCATTTCCTAGCGGACATGCTACTGCAATAAGTGCATCTATGATGAGTATATTTTTCTTTACTAAAGGTAATAAGAAATATTTATGTATTTTATTTATTGTATTGATGGGCTTATCTAGAAATTATTTAATGGTACATTATCCTACTGATGTAATAGGTGGAATTATAGTTGGAACTTTATCTG
>JAEEGL015305221.1_pt1 | contig 10118 bp, 5 predicted proteins | sample 9134231 | NCBI WGS metagenome assembly JAEEGL01 (sample SAMN16246548, study PRJNA631951) | gut metagenome | biome: gut microbiome; feature: rumen; material: fiber-attached | host: Bos | place: Iran: Karaj | collected 2018-10 | reverse complement strand
CGTGAATGTAATAGTTGTTGCCGGCAATGCCGTGGAAAGCGGGCGTGGAGCCCGTGTAGACGCTTGCATGGCCGCAGGCGGTGACGGTGGGCACATAGTCGATGATGCAGTTGTTGCAACTGTAGCCCTCGCCAAGCAGGCGGTTGAAGCCGTCGGCGCCAAACTGATCGTGATAATAGTGCATGTAGTCCCAGCGCATCTGGTCGACCACGATGCCCACCACCAGTTTGGGGCGGGCAGGCTGTGCCAATGCGGCAAAAGCCAGCATCACAGCAAAGAGAATGGAAATGCTTCGTTTCATAGCAATTGTAGTTTTGCACAAATATACGCAAAATTTTCATTTTGCCCAAAAATGGAGCATTTTTGCCGAAAGGTTGAGTATTTTTCAATAAAAAAGCGTAAATTTGCGCTCCTAAGATGAAATAATGGCAGCGAAACTGAAACCATACAAATTCACACCCATCCTGAAATCGGTGCTGTGGGGAGGCAATAAAATTGCCGCCATCAAGGGCATCGAAGCCCTGCCCGATAACATAGGCGAAAGCTGGGAGATATCGAGCATCGAGGGCGATGTGTCGGTCGTGGCCGAGGGCGATGAAGCCGGCACCACGCTCGAGGAGCTCATTGCCAAGCATGGGGCAGCGCTGGTGGGCGAGAAGGTGCTAGTCCAGTATGGCACACGGTTCCCGCTGCTGCTCAAGTTCATCGATGCGGCCCGCGACCTCTCGGTGCAAGTGCATCCCACCGACGAAATGGCCCGCCGCCTGGGCGAGCCTAACGGCAAGAACGAGATGTGGTATGTGATTGCTGCCGACGAGGGCGCCACCATCATGAACGGTCTGAAACGGCCCATCGACGAGGAAGAGTTTAACCGCAGTGCCACCGATGGCACCATCGCCAACTTTACCGCCCAATTCGACACCCACGCCGGCGATGTGTTCTCGCTGCCCGCCGGACAGATTCACAGCATAGGCGCCGGCAACCTCATTGCCGAGGTGCAGCAGGCCTCGGTCACCACCTATCGCATCTATGACTGGAACCGCACCGACGCCAACGGCAATCCGCGCCAGCTGCACACCGACCTGGCCCGCGAGGCCATCGACTTCACCCGAGCAGGCAACGGCAATCCCATCGACTATGACCGCACCGTCCTGAACGAGATGGTGGAACTGGTGCGCAACGAGCACTTCACCGTGAACCGCGTGGTGGTGGATGGCAACTATGGGATGACGCTGCCGCAATCGTTCGTGATATTCATGTGCATGAGCGGCGAGGTGAGCCTCACCGACAACTGGGGCAACATTGTGCAAGTGCGTCAGGGCGAGACGGTGCTGGTACCCTCAAGCACACGCCAAGTCTCGTTGCATGGCGATGCCACGCTGCTGGCGGTGTGGATTGACTGAAATGAGGAAAAACAGCTTTTATTACTACTTTTTCTTTTGTCCGCTATAGGATTTATTCCCGTAGGCCTTGGTCTCAATGACCACAACCCCGTTAGCTCCACGGAAGCCATAAATTGCCGTATCGGAAGGGTCCTTGAGCACCTTTACCGACTTGATGTCGCTCGGGTTGATGCCACTGAGAGGACCATCGTAGATCATGCCATCGAGCACAATGATCGGGTTGCTGCCGGCATTAATCGAACTCAAGCCGTTGTCAGGTGTCAGATGTCAGGTGTGAGGTGGCAGTTATGAGTTGCCAGCGGGATTGCGGGTGGTGCCACGCAGCACCAGGCGAGTTTTGACAATGCGTTTTTCAACATGATCGATGTCGTATTTCCCTTCGACCGTGTCGATCAGCACCGATGCCGCCTCGATGCCCACCTGCACGCCGCGCTGCTCCACGGTGGTGAGCATGGGGTCGCAGGCAAGCGAGTTGTAACTGTTGGTGAAGCCGCAAATCGACACATCTTCGGGCACGCGCAAGCCCATGTGCTTGGCAGCATAAAGGACGCCGATGGCCGTTTCGTCGTTCACGGCAAAGAAGCCGTCGGGGCGATTGGGGCCCGACAGCAATTCAGGCGTCAGGCGCTCGGCGTCTTCGCGGTTATCGCAAAAACAGATGAGGCTGTCGTCGACCTGCATGCCATGACCGTAAAGGGCGTCTTTATAGCCATTGAGGCGGTTCTTGCCAATCTCCATATTGGTAGAAGTGCCGAAGAAGGCCACACGCTTGCAGCCCGACTCGATGAGATGCGAAACTGCCTTGAGCGAGCCCTGGTAGTCGTCGACCACCACGCGGCTGGCATTGATGCCCACGCAAATGCGGTCGTAGAACACGAGAGGCACACCATTCTCGAGCAGATAGACGAAGTGCCCATACTGCTCGGTGTCCTTGGCCTGCGACACAATGATGCCGCACACCTTGTTCTGATAGAACGACTTGCAGATTTCCACCTCGTGGTCGTACATCTCGTTGCTCTGCGCCACCAGGATGCGGTAGCCACGGCGCGACGCCTCTTGCTCGATGCCGCTGAGCACCGACGAGAAATAATAATGAATGAACTGCGGAACTATAACCCCGATGACACGGCCTGTGCTCTTCTTGCTGTTGCGCAGGCGCTCGGCTATCACATTAGGGAAATAATGGTGCTCTTGTGCAAATTTCTTGATTTTCTCGCGCTGCTCGCGACTGATGCTCGGATTGTCTTTCAGCGCACGCGACACCGTAGCCACCGAGACGCCCAGCATGGCCGCGATATCTTTCATCGTCAGTTGTGTTTTATGTTGCATATTTCCCTGTCAATTATAGCCTTATGCCCTACCCTGAGAAAAAATCAGAGGGCTGGATTGCGCATCTAGCCCCCTAACCGGTATATATCCTGCATGAGTACAGGCAGTTTTTGATGGTTATTTTACATTAGTTAGCAATCCACGGCAAAAGTATACATTTTATATGAAATATGCAAACGATTGCACAAAATAAATCGAAAAATAACTGTAAAATGGGAGATGAAAAGTAAAAAAAATGTAATTTTGCAAAGTTAAACCACCCTCTTCAGGAGGTCAGTAAATCAAGTAACTAACCATTTTTTTTATTCAAATAACTTTTAACTTTTAAAAAATGAAATGATGAAACAGGTAAACTTCAGAATTCCCTCGCGGATTCTTGCTCTCCTGATGGGATTATTCATTTCCATCGGAGCCTATGCACAGATTACTGTGAATGGTCTAGTCAAGGATGCTACGGGCGAACCTGTTATCGGTGCTACAGTGCAAGTTGTGGGAACACAGAACGGCACAGCAACCGACCTTGACGGTCTCTTCGTTTTGAGGAACGTCAAAGAAGGTTCCCAGATCCAAGTTACCTATGTGGGCGCCAAGGCTCAGACACTGACTGCGTCGCCCAACATGGAAATCACCCTTGAAGACAACACCACCGTTCTCGACAATGTGGTGGTTATCGGTTACGGTCGCGCCAAGAAGAGCGACTTGACCGGTTCTGTAACAGCCATCAACCCCGACTCCAAGAACAAAGGTGTTGTGGTGAGTGCACAAGACGCATTGGCAGGTAAGATTGCCGGTGTGAATGTTACCAGCGGCGGTGGTACTCCTGGTGGAGGCGCCACAATCCGCATCCGTGGTGGCTCTTCGCTGAATGCCAGCAACGACCCCCTTATCGTCATAGATGGTGTTCCCATGGACAACAACGGGGTAAAAGGTCTTGCTAATGGCCTTGCTATTGTGAACCCGCAGGATATCGAGACCTTCACCGTGCTCAAGGATGCTTCCGCTACCGCTATCTACGGTTCGCGTGGTTCTAACGGTGTTATCATCATCACCACTAAGAAGGGTAAAAAAGGGCAGCCCATCCATGTTTCTTACAATGGTAGCTTGACCATCAGCACCAAGAAGAAAACCATCGATGTAATGGATGGTGATGAATATCGTGCTTGGATTGATCAGCTTTATCAGGACAACGACCGACGCGACCTTGCACTTGCCACTTTAGGCACTGCCAACACTAACTGGCAAGAAGAAATTTACCGCACAGCTCTGAGTCATGACCACAACGTGACTTTGACAGGTTCGGTGGGCAACGTGTTGCCCTATCGCCTCTCGTTGGGCTACACTGACCAGCAAGGTATCCTCAAAACCTCCGACATGAAACGTTACACAGTTGCGCTGAACTTGAATCCCTCGCTGCTTAACGAGCACTTGACCTTGAACCTGAATGGCAAATTCATGTGGGCTAAATCACAATACGCCAATGGTGAAGCTATAGGTGCTGCAGTGTGGTTTGACCCCACTCAGCCAGTCCGTAGCGACGATAAGAAATTCCAAAACTTTGGAGGCTATTACCAGTGGCTCATGAGTGGTGCCGACTACAATGACCCAACCTGGGAATACACCTATAACAACCTTGCCACTAAGAACCCCGTTTCACTTCTTGAATTGAGAGATGAACGAGCTATCAGTCGCTCATTCATCGGAAATGCAGATATTGACTACAAAGTGCATGGCTTTGAAGACCTGCGGCTCCACCTCACTTTAGGTACCGACTTGAGCAAGGGCCGTCAGTGGAACGACGCACTACCTGCTAACCCCCAGAGCATTTACTACGGTTGGACTGGCTGGGAGCAACAGATAAAGCGCGCCTACACACTTAGCACATACGCACAGTACTACAAGGACTTCAATACCAAACACCACTTCGACATCATGGCCGGTTATGAGTATCAGAAGTTCTACCGTCGTGGCACCAGCTATGGTTATGGCCTATATCCCATGACCAGTCTCAAGACTGATGATGACGGCAACCCACTAGCAGGAACCAAGTATAACGAGAACAACAGTCGTCCCTCTATCAACGAGAATTTCATCGTTTCTTTCTTCGGTCGTGCAAACTATAGTTATGACGAGAAATATTTGCTCACTTTCACACTGCGTGATGACGGTTCTTCACGTTTCGAAAAGCACTGGGCTTTGTTCCCTGCATTTGCGGCAGCCTGGAAAATCAAGAATGAAGACTTTTTGAAGGACAACAACACGCTGAGCGACCTCAAGTTCCGCTTCGGCTGGGGTAAGACCGGTCAGCAGGACGTGTATGACGACTACGCATGGGTGCAGACCTATAGCCTCAACAGCGGCAATCAGGGCAGCTTCTATGACATCATTGGCGACGGCACATTTGTGCGCCCCAATGCCCGTAACAAAGACCTCAAATGGGAAACCACTACCACTACCAACTTGGGGCTCGATTTCGGTTTCTTGAACCAGCGTCTCACCGGTAGCATCGACTGGTACTACCGCAAGACCACCGACCTTATTAATTATGTTTATAATGCTGCCGGCACTCAACCCAAGAATCAGATGAACAAGAACATCGGTTCGTTGAAGAACACCGGTCTTGAGTTGTCACTGAGTTGGAAGGCTATCCAGACTAAGGACTGGTACTGGACCATCGACTATAACATTTCGTACAACAAAAATGAAATAATTGAACTGGCTGGTGGCGATGACGAAAACTACTATGTGGCAACTGGCCCCATTTCAAGTGGTACAGGTTTGTACTGTCAAGCTCATAAAGTAGGATATGCCGCAAGCTCGTTCTATGTGTATCAGCAAGTCTATGACCAGAACGGCATGCCCATTGAGGGAGCTGTGGTAGACCGCAACGCTGACGGACAAATAACTCCGGACGACCGCTACATTCACAAGAGCCCCATGGCTCCCGTTACTATGGGCCTGGCTTCGCGTCTGGAATACAAGAACTGGGACCTCGGCATGAGTTTCCGAGCTAACATCGGCAACTATGTTTACAACGACTTGATGGCTGGTGCTTCGTGTGTAAGCCCTGGTGAAGTGCTTACTTCTACCAACTATCTTGCCAACCGCCCCCTCTATGTGCTGCCCTACAACTGGCAGACTTACAACCAGACCTCAACACTGAGTGACCGCTGGGTACAGAACGGTTCGTTCCTCAAGTGCGACAACATCACGCTGGGCTACAGCTTTGGCGGCCTGTTGAAGCGCGGTAATTGGGATGGCATTGGCGGCCGCGTTTATGCAACTGCATCTAACGTGTTCACCATTACCAAGTATAAAGGTATCGACCCCGAGGTATTTCCTGATAAAGACCGCCCTGGCATCGACAACAACCTCTATCCCCGTCCCTTCTCGTTCATCCTCGGTTTGACATTGAATTTCTAATTCTTAATAATGATTACGACAATGAATAAGTTTTTTAAATATATAGTTCCGGCTTTGACTCTGCTGTTTGGTGTTGGCTTTTCATCGTGCGTCAATGACCTCGATGTTACCCCCAAAGACCCAAGCCTGAAAAGTCTCGATGAGATTACAGCCGAACAATTATTCACAAAATGCTATGCAGTGATTGGTGTGGCCGGCAACGGCGGTGCCAACGGTGACAGCGACGTCGACGGTATCGACGGCGGTACTTCAGGCTATGTTCGCCAGATGTGGAATGCTAATGAACTGACTACCGACGAGGCCATCTGCGGATGGGGTGACGACGGTATTCCTCAATTCGACTACAACACCTACGACGAATCACATCCCATGCTTCAAGGTTTCTACTATCGCTTGTACACCAGTGTGTACTATTGCAACGAGTACCTTGATCGTTATAGCGAGAACGATGCTACTATGACTGCTGAAGTTCGCTTTTTGCGCGCGCTTAGCTACTATTTCCTGATGGACTGTTGGGGAAATGTTCCTTTCATCACTGAACCCAAGAACGAGAATCCTCCTCAAGCCAGCCGTGCTGAGGTGTTCAACTTCGTAGAATCGGAGCTTAAGGAAATTCTTCCTGACCTTCGTGTCCCCACAGCACTGAAAAAAGGACAAGATGGTTGGGGCCGTGTTGACCAAGACGCTGCTAACCTGCTTCTGGCCCGTCTTTACTTGAATGCACAGGTCTATACAGGCACTGCTCACTGGCAGGAAGCCAAAGAATATGCTCAAAAGGTCATGGAAGGACCACATAAGCTTAACACTACTGAGGTTGCAGCTGAAGCAAATGGTATATATTACGCCTGGACTCCTTACCAAATGTTGTTCATGGGCGACAACAGCACCACAAGTGCAGCTACCGAGGCAGTCTTCCCCATTCTGCAAGACGGTATCCGCACCACTTCGTGGGGTACGACACTGTTTGTGATGGCATCAACCTTTGATGGTAACATGTATGAGTATCCATTCGATGAGACACTCACTGTATGGACTCGTCGCAAGACCAATGGAACGGGACAGACCTGGGGCGGTAACCGCGCACGTCCTCAACTGGTTCGCAAGTTCTTCCCACTGGATGATGCCCCCGAGTACTCTCCTGGTTACTACACTGCCATGAGTGCTGGCGATGATCGTGCCCTGTTCAATACTGGCGTGAATTTTACCTACCAAGATACCACCTGGGAAGATGACACCAAGACCAAAATCAAGAAGATTGAAGAGAAGACTGTTGATATCAACCGTGGACTTGACTGTGACCCTGTAGCTACTTTTGCAAAAGGCTATGCAGTTGCCAAGTTCAACAACTTCAAGACAGACTTGTCAAGCGGTAAAGACGCCACGTTCCCCGATGGCGACTTCTTCCTGATGCGCTCGGCCGAAGCATACCTGACATTTGCCGAAGCTGAATTCCGCATGAATGGTGCAACTCAAGCAGCCATTGACGCTATCAATGCCTTGCGTGACCGCGCACGCGCTTCTCAAGTGAATGCCTCAACACTCAATCTTAACTTTATCTTGGATGAGTGGAGCCGTGAGTTCTACTTCGAAGGTCGTCGCCGCATCGATTTGATTCGCTTTGACAAGTTTGGCGGCAATAACGGCTACAATTGGCAATGGAAAGGTGGCAAATTTGAAGGCAAAGACTTCCCTGCAACCCGCAATGTATTTGCCATTCCCACAAATGACATGATTGTCAATAGGAATTTGGTTCAAAATCCTGGTTATGATTATTAATTATCGGTTCATATTTCACTAAAGAAAATTATTGACTATGAAGAATATTTTAAAATCATCACTGTTGTTATTTGCAGCCATGCTCATGCTTACTGCCTGCAGCGACGACAATGATCATAATCCCACTTTGCAGGAACCCACAAGTTTTGTGCTCAATACCCCGGCATTGGCCAATTCGGTTGTGGACTTGGCGAACTCAAAGTCTGTTCAGTTGACTTGCTCGCAGCCCGACTATGGTTTTCCTGCTTTAACACAATATACTGTTCAGGTGGCTACCGATGCCGAGATGAGTGATGCCGTTGAATTGCAATCATTCACAACCGCCAAGATGGATGTCGATGCCGCTATACTAGCAAGTACACTTACCACTCTTGCAGTTGAAAAAGACCCCACTCTGACCGAGGAAAACTTCCCGTTGACAATTCCTGTCTACTTTAAAGTAATCGCACGTATGATTACCGCAACAGGGTCTTCTGTTCCTGGAACTGAAATTACTTCAAATGTTGTTGCACTCAACAAGGTTCGAGTTGAATACTCACTTGCTCCGGTCACTATTCCTGAAGACATCTTCATTGTTGGTGCTTTCTGTGGCTGGGACTGGAACAACTGTGTAACTATGGTTCATGTTAATGGTCATCAAGACATTTATTGGCGTATGGTTTACATCGACCAGAGTGGTATCAAGATTAATACTACAACTGCATGGGATGGTAACCAAAAAGGATACGACGACATCAATGTCGGTGGTGAGCGTGCAGCTGACATCAAGACCAATAGTGATGGAAACATCTCTACTGACAATCCTGGTTGGTATCTGATGATTGTGAACGCTTCGGTCGACGGACGCAACATTATATATGATGTACAATTCAACGAACCCACTGTTTGGCTCATGGGTACCACTACTCCAGGTGGAGCTTGGGCAGAACTTGAAGATGGTTGTCAATTCACTGTTCCCGACGCATTCGACGACTACTTTGTATCGCCTGAATTTGCCAACAGTTCGGCAAGTGACAGTGGCGTACGTGCATACATTAAGATTCCGGGCATTGACTGGTGGAGATCAGAGTTTATGGTATTTGGTGAAAAACTTATCTATCGTGCTGATGGCGGTGACCAGGAGCGTGTGATGGGTTCTAAGGGCCAGAAACTCTATATCAACTTCAGTAATGATACTGGTAAAATTGAATAACAACCCTTTGCCTGAGTGCTGTTCAACAAGGACAGCAACTCAGGCTTCATAAAAAAAATCATTCAACAATGAAAAAGATTTCATTATATTTTTCACTTGCACTGATGGCCATTTTAGGCGTTTCTTGCAATGATGATTACAAAGATTGGTTGGATCCTCAATCATATCTTCCTGAAGATGCCATTACCATCTCTGGCTTCTCGGCAAGCCCAGTTGACGCTATAGACCTGGGTGCAGTTGAGAGTGACTCTGTTCAAACTTATACTCTCAATAGTACCACTCTTCCCGAAAACTTTGAACTGAACAATGCTCGAATCTATCTTTATCCTGCAAATGTAGATCTCTCCGATATGGGTGGTATCAAACCTCAAATCATACCAACCGACATCAATGGATTTGCAAGTGTTGCCCAACTTCAAGAATATATTGAAAATACATTTGGCGTTCGACCTGACAGTCACAGTCTTATTGCTCATGTTTATGTAAATGCAATCAAAGACGGACAAGCTGTTTTAATCGATGCCGGTGAGATTCCTCTGAACATCGCACCTGCAGCTCCTATCATCGAAGAGGCTTATTACCTGGTAGGTTATGAAGACTGGAGCGACAACAACACCAACTATGCACTCACTAACGGCGGTGGTGACCCCTATGAGAATCCCGTATTCTCCGTGACTGTTCCCGCAACTGGTGGCGACATCTACTTCAAGGTAGCTCCTCAGAGCGCTCTTGGCGATCCCTACTTCTGGGACCTCATCATCTGCGCAGTGACTGAAGAAGACGACGACGCAATGGAAGGCCAGTTTGCAGTTGGCAACAACGGCAAGGCATTCAAGATTCCTTACAATTCAGACTTTGCTGAGTATAAGATCTCGTTCAACATGCTCGACCGCACTTACAAGATCACTGGTCTGACCGGTGACGCCGATGTGTGGTACATGGTGGGCAGCTGCATTGGCAGCAGCGCATGGAACAATGCCGCTAATGGCGTTGGCGTT
>JAEEGL015215949.1_pt1 | contig 10118 bp, 1 predicted proteins | sample 9134231 | NCBI WGS metagenome assembly JAEEGL01 (sample SAMN16246548, study PRJNA631951) | gut metagenome | biome: gut microbiome; feature: rumen; material: fiber-attached | host: Bos | place: Iran: Karaj | collected 2018-10 | reverse complement strand
AGGCAATTATTCCGCAACGCATGAGAACAAAGCCTTCCGCATGAAATATAATGATGGGAAGAGTCATCACGTGATGAAGGACGGGCATAACGAATCACCCGTTAAGGCTAAGAAGTGGGTTCTGATTAACAGTTACCGCGACAAGACGCTGATGCGTAATCCTGTGGCGTGGGCTATGTCGAAGCGTGGCGAGATGAAGTGGACACCCTGGAGCCAGGTGGTTGACCTTATCGTTAACGGCGATTATCATGGCACCTATACCCTTGCTGACCATGTGGATGTACACGATGGACGTATAGAGATTACTGAGATGACGGAAACGGATGTCGATGAAGAAAATATTTCCGGTGGCTATTTCGTTGAGGTCGATAATAATGCCAGCCGTGAACCTTATTATTTCTATTCTACGTATGGTAATCCCATATCCATCCACGACCCTGATGATGACGTTATGCAGAACGAGCAGTTCTGGTACATCCAGAATGCCTGGAACAATATGGAAGAAGTTGTCTATAGTCCTGATTATACAGATAGCGAGAAAGGTATGCGTTCCGTTCTTGACATGGAGACTTTTCTCCGACACATTCTCGTGAGTGAGTTTAACGGTAATACTGATATGCTCTGTCAGGTCTTCTTGTACAAGGACCGTGGCGATGACCATTTCTATGTTGGTCCTGTGTGGGACGCAGACTTGGCTCTCGAAAACGACCAAACTACTTATCCCGCTAATCAGCTAATGGATTGGACATATAAGGTTCGCGACACCGGCAACTGGACAGACTTCGTTGACCGTGTCCTTTCCGATCCTTCTGTTTTTGCCCAGTTACAGGGAATGTGGGCAAAACTTCGCAAAAGCGGTGCTTTCGAACCAGACGATGTGGCTGCCGATGTGGATTCGTTGAGAAGGGAAGTCCGCGCTTCTGCCAACTTGAATTTTATCCGTTGGCCTTACCTTAACCAGTGGCTTTCCCTTAATCCCGAAGTTCCAGGCTCATGGGAAAAGGAAGTGGATCGCGTACGCGACTTCGTTTACAATCGTGTGGCATGGATGGACGAGATGCTTTCCTTCGGTACAATACGCCAGGTGGATGGAGTTTATCAGATTAACACTCCGCTTGACCTATGTCTTTTTGCAGAAATCGTGAACGGTGGTGAGGGCAAAGCTAATGCCGAACTCAATGCCGACTTGAATATGGCTGAGTTTCAGACAGAATTTTCTCCTATTGGAAATGCCAAGGTGCAATATAGCGGCAAGTTCGATGGCAAAGGTCATACCATTAGTAATCTGAATATATCCGGAAATGATAATGTAGGATTCTTTGGTATGGTAAGTTCGGGTGCAGAAATCCAGAATTTAAATCTGGACGAAACCTGCATTGTATCGGGTAACAACTATGTGGGAGGCCTGATAGGATATGCACGCATGGGTAACGTCAAGGTAAAGAGATGCGGAACTGCTGCAACAGTGACCGCAACCGGCGGAAACGCAGCTGGGTTCTTGGGATTTGCCCGCAAGCTGGCCACCGTAACTGTGCAGGATTCGTATAATCTGGGTAAGATTGTCGCCGATTCTTTGGCGGCGGCTATTGTCGCACCCTCTCTGGGAAAGGTATATATCACAGGTTGCTATAATGCAGGTAAGGTTCAGGGTGCTTCTGCCGGATGGGAATTCGCGAATAGCGATTATGTGTTGGAACTGCAGAATTGTTACGATGCTTACTCCCGTCAGGTTGAAAGAGTAACGCCGGTAGATGTTATGTCGGGAGCTCTCTGTTTCCTGCTGAATGCGGGTAATGGAAGAGACCTGTGGCGACAGAATATCGATAATGGTCACAAACCCGATAAACATCCTGTCCTGAAAACCTCCAGTGGCATAGTATATAATAAGGACGGCATATACACAAACAAAGGTAAGGAGATCCAGGGTTACCGCTTTTATAAGTGGGAGGTAAACCGCATCAGAAGTGGGAATTATGGCACCATTCAGTTCTCGGAGTTTGATATATTGGACGAGAATGGAGAAGAATACCCCGGCTTATATATATATAATGGTTTAGAGAGCGATATCCCGTATGAGGATTGGCCCAATGCCGGCGATAATAATGTATATACCAAGTACTGTGGTACATTCTATGGTTATGCTTATTTCCTTTACGATGCACAAGAGGAAGTCCTTCCATACGGCTACCGTATCTATACGGCTAACGATACACGCTATAATGCCGAGCGCAACCCAACCGGTTGGAGACTGTACGGAAGCAATATTTATACAGAAGATCCCGATGATGGCTCTTGGGAATTGATAGATGAGCAGACAAATAATTCAACCCTTCAGGCAGTAAACTATACGCCGTTTGACTTCTTCTTGACATTTAAGGATGACGAAACGGGAGTGGAGTCTTATAGGGCTTATGGGTCCCATAAGTCTTATGAGTCTTATGAGACTTATGATTTATCAGGCCGCAAGGTTAATTCTCAATTAAAGAAGGGGATTTACATAGTCAATGGCAAGAAAGTGGTTGCTAAGTAAGATTCGAAGATAAAGTAGTATCAGTGCGTTGTTAAATAACGTTAAACAAGTCGGTGAAAACAGGCAGATTGGTTAAAGTATAATTAAAAATACTTATTTTTGTATGCTTTTAGGGCATTAATCGATGTGTTTTTTGTCGGTTAATTAAGGTGAATGTTTAAGATGTAACAAGACTATAACAAATATTTTAACTTTATTATTAACTAAAAACCAAAAGTGCGATGAAAAGATTTACACTTAAGCAAATGGTTCTCTCTCTTGGGGTAGCTACAATGTTGCTATCCAGTCAGAGTGTCATGGCTCAGTACAAAAAACTCACAGCCTTGGATGGAATGTTATCCTATGGCCAGAGTTCCGTGTCACACGCTGAGGCCTACGACAAATTGGTTGACAGGAACGAGGGTACCAAGTGGGGAGGCTGGTTTGATCCCAGTCTCGGAGACGAGGAAGCATGGCCTTTAGATCAAGGGGCCTCTGCTAACAAGATGTACATTATTGTGAAGGCAGATGAAGCTGTAGTTCCTACCTTCTATTTCCTTGTAACTGGTGGCGACACAGGTTCTTATCCTGGTCGTAACTGGGCATCCTGGAAGATTTATGGTGGTAACTTCGACAACGACGAAGCTGCTGTTCGTGAAGGTGAAGGCTGGACACTGATTGATGATCGTGAGGACGAGCCTCTTCCTGCAGATAATACCAAGTCTGTAGATTTGGTCTTCAACCAGGCTGATGGCAAGACCGCTTACCAGTATTTCTGGATTGAGATTACAAAGTCCGTTGAAGGCGCAGACGTATTTCTGCAGATGTCAGAATGGGGTTTGGGCACCTACGGTTCTTTCCAGCAGTTCCTTGAGGATGAAAGAAATAAACCTACATCTATAGACGAGCCTGTTGTTTTCTATTTCTTGAGTTGTAGTCCTGAGGGCTTTAGCGGTGAAGGAGGAGGCAATCTTTTTGATGGTTCAAGTGCTACTAAGTGGTGCTGCAGCTTCACAAATAGACAGAAGGGCGAAACGAAGAATGGAGGTTTCGTTGTTTTCAAGGCTTCACGTCCAATGACCCCTTCTTACTATTCTTTGGCAACAGCTAACGATACTCAATCTTATTCTGGTCGTAACTGGAAGCAATGGCAGCTCTATGGTATGAATGCTTCTTCTGATGCAGACGTTACTCGTGATTCTGAGGCCTGGGTATTGCTTGATGATAAAGCCAATGTTCCTACTGGCAATGGAATGAACCAGCTTCCTGCTGCAAATTATACACCGTCATATTTCACGCTTTCTGAACCGAACACATCCGAGTACAGATACTTCAAACTTGAACTTGACCAGTGTGTTTCTGATGGTCTTCAGCAGATGTCTGAACTTGTACTTGGTGATAATTATACAGTTATTCTTGATCGTGATGCCGTTGCAGAAGCTGCAGAAGCTAACTACGATCCGGATCTGTTTGCAGAGAAGGCTCTTTTGGACGAGCAGGCTTCACTTATTGCACAAGTAAAGGAGTGTACAGATTTTGCTAAGTTGAGCGAGTTGAGGTCTGCTATTGATGAGTTGGCAACCAAGATAAATACTTCTGCCACCAACTATGCAGAAATCAAGACTGCACGCAATCAGGCTCTGCTTGCTATCGATGGAGGTAAGTTGGAGGAAGACGCTGTTAAATATCTCACCACTTGGTGTAGCGAAACAGACGCTGTAGCTCCTAACAATGAGTTCCCCATCGGTAACTATGCATACCTGAAGACTAACCGTCAGGTAACTGGTGAGGAAGCTGTTGCTGAAGCTAACCGTATTAATGCGTTTATCATTAATCATTCCGAAATGCCTGAACCTATTACTGCTGTATATCAGTTCCTTAGCGGTACCACCGACAACTGGAATGATGCTGAGGGTCCCGAGTCTCTGATTGACGGATTGTCTGGTCTTAACGGTACCGAAAGTACCAAGTGGGGTACAGGTACTAGCCAAGAGAGATTCATTATCTTCAAGAGTATCAATGCTGACACTCAGGAGAACGAGCCTATCCAGCCTACTTACTATGGATTGGTAACAGGTAATGATACTGATACATACAGAGAGCGTAACTGGAAGAACTGGAAGATTTGGGGTGCTAACTTCGCAAGCGACGAGGAGGCTACCAAGAATGCTGATGGTTGGGTACTGATTGACAACAAGCAGAATGTCGGTACAGACGTTCTGAAGACTACCAACATGTTCGAGAGCTACATCTACCTCTCAGAAGGATGTGCAGTACCTTATACATACTTCAAGATTGAGGTTTATCACGAAGGTGGTATGCAGATGAACGAGTTTACCTTCTACAACACCGGTAACTTGGCTGAATACCGTGAAGCTTTCGCAGAGCAGTTTGCTAACTATGATCCATACGAGCGTCCTGCTTACAAGGGCTTCACAGATGCTTACAAGGACAAGTATGAGGAGTTGAAGACTACTGTTAATGCTCCCGACGTAATGAAGCTTAAGAACCAGTTGGTTGACTTGCAGAATGATATTACTGCATCTGCCGACTTGTACGAGAAATATGATTCTGTTTATAATGAGGTATTGTCACTTTCCATTTCTTCTGAGAGTCTGCAGGCATGGCATGAGGGTTACATTTCAGAAAATGTTGCTCCTTGTGCTAAGTTTATCCGCGGTACTCATGCTTACATCGTAGAAAATCTTAATCTGGATAATGATGCTATCAAGGCTGAAATGGATTATCTTAGTACCATTATCAATGCAGTTGAAAAGGATCTATACATCCTTTTGGGTGGTAATACTATTAACCAGTGGGGTGACGGATTCTATGGCAACCTGATTGATGGTATTGCCTTGAATTATACAGAGAAGCAGATAGATCCAGAGACAGGTGAAGAGAAAGAAGTAGAGGTGAAGGCTACCAAGTGGGGTGGTGATGCTGATGCTAACGGCAACACTTACATCATCTTCCGTACCATGGATAAGACCAACCCATTCTTCTATACACTGACAACTGGTAATGATACAGGTTCTTATCCTGGTCGTAACTGGGGTACCTGGTATGTTTACGGTGCTAATTTCGAAGGCGATGGTGAAGCAACCAAGGACGCTGAGGGTTGGGTTCTCATTGATTCTAAGGAGAACGTAGGTCAGGATCGTCTGCATCCCGTTAATGCAGAGCCTTCTTATTTCGGCTTCAGCACAGAGACAACCGAACAATATACATATTATAAGATTGTTGTCACCAAGGCTTACAATGGCAATGCCATTCAGATGAACGAACTCCACTTCGGAACTCCCGAGGAGTTTGAGGCTATCAAGCAGGATTACACTGATGCTGCCAACAATTTCGATGCTGACGTTGTTGCAGAGCAGGCTCTTATTGATAAGTATAAGGAAATCATTCCTGAAATTGAGGAGTGTGCAAACATGGAGGCTCTCTTCCGTGTTAACTATCGTCTCGAAACGCTTCGTGACTCTATTACTGCAAGTGCTAAAGTTTATGCTAAGTATGCCGAGGATGCTGAGGCTGTAAGACAATTCCTCGAGGATTACAAGCTGGATGAGTCTGAGGCTTTGGCTACACTGAAGTCTTATCTTGACGACGACCTTGAGCCCAATGAGACATTTGCTAACGGTTCTGTATCAACTATTCTGGATGACCACGTTCTTGCTGACAGTGTCATTACAGAGGAGATCGAGTTCCTCGAATCTCTGAAGAGGGCTGCTGTAGCTGCCGGATATGTAGCTGGTACAGATGTTACTTCACTGATTGTTAATCGCAGCTTCGCTAAGGCAGAACAGGTAGTTGGTGCCGATGGCAACAACGTATCTGGTACCAAGCAGGCTGAGGGTTGGGATGGCTATGTATATAGCAATGGAACCAACGAAGAAGGTACGATGTCTGCTGCAGAGTTCTGCAACGAGCAGTCTAAGTTCAACATCAGCCAGACATTGAAGAATCTGAAGAATGGTTATTACGAGGTTAGCCTTAATGCCGGCTTCCGTCCTAACGGCGACATCAAGAGTCTTAATTTCAACGCTCTCGCATTTGCTAACGATACCAAGACATTCGTTCCCGTTGTACGTGAGGGTATGACAGACAAGGAAAATGCTTGGTTGGGTACTACAGCTGATAAGGAACTCTATGCTTGCGATGTAGAAGAGGCTACAGGCGATCCTTCAGTTGACTCCCTGATTGTTGGTTATGTAATCTGGGGTGTTCAGGGTACTATCAATGCCATTCTGCAAGATCGTTACGAGATCAACATGGTTGCTAAGGTAACCGACGGAACTTTGAAGATTGGTCTGAAGAACGAGGGAACTCTCGTTGGCGGTGACTGGCTGGGTGCTGGTAACTTCCGCCTGTTATACCTTGGCGAGGAAGCTACTGCTGAGGCAATCGCTGACGCTGCTGCAAGCAATGGCGCACGTGTTGAAACTCTGGTCAACAAGTATGTTGCCGGTAGCTTCGCCGACTTGGCTGAGTTCAAGGCTGCTCCTAACTTTGGTTCTGCGCAGCGTGAGGTTTTGGCAGATGCTGCTAATCGCACTACCGTAGAGCAGTTGGTTGCAGATGGTAATACCTTCGAGGAGATCAATGCTACGAAGGCTGCATACTACAAGCTCTGCGATTACACTACAAGAGTATATGAGAAGTGGTTGAATCATGTTTCTCCTGGCAGTGATCTTGATAGCGATACAGAAACTGTTTATGCAAATCTGGATGAAGGTCAGTATGCAAATGCTGCAGCTGCTAATACTGCTTTGGAAGCTCTTCTCGAGAAGTATCCCGATTATCTCGAACTTACTGACGAGAACGTAGCTAATGCTACAGTGGAGGAAGTTGCTGAATTCAGCTACGAGTTTACTGCTGTCAAGGATGGCAGAATCATTCCCAGACTTGGTAAGCTGTACGATGACCTGACTGAGGACGAGACAATCCTTGAGTTTGAATATACTTCAGAGAATGATATCGAAGGTGGTATGCTTTACAACATGACAACTGCAAAGAACATTGCAATGGATAAGTTGGAAGCTACTTCAGAGTTCAAGAAGGTTTCTGTTTCAGTTAAGGAATTAGCTTTCACTAAGGCTACTGATATCGTAGGTCTGCAAGTCAATCTGGCTGCTGGTGCTGTGATTAGTGTTCGCAACATGCGCTTCGTTAAGGCTCCAAGTACAAGCGGTGACCTCAATGGCGATGGCTTCGTTGATGCATCTGATATTCAGGTTGTATTGAACGACATGGCTGCTGATACGAATGATCCTAAGTGCGACCTCAATGGTGATGGTTTCATTGATGCATCTGATATTCAGGTTATATTGAATATTATGGCAGCTGAATAAGAAATCGATGAAATTTGATAAATAAATCTCTTAAAATTCTCCTGGCCTGGGGCAATCGCTTCCAGGTCAGGAGAATAATAAAAATGTTAACATATAAAATATTGTATTAAAACTATGAGAAAGCTGTTTTTCTCTCTTACCGCGTTGCTTTTAATGGTTTGTGCCTGCTCGGAGCAGATAGACACCTCGTCGAGATACGTATTCCAGTACCATACTATAGCCAGTTATCTGGAATCACATCCCGTGTATTCCGAGTATGTTGACTTGCTTAAGAAGGTAAAGATTAATCCCTATAAGGAAACTTCTACTGTATATCAGTTGTTGACAGCACGTGGCAACTATACCGTTTTCGCAATTACCAATGATGCTATTGATACATATCTTCAGGATCTCGTCGAAGAAGGTTTGATTACAGAACCAACATGGGAGTCTTTCACGGATTCGGTAAAGTTAGACTCTATCCGTGGGGTCATAGTAAGAAATAGTGTCATTGACGGTTTCGACAGAGAGGATCAGCGTTATTCTATCGACCAGACGGATAAAAACACAGAGTTGGCGCTGCCGACACTTAGTGATCACCGTCTGACCATCAATGATAGCAAGAATAGTCCGGACAGCTTTTTTGTGAATAAAATCTGTCCCATTGACCCTGTCAACCATGATATTCCTGTAATCAATGGATATATACATCAACTCCATAAGGTAATTGCTCCAAAAGATGAATCCTGTGCAAGATACTTGCAGAATATTCTGGACAACAGAACAGACGGTTATCTGATGATGGCGCGTGTCATTCAGGCATGTGGGTTATTGGATATGCTTGCCATGGTTATTGACGATGTATATGAACAGAAATATCTAAGGGGAGAAATTCCCGACATGAAGGATTATCAGGCAAAATCTGGTGGTGACAAGTCTGCTACACCTGGCGACCCCGATGCTCATGCACCGGAACATCGTAAGTATGGATACACCATCTTTGCAGAACCTGACGAATACTGGCGTTCACAGGGTGTTGACCCTGCTGCACCAGATGCTTTACAGCAACTCATCAATTGGATTCAGAAAAATAAGATGTATTTCTCTGAAGACGAAAATAAAACTGACGATAATTATAGCTCACCCGAACATATTCTGTACCGGTGGGTAACCTATCATATTCTTCCCATGAGAATTCCTGCCAACAAGTTGGTCTATCATTGTAATGAGATGGGATATAGCGTAGCACGTCCTTTAACCTATACTCTTCCTGTTTACGAATGGTATTGCACAGTAGGCAAAGGTATTCGCCGATTGTTGAAAATCTATGAGAGTAAGGAGAGTGAGGGTGTTTACCTGAACCGTTTCCCCGTTATTGATAATGCTCTTACTGGTACGGGATTCGAAATTTCCTGCGATGCTCACAAAACCGGTATTTTGGTGGACCGCGAAAGTGATAAGACTGTCGTAAACGATATTGTCAATGCTTGCATCTATCCTCTTGCCGGTCCGCTGGCTTATACAGATGCTGTACGTGACGAGTTGGCCAAGGAACGTATCCGTTTTGACCTTTTTGCCATGTTCCCCGAAGCTATAACCAATAATCTCCGTCGTGCAGATTCCGCAGAAGGAAAATACCAGCATGTATATGTTCCTCAGGATCCTACTTATAAGTACTTCGAGAATTGTAGTATTCTGAACGAAGAGACACACTTCATTCACTATAATGGATATCGTACGGACTGGCCCAACTACTGTCAGGATGAGGACAAGGTATTCGGTAAGTATGATATCATGTTCACCTTACCTCCTGTTCCCAAGCGTGGCACATACGAATTGCGTTATAAGGTGCTTGCTACAGCTGCCCGTGGTATTACACAGGTATATTTTGGTTCCGACCCGGGTAACCTTCCTGCGGCAGGTATTCCCGTTAATATGGCAGAGGGTATTGCCATTACTTATGCAGGTGAAGGCGGCTCTTGGGGCGATCTGACCGATAATGGTCGTGATGAGGATGATATTATTGAGATTGACCACAAATTAAGGAATCATGGTCTGATGAAAGCCGGCAGACATGAGTACGGAGAAGGTAAGACAGCACGCGATGATGAACGCCAGAAACGCCATATTCTTGTCCGTCAGACACTGGATCCTAAAAATACTTATTATATTCGTTTCAAGTCAGTGCTTGATACAGATAAAAAAGAGTTATATCTGGACTATTTTGAGTGGTGTCCTAAAGAGATATACGACAATCCTTCCAAACCCGAAGACGT
>JAEEGL013311551.1_pt1 | contig 10118 bp, 7 predicted proteins | sample 9134231 | NCBI WGS metagenome assembly JAEEGL01 (sample SAMN16246548, study PRJNA631951) | gut metagenome | biome: gut microbiome; feature: rumen; material: fiber-attached | host: Bos | place: Iran: Karaj | collected 2018-10 | reverse complement strand
TTTCTGGAATGCGCTTAACGTCAACTAAACGCAGATTTGTTTCTGAACCGAAAGTTCTATGTAAAAAACCTTCTGTAGAATCATACCATTTATTGGAAATGCCCGCTGATTTTGATGAACTAGAGTAACCTATTTCATTAAAATATTTTTTTACATCAGGCCCAGCATAAAAAGTATTATTCATTTTACCACAGGAAATAAACATGCCATTGGTGGTCATTTCTGGGTAAAAGAGATAATCACCTTGCTTGTCTTGTATACTCCCTGGTGACTTTTCTGGTTCAAAAAAATCTTTTATATCATCAGGATTTTTCCCACACATTTTCCCTCTAAGCTTAGATATGAGAATATTTACAGCACATTTATCTTCACTGGTTACACTGCCTGAATATTCGTCTCCTCCAGTATAGTCTTTCTTAAAGGCTTTCCAGGTTACTTCTGTCAGTTTATCCAAGTCTGAATCGCTGAACTTACCACCAGATGGGTAAGCTGATTCCAGTTCGCTAAGGTTTGATTCTGGTATATTAAAATTTTGGGCAAAGGTTGCTATATTTGCTTTGAAACCATCAACAGAGTCGGATGCTGTTATGCTGACACTAGAGCAATCGTATGGATTTAATACTTTTGCAGCTTCAGATTCATTTGGTTGGTCACTTATGGCCTTAGCAAGTTCATATTTCAAATATGGATACAATTCGTTTTCACAGCAGTCAACAGCACTTCTGTGGTCAAAGACTATTCTTTCTTTGGCAACTATTGTGGCAGCAACGTGGATTTTATCACCTGACGTTTCTGTATCCTTTCTAAAATCATCTTTGTAGGATTCTATATAGTCATCTGCAGTTAATGCATTTTTCCCGGATGGGTAATCCTGGGGGTAACAATACTTTTGTTGGCCGCTGCCAGTACCATTTTGATTAAAATCACCGGCAATGAAAACATTCTTTTCACTGACTATACTTACATCTTTTGGCGGATTTCCTTTTATAACAATATCTTTATCTGAGTAAAAAACACCATTGCTAGGGACTTCTACGTTTCCTTGTCTAATTTTGCTTCTTCCACTGCCGAAATCTAGATATACTGCATCAATACTGCTCCCATAGCCTTTGGTAACTTTATATTTTTTTGTAGAGGTAATATATTTACCACCGTTTTGAGCTTCTTTTTTATATTGTTCAAAGGATGGGGTTCTTGGTGGAATGCTTATACCTGAATTTTTATCTTTAACCCAATTGCTTATTTCTTCAGGAATAGGTGGAGTTGTATTTTTTAACTCTTCAGGAATTCCGCCGAATTCTTTGTCTCCATTCTTATATGTTCCTCCGCCAGAAGGGAAGGTAAAATTCTTTTTCATGGTTCCATTCCATGCTTCGTTTCCTGATTTATTAAAGAATACTGCATCAATATCGCTATATAAGAAAATTCCGCCGGCACCACTCAAAATAGCATCTATATTATATACTTTTTGTTTTGTTCCTGCTGTAGTAGGAGTTTGAGCACTATTAAGAATCTGGCTTATTTCTATTCCTTCATGACCATAAAGATGACCTACAGAAAACACGTTTGCATTATTAGAATCTCCTGTCTGTCCATAAACAACAGACAAAACCTTACCGTCATACATCAAAAACTCTCTTGCGGGGTAACGCCTATTTACTACTGCAACAATCTTGCGGATTGTTTTATCATACATACCCATTGCTTCTATTTTTAAATAGGCTTTGCTTTCATCAATTGCTTTGGTGTTGAGGTTGTCCTGGTAAGGTATGTTGCCGACTCTGACTTTGAATTTGCCATCACCGAGTGTGCCGGAAATAGTTCCTGATTTACTGCTGTCTTCTTGGAAATTATGATCATTACTTGTATTTGCTTCTAGGGTCAATTCTCTTGATTCTTCTGAATCCCATTCTATTTCTTGTCCATTGATTTTTACTTTGTGAGTCTGAAAAGCTGTATTATTGAATAATTCTCCGAGAGCAACTTCTAAACCAGCTTCTGCTAAAGCAAGAGCTTTAACTTTTTTACTTTCATTAACAACGGTCTGAGTTCTGTATTTGCTGAAAGAAAAAACACCAGCAATAACTATAAGTAGGACAATACCCATACCAACAGCGGTAATTATTGCAGAACCTTTTCTGTTTTTAAAGCTTTTCATGATTCAGGCATCGCTCCCCTTTCTTTTACACTGATAATACTTTCATTTTTATATTTTTCTTTATCTTTTTTCCCTACCTGAAGTTTTATATAGATGTTACCGCTTCTTACTGCTTCAGGGTCTTTAATTCTATAGAAAAGACATTCGTCTATTCCATGTAAAAGAGTGTAAACGGTCTTATTTGCTTCAACAGTTTTTGAATTTTCGTCAAAAGGAGTCTGTTCTCTAATCAATACCCATTTAGAATCTGGGGTAGGATTTGGCTCGTCTTCTTTTTCAACACGATAAATAATTTGTACAGCTGTATAATTCTTTTCATTATCACCTAGAGTAGACGGGTCTTTGCTGAAATCATAGTCAACTTTTGTGAATTTAAGCTGATTTTTTTCATCTTTAGTTGTTTGCAGTCCTTCTATTTCTGATTGTTCATACATAGGTGGGGAATCAGAGGCTATATAATTTGCTTCTCTGACGTCATCCATTATCCTGATTAAAGTGCGGTCTAATTCATCATTTATGCTGTGGTTTTCCAAAACTTCCTTGGCGTTTTTCTGAGTAGACGAAAAGACCTGCCATAAAGCAGTAAGCACTAATACCATAAGTATTATTGAAGTCATTGTTTCTACTAATGTGAAAGCTTTCTTTTTCATTGTTCTATCTCTGCGCCAGAATAGTATGAATGTCTAGATGATGGTCTCTTCCGTCTTTGCCTGTATATTGAATAGTAAATTTGACTGCATAAATATTTGGAATAGCATTTTTATCTGCATTTTTTGTCGTTATTTTGTCTACGAAAACACTTTTGGGATCAATTTTATAAGTGATACCATTTACAACATAGGTGTTGTATTCTTCTTTATTTTTAAGTCTGTATTCAAAGGTCTTTTCTTTCTTAGAGGAATCACTATCATTAGCGTGACGTTCTTCTTCAAGCATGTCAAAAGGATAGGATCTGGCTGTTTCTAGTATCTTTTCTGCTAGAAAAGCTGCTTGAGCATGGTCTCTAGTGGATGTAACAGTCTGAGCCTGGCCAATAATTACATTCAAAGAAGGAATCAGGATAAGTGCCAGTAAAAGGACACCTATCATTATTTCTATCATTGAAACAGCTTTTTTATTTGTTTTCATATTAATCCGAATAAATCAAGAATTCATTTCGCCTTTGGATGAAGTTGGTTAAATTTGGTTGTAATGAAGAATATATCTGCATTAAGGGCTGATTAGAGATAATCATTTCTCTAATGGAAGAAGAACCAGCCAAACAGTCTATTGCTTCAGCAGCAGCTTGATTTTGCAATGGAATTCTGTCTGGATATAATTCATAAAGTGTTTTTAGAATGGCGGTTCCCGTCAAGAAAGGATCAAAACTCTCTGTATGAGTTATAACCAGTTCTATACCATTTGTAACCTGACCTGAATATAACCCGTAGTAAGGTTTTTCCTGAACTGCAATGAATCTGATTCCAGGTAGATTGTAGGATTCTAGTTTTTCACAAAGAATCTCACCGTCTATCCAAGGAGCTAGAATGTAATGGAAAGGTCTGTTGGTTCCAACTCCTGTGGAAAAGACGCCTATTTCACCAATGAAACCTGTTGCTGCATAATAAAGAGGTGTTGTTGGTTCTGGAATAAAATCAGAAGGCGGAACCCAATGAAGACCAGTGTCGGAATATGACATTCTTCTTTTATAGCCTTCCATGCCTATTACTGTTAAATTCGCTCCTAAACCGAATACTTTATTGAAATAAAGGGCAAGTTCAGCAATTGTCATTCCATAGATTAAGGGAATTGGATAGACACCAAACCTACTTCTTAAAGCGACTTCTAATACAGGGCCGGAAAGGGTTTTCCCGTTAATAGGATTAGGACGGTCAAGCAGTATTACAGGCATTTTTATTTCTCTGGCTACATCAAGAACCTGTGCCATTAGAGTAACGTATTTGTAATACCTGATTCCTATATCTTGAAAATCAATTACTATTAAATCAACATTTTCAAAGATATCTTTGCTGGGTTTCTTCAAGGGGTCAAGTATCTCAACTACTTTTGCATTAGTTAATGCGTCAAAATGTTCATCTTCATTATCATTACCAGGAATAGATTCTCTAAAAAATCTATCACCTGTAATAATGACTTTAATTTCAGCGGCTTTTGCAAGTCTATCGACTGTGTGACTAAGATTGGAATCTAAAGCGGCTTTTGAAGTTAAAACAGCTAGTTTTTTGCCTTTTACCATTGTGGGGTGTTGGGTTGCTAAAACGTCAATTCCAGCTTTTACTGCGCCAAAGCTTTGAGTATAAGAGAACATAATCAGCAACAATATAATTGCTGATATTTTTACTTCTAAGTTTTTCAACATACTTCTATATATTTTAATTAAAAAGCCTAATTCTTTCAAGTATTATAATAATTGAGACAAGTTATATTAATTTTACGAATATGAAAATCGTTCTGTTGCATAAAAAAAAATCATAAAGAGTCGATATTAAAAATAATTGTTTGCTAAAAATATGAAGAATTTTAGATTTATATTATTATCTTTTATATTTATAATGGCTGAATTTGCAGCATTTGCACAGCCATATGATTTGTTTTTCCCAACAGATGAAAGCCCTGATTCTCTAACCAGGGAAGTTAGAGATCTCCATGATATAGAACGAGATTTGGCCTTAGAAAAAATGACCCGAGAACCCAACAAAGTAGATGCTTATATTGAATTAGGAGATTTAAGACGAAGGCAGGGCAAACTGATTGAAGCCAAGCGATTTTATGAAATGGCTCTCAAAATTGCCCCAGATAATTATTTGGCTAATCAAGGTCTGATGCAGACTCATTACTTGCTTGGAGAGTTTGAGGAAGCAAGAAAAAGAATGGATAGTGTTATAGAATTAGACCCTTTGTCTTTGGATGAGAAAAGTGAATTTAACAAATATAGACAGAAACTTCAGCAGGAGGCTCGTGCTGGAGTCAGCATATATGAAGATGACAGAGATTTATCTGAAATAATGTATTTTGCCGAATTGACTTTTCCTGGTAATGAATACAGAAAATTGAGAACAAATTTCAGATATGAACAGTGGAATTATAAAGATAACATTCAGAAGATGAATATGAATGTATTCCAAGGCAGTATGAGATATGACTTTAATGATAGTTCTCATATTCTGGCAGCAGTAGCACCTGAAGTTTTTGATGATAATAACAATATAGAAGGATATTTCTTCGATGCCATGGCAGGAACAGACAATCTTAAATTGGCGTTGAAGTATAGCCATGGCGGATTCAGAGAAAATCTGTTTACTTTGAGAAACAGATATAAAGAAAACAGCACATCTATAAGTATTTTTGGGGATTTACATCCTAGAACAAGGCTGATACAGACTCTTTCTCTGTCTGAAATCTCTGATGACAACAGTAAAAGACGTTATGATACAGAATTGATTTATTCTATTTTCAAGAAAAAAGCACCTTTTATGACTGCTTCCATTCGTTTTTATCAGTCTAGTTATGAATTTCAGACCGATGTTAATGGGAACTTTTTAAACTACTGGGCTCCTTCTGATTATAAAGGAGGGGAATTTACTTTAACATGGGAAAGAACAGTTGGCTCTAAATGGTGGTGGGGTGTTGATGCAAAATATACTTATAACAGTTATAGATTTGATACTCCAAAAGACGTTGACGATAGTGGTGCAGGTGCTAGCATTTTTGTGAATTATAAGCTAGCTGGTGGCGATGTTTTTGCTTCTTTTGGAGATAGAATTAATAGTTATTTCAGAGAAAGAAGATTTGACTTACAGGGAACCTTCAACTTTTGATTAAATAAAAAGTTGTCAGACAAAAAAATAACCTGATAATGAATCAGGTTATTTTTTTTACTTAATTAACTCTAAGCTAACAACAGTGATTATTCACGTGGTGCATTAGCGTCGCCAGCGGCTCCGCCTTTCTGTTGTTCCTGAAGTTGTTTTGCTCTTTCCTGAATCTTAGCTTTGATTTCAGCAACTTTTGCTGCTGGAATGTCAAGGCTTAACTTGATAGTGGTTTCAGTGTTAGTAGCAGTAAGCATATTAACAGCTTCGGCAATTTCTGGACCAGCCTGACCTGCAAACATTTTGATCATTGCAAGGTAACCGTTAACCTGAGTCATAACATTGTTAACATTTTCTTTTTTGTCAACTTCTGCATTCAGATTGAAAACGAGGTTGTTATCATTATTGAAGTCGAAGTAGAAAGTATTGATGTTGGCAAGAGCAGCAGCATTAGGATTCTGAGCACATTTGTCTTTGAAAGCCTGAGGAAGAATGCCAGCACCGCTAACAGTTGCTTTTGAATCAATCTTATTGATGATAGCAAGAAAATCTTTATTGGTTTCAATGGTTTTTGCTTTGCCCATCTTTACAGCTTTTACTGCGTCAACACCACCTTGGCTGCCTACGACAACATATTGATTGTCTAAGAACATACCATATCCGTCTTTGCTGTTCTTTGGAACTACACAATTGAAGCCGTCAACAACAGAAACGTCAACGTCTTTTTTTGCGGTTTCATCTTCTTTTATAACTTTTACAATCTTTTCTACATCGAATTTACCTTCGATTAAAGCACCGCCAAGAGCGTCTTTGCCTTCGATTGCTTTACCAGAAGAGAATAACACAACATTGGAAAGGTCTTTGAGAGGATCGAAACCTGATTTGTTTTTTAATTCTTCATAAGTTTTCTTTTGTTCTGGCTGTTTTTCAAATTCATCGGAAATTTGTTTCTGAACTTCCGGCAAAGCTAGAATCTTAGAAACATTAATCTGAAGAAGAAAATCAGTATCTTCAGGAATCATTTTTGTCATGTCAGCAGCAAACAGAGCCTGACCAGTTACAGCTACAGCAAGAGCAGCAGTTATCATTATCTTTTTAAACATTTATAATTTCACTCCCTTAAATATGGTTATCCATAACAATGATTATAATAATAGGATATAAGTTTTATTGTCAAGAATTACTTATTAGTTTCTGGACTGCCGAAATTTTCTATTAATTTATCAATAGAAGCTTGAGTTACAAAAGTGGTTACAACAGCAGATAAGCCATTGACCGATACTTTTGCATTTCTTAAGAAATCTTCAAAAGCTGCGTATGGCATATCCATCTTTTTGGCTGTTTCAAAGAAAGAACTTAAAGTTTTGTTAATTTCTTCCATTTTTGTAGTTGCACTGAAGTCACCAATAACATTGATATCCAGATTGGTGTTTTTAGTGAAATCCAAACTGAGATACTGAATGCTGCTTAGAGGCTTAGACTGTTCTTTTGAAGCAAGAAATTCTCTTGCTTGATCTGGCAGAATAGCAGCAATTGCTAAGGAAGCCTTGTCGTTAAGCTTTGAAATTACAGAAGAAAAATCTTTATTTGTTTTAATTCCAGTCATCTTGCCTAAATTTACAAGTTTGGCATTGTTAACACCAGTTTCAGTGCCGCAGACAACAGTATTGTTATCTACAACCATGAACTTTGTATTACCTTTTTCCTCATCAATATTGGTAACAGTCTGGAATCCATCTTCTTCACCTATAATCAGCTTATCTTTAAAGTCATTATTGCTCTTAAGAGATTCGATCATCTTATCTATATTGAATTTTCCACTGACTATAAATGCTATATCGGTTTTTAAAGGATTCTGGGCATTGGCAGAGCCAAGATGCATGAACAATAGCATAGAATCTACATCAGTTAAAATATTAAAACCTGTGGATTTAATTTGTTTTACATATTCGCTTTTGTCTTGTTCTTTGATTATATCCAGAAGTTTTTGTTTGATTTCCGGAATATGAGTAATCTGTTTAATATTAGAACGGATTATAAAATCTGAGTTGCTTGGAACTAAATCTAATAGTTCTGCTGCAAAAGATTGGGGAACTATCAACAACAAACAGAAAACAAATAACAAAAATTTCTTAAACATTAGTCCTCCTACTTGTAGAACATGTTTTAGTAATACTCAAAATTATTCTAACTACATTTCTTTTTATAGTCAAGAGATTCTCCTTAAGACTACTAATGCTTTACCATAATTTGCACTATTTAGTCTCTCTGTGTTAGAATAATAACTCATAAAAAAATATAGGATAAAAACATGGAAATAAGTCAGCTCGAACAAATCTATCAATTGCTTTCTGATAATGGCTTCGACGAAATAGAACTTCGCCTGGGGGCTACCGATAGAATAAAAATGGCGCGCTCAGCTTCGGCAAAAACAACTATGCCTCAACAGGTTAACAATACTAAAATTTTGGAACCTGCCGAACAGTTACAGCAAAAATCAGAATCTGTCATTGATTCAAATAAAACCGAAATTCGTTCAGAACTTGTAGGTGTGTTCCAATTTATGGATGAAGACGAAAACTACTTCCCAAAAGTTGGAGACGAAGTTGCTATGGGTGAAAAACTTGGAAAGATACTAAGTTTGAATTCTACTAAGGAAATAAAATCGCCTATTGACGGCCGCATAGCTGAAATTGCTGTTAAGAAAAACGATATTATAGATTACGGTCATCTTCTTTTTGTTATAGAAGACTCTTCTGAAATTAAGGCTTGAGTGGGAGATTTTGAATGATATCTAAAATACTTATTGCAAATCGTGGCGAAATTGCGGTCAGAATAATAAGAACCTGCAAGAGCCTTGACATAAGAACTGTTGCTGTTTATTCAGAAGCCGATAAAGATTCTCTTCATGTTAAAATGGCTGATGAAGCCTACTGTATTGGACCAGCCAGACCAGACCTTTCATATTTAAATATGGAAGCTATTCTTACTGTTGCTCAAATGACCGAATGTGATGCGATACACCCTGGTTACGGTTTTTTGTCAGAAAATCCAGAATTTGCTGAAAAAACCGAACAGTTCGGCTGTGTTTTTATCGGTCCGAATTATAAAGCAATTCGTTTGTTAGGTCAGAAATCTGCTGCTAGAGACATTATGAAAAAAGCCGGCATACCAGTAATGCCTGGCTCTGATTCCTGTATTTCTTCTCCTGAAGAAGGAGCAAAGATAGCAGCACAAATCGGTTATCCTGTTTTGATTAAAGCTACTTCAGGCGGTGGTGGAAAAGGCATGAGATTGGTTGAAAAGCCTGAAGATTTCATAAAGCTATGCCAGACAGCTCAGGCTGAAGCTGCAAGTGCCTTTGGAGATGACCGTGTTTATGTAGAAAAATACATGCTGAATCCCCGCCATATAGAAGTTCAGATAGTTGCTGACCAGTGGGGCAGAGTTTTTGCTCTTGGCGTAAGAGAATGTTCAATTCAGAGACGCCATCAGAAACTTCTTGAAGAATCTTCTTCTGTAGCTCTTACTCCTGAATTAAGAAAGCAGATTGCAGAAACTGCTCTTAAGGTTGTAAGAACGATAAATAATGGCAAAGACGGTGTGATTTATCATAACCTTGGAACAGTAGAATTCCTTCTTGATGAAGACGGACACTTCTTCTTTATGGAAATGAACACTCGACTTCAAGTTGAGCATCCGGTTACAGAAATGACCTGCGGTGGTTATGACTTAGTTGCTCTTCAAATTGCAGATGCAATGAAAGAAGAACCTCTGCCTTTGGAAAATGAAATTCTTGATACTCATGGTTGGGCAATAGAATGCCGCATAAATGCTGAAGACCCGACTTCTGCCTTTGTTCCTTCACCTGGCACCATAGAAAAATATGTTGCTCCCGGCGGTTTAAATGTAAGATTAGATACCGCAGTTTATCAGGGATATAAAATCCCTTCGTGTTACGATACCATGATTGGTAAACTGATTGTTTGGGGCAATAATCGAGACGAAGCTATTTCAAGAATGCTTGTGGCTCTTGATGAATTTGAGATAGAAGGCGTAGCTAATACTATTAGTTTTCATAAATACATATTGAATAATAGAGATTTCTATAATGGCCGTTTTTCAACTGCTTTTGTAGAAAAATACTA
>JAEEGL011629760.1_pt1 | contig 10118 bp, 6 predicted proteins | sample 9134231 | NCBI WGS metagenome assembly JAEEGL01 (sample SAMN16246548, study PRJNA631951) | gut metagenome | biome: gut microbiome; feature: rumen; material: fiber-attached | host: Bos | place: Iran: Karaj | collected 2018-10 | reverse complement strand
GATCCGGACTTCACCCGCGGCACACTGGAAGGCGACATCGCTCCGGGCGAAATCACCTTCTACCGCCTGCAGTGCGACAGCGACGGCAACCTGCGCAGCTATATCGCGGAAGGCGAAGTCCTGCCGGTGGCAACCCAGTCCTTCGGAGGCATCGGAATTTTCGCCATCAACGAAATGGGCCGCTTCTACCGCCACGTGCTGGTGCAGAAGCGCTATCCGCACCACGGCGCCGTCGCTTTCTCCCACTGCGCGAAGCTGCTGTTCGAGGTCTTCAAATACCTGGGCGTGCAGGACATCGCCTGGAACCAGCCCAAGAACCTGCCCTATCCCACGGAGAATCCCTGGGCCTGATCTGCGACATAAGGACTGCCTTCGGGCAGTCCTTTTTTAGTGGTCAGTGAGCAGTGGTGAGTGGTCAGTGATTAGTTGTTAGTTGTTAGTTGTTAGTTTTTTAGTTGTTCGTTGTTCGTCGGGAGTTTTTGAAGAGGGATATATGCGAAAAGTGGTTCTGGTTTCCCTGGATGCCTTTTTTATCGCCGATACGGAGCGGCTGGATCCGGACGGTTTCCTGGCCGGGATGCTGCGGAACGGCGCTTTCTGCCGCCGGGTGGAAACCGTCTTTCCCTCCCTGACCTATCCGATCCACGTGACCATGGTCACCGGCTGCGATCCCGACCGGACCGGCGTTGGTCACAACCAGCCCCCGCAGCCGGACATTCCGCAGGCGGAACGGGTCTGGTACTGGGAACGGAAGCATATCCGCGTTCCCACGCTGTTCGACGCCGTGAAGGCAGCCGGCGGACAATGCTGCTCCGTCCTCTGGCCTGTTGGATGCAGAAATCCGGCGGTGCGGTGGTGCTTTCCGGAGGTGCATCCGCTGAAGGGCGAAAACACGGTCCTGAAGGCCCTTCGGTACGGATCCCCGCTGTATCTCCTCCTCGGTGAAAAACGCTTCGGCCATCTGCGGAAGGGCATCGGGGAACCATACCTGAGCGATTATGCCGCCGCGCTGGCCGCGGATACCATCCGGCGCCGCCGCCCGGATTTCTCCGCCGTCCATCTGATTGACCTCGACGACGCACGCCATCACCACGGCGTTTTCAGCGCCGAGGCCGATGCGGCTGTGGCCCGGAACGACCGGCGCCTTGCGGAAATCCACCGCGCCGTGCTTGAAACCCCCGGCATGGAGGATGCGCTGGTCATCGCCGTCAGCGATCACGGCCAGGAGGATATCCGGAAAACCGTCTGCCTGTCCGATTCCCTTCGCCGCTTCGGGCTGGACAAAAAATGGTTTGTCCAGAGCAACGGCATGAGCGCTTATTTCTTTTCCAGGGAGAACCTGCCCGGATGCGTCGATCCCGCGGCGCTGCTGCCTCCGGACGCCTGGCCGGAAATGGGGATTTCCCGGCTGTACTCCCGGGAAGAGCTGGACCGGATGCATGCTGTCTCCGGACCGTTATTCGCGGCTGAAGCGGCGGAAGGCGTTGCTTTTTCCGACGCCCTGGAGGAAGAAAAACGGGAGGCAGCCACCCACGGGTTCGGTCCCGGACGGGAAGCGGATCTCTGCCTGTTCGCCGTATCCGGAAAAGGGATCCGGCACGGCGCTGAAATCCCTGCCATGCAGATGCGGGACGTCGGGCCGACCGTGGCCGGACTGATGGGCCTGAAGCTGCCCGCAGCCGACGGGACCGACCGGTCCGCCGAATTTCTGGAAGAAAAGCCTCCTGTCCGATGACTTTTGCAGGCTGATCCTGTTTCTCCCTCCGTCCCGGAAGGAACGGAAAGGGGAACATGCAGCAAAGTGGTATCTGTATGCCTGAAAAAGCTGTTATTTCCAGAAAAAATGGGAATAATGTGTTATTATCAGTCCATAAATTTGACATTTTACCCATAAAATGATAAATTGGTGGAAAAAGAAGGAAAAAGGGGCTGGAAAGAGCTTTGCTGAATTATCTCGTGACCCATTACTATCACAGCGGTTTTTCCGTTTCGTGCGGCGACTCCATTCTGATCTTCGACTACTGGCGGGGAGAGGAAGGGGAACTGACAGAGGAGCTTCAGCTGACGCCTGAATTCCTGTCCGGGTTTCAGCATATCTTCGTTTTCATCAGCCACGACCATCCGGACCATCTGGATCCCGTTGTGTTCACGTGGCAGAATCTGCCGGGGATTCAGTACATCATTTCCTCCGACATGCCGGCGGGAACCCCCGGAAAGCGGATGGCCCCGGGCGATTCGCTGACCCTTTCCGAAGACGTGAAAGCCACCGCGTTCGATTCCACCGACCCCGGCGTCAGCTTTCTGGTGGATTTCCTGGGGCTTCAGGTTTTCCACGCCGGAGACCTGAACCTGTGGCACTGGCGGGATGAATCCTCCATGAAGGAAATCGAGGAAGCTGAATCCGACTTCCGCAAAGCCGTCCGGCCGATTTGCGGCCATCCGGTGGATCTCGCTTTCTTTCCGCTGGATCCCCGTCAGGGAACCCTGTATGAAGCCGGCGCCAATTTCTTTATCCTGAGCGTCAAGCCCCGGATCCTGATTCCGATGCATTATTTCCACCGGGCGGATGTCGCCATGGATTACGCCCGCACCGCTTCCTGCAGAAGCACGGAAGTCATCGCCCTTCCTGGATACGGCGATCAGCTGAATATCGAACTGGATGAGGACGGATACCTCAACCTTTCCGTTCCGGAACCTCCGGAATCTGACGAAGGGGAAGCGCTGCCGGAAGAAACAGCCGGAGACCCTCTGCTCCAGGAGGACGATCCCTTCCTGGAGAGCGACCTTCCGCTTCCTCAGCTGGCTGAGGAAATCCCGGAATCCTCCTCCGGAACCCAACCGGAACAGCCTCGTCCTGACGCTTGATTTTCCGGACTTTTCCCCATTTTTCCACAGGTTTTCCACAATCAGGGAAAACCTGCCTGTGGAAGCTGTGAGTTTCCAGAACCGTTGAAAAATCTGGCTTTGTACATGCGGGATAATTTTGTCCCTTATAAATCAACCGCTTTCGCCCTGTGGAAAACGTCTCTTTGCGGTTCTTCCGCAAAGGGACGTTTTTTGTTATACAGGATAAGCCTTTTTCCGGGATAAGGAATACAGCCAGGTTTCTTTCACAGGCTTTCCGGTCAGCTCCCGGACCGCCTCCGCGTACCACTTCAGCTGCGGCCGGTAAACCTCCGTAAAAGCAGCTTCATCCTCCACCTGATCGGTTTTGTAATCCACCAGCACCCATCCGTCCTCCTCCAGGAAGGCGCTGTCCACGACTCCCTGCACCAGCAGGTTCCGTTCCGGGCGAAACAAATTGAAATCCCATTCCCGGCGGACGACCGGACTGTTCAGCATCCTTTCCCCGAGGAAGGAGCGGAAAAACGCTGCCGCGTCCTCCGTCCGGATCGCCATTGCTTCCTCCTCCGAGAAAATACGGCTTTCAACCATTTCCTCCTTCATCCGGCCAAGAATTGCTTCTGTCTCTGCTCCGGCCTCCCGGATCGGCGCCAGGTCCGCCAGGGAAAGAAAACGGTGCATCAGCGTTCCGCGCCAGGCGCCCCGCTTCTCCGGAGGAGGCGACATGAACGACGGAAACATCCCAACGTCCGATCTTTTCAGCGCTTCCGAGAAACGATCCGGAATTCTCTTCTCCTCCGGCGTTTCCTCTTTCTGCTCCTCCAGGTCCCTGTCCGCTTTTCTCAGAAGGGAAGTCACGGATTTCTTCTGCATCCTGGAAAGAACCGTTCCGGCCGGCAGTTCTTTCCACAATTCATCCACAGCCGGTGCGGAAAGCAAAGAATCAAGCCACTCCCCGAAATGTGGAAAACGGCTTTCCTTTTCCACAATCTCCTGTTGATTTGCTTTGAAAAGCCTTATTTTCCAAGCGGTTCCGCCCTGTGCACAACCTGTGGACAATTTTTCCGAATCCATCAGTGCCGGCAGAATCCAGTCCAGATACCTTCCGGCGGAAAGGACCCTGTACTCTCCGGCCGGTGCTTTCCAGAGCGCGCTGTCCTCTCCTGTTCCCACAAGAAACATCCGATGCTGCGCACGGGTCATCGCCACATACAGCAGGCGGATCCGCTCCGCCATCTGTTCGCGGTCCTTTTTCCAGGAAAAGATCACGGAGGCTGTGGTATTCCGGCTGTAGCGGACATCCGGGCGCTTGTATTTCAGGCAGATTCCCAGCTCCGCATCCAGGATTACGCTGCTTTCCTCCCGATGCGTCAGGCTGCTGTCCAGCCCAAGGCAGAAAACCACGGGAAACTGAAGGCCTTTCGATTTATGCATGGTCATGATCCGCACCACGTCATCTCCTTCCGCAAGAGATACCGCGGAACGCTGATCACCGCTCCCTGCCTGTTCCGATACATAGGAAAGAAACCGCTGCAGGGTATACACGCCTGCCTTTTCCGCTTCTTCCGCCTTATGGCAGAACGACAGGAGGTTTTTCTGCGCTGTTTTTCCAGCGGAAACCAGGCCGGCCATCGCGTAATGATGGGAATCGCTGCACAGGAACCGGATAAAAGCGCCCATCGGCATCACAGCCGCCAGTTTTCTCCAGGCGCTGATTCTTTCCTCGGCCTGCCTGCAGCGGCGTCCAAGCTCGTCCTGTTTCTTCAGGCATTCCTGATACGCTTCCCTGAAAGGAATCTTCTCTCCCGGTTCAGCCAGCCGGATTCGGGCCAGTTCCTCCTCCGTAAAGAAGAACGGGGCATTTTTCAGCACGGAAAGAAGCGGCTCATCCGGAACCGGATTGTCAATATGCGACAGCAGCTGAACAAAAACCGCTATTTCTTCCCGCTCATAAAAATCCGCTCCTCCGTCAAAGAAGACGGGAATTCCCCTCTGCCCGAGGAGCTCCGCCAGTCCGGCGCCTTCCCTGCTCACCTGCGGCATCAGGATGACCATCTCCCGGTAGCGAAATCCTTCCTCCTTCAGTTCACGGATCCGCTGGACAACGTCGTCCGCCGCGCTTTCCAGCTTTGTCCGTTCCGGATCCGGTTCCAGCACATCCACTGTGACCGGAAAATTCCCTTCCGCCGGTATTCCCGGAATCAGCTCCTCCCGTTCCGTATAATCCAGCTCCGCTGTCTCCTTCCGCATGACGTCCCGGAATACCGTGTTCACCGTCTTCAGGATTTCCGGACGGGAACGGAAATTTGTCTGCAGCTCCAGCAAGGCTCCTTCAGAATCCTTTTTCCCGTATTCATGCATCCGGTTCAGAAATAAACCCGGATCCGCCAGGCGAAAGCGGTAGATGCTCTGTTTGACATCCCCCACCATGAACAGATGCCCGTTCTCTGACGATAACCTCTGAATCATTTCATCCTGAACCCGGGACACATCCTGGCATTCATCCACAAAAACCTCAGGATATCTATTCCGGACAGCAGATCCGGCCGGTTCAGACCGTAGAATTCGGAGGGCACGATGCTCCAGGTCATGGAAATCAAGGAGACGAAGTTTCGCCTTCTTCGCCGCAAAAAAATCAGTCGTCTGTTTTGTGATCACTTTCAGTCCCTGCAAGGAAGCACGGATGTTGCCGTAGTCCCTCTCCACCGTTTCGGGATCCATCCGGATGAGCGGCTTTATTTCATCACAGATTTCTTTCAGCTGCTCCCGCAGCGCTTTGTACCTTTCCTTCCAGTCCGCTTCCAGGCTGTTCAGCTTTGTCCAGGACGGCAGCCTGCTCCAGCCGGTATTCAGCGCTTCCTCCGGTACAGGCTTTCCTTCCGCCCATAATTGTTTCACGTGAAACAATTCACTGTCTTTTTTCCATACTTCCCGATAAGGCTCGCCGTGTTCAGGTTCTTCAAACATCAGAAACTGCCGCCGGAGAATCACCCGGGCGGTTCCGATTTTTTCCCGGACAATCCGGGACGCCGTTTCAAACCATGGATGATCCGGATCGATCTTCAGGGGAACATCGTCACAGGAATGCTCCAGCCATTCAATCGGGTCCGGAAGGGACATCATGAACGCATGGACAGCATGGACGATTTTTTCCGTTTCCTTCCGGCTGAAGCGTTTTTTCCAGTACAGGTAATCCGGATTCATTTCCCGCTGCAGTACAGTGCAGGCCGAACGGAACGCATCCTCAAAAAGCTTATTTGCCCTGGACTGTTCGCATACCATAAAAAAAGGATCCGTTTCCGCCGCCTGGAATTCCTGGCGGATCAGATGCTGGCAAAAGGAATGAATAGTGCAGATTTCCATCAGATCCAGTTTTTCAAACGCACTCCTGAGCCTTCTGTCCTCCCGTCCTTCCCATAACCTTTGCCGGATCTTCTGCTTCATTTCTGAAGCAGCGGCGTTTGTAAACGTAACGACAAGAAAAGACTCCGGATTTGCTCCTTCTTTCAGCATCCGGACGATCCGTTCGATCATCACCGCTGTTTTTCCGCTGCCGGCCGCAGCAGAGCAGATGATTTTATTTGCGGAAGAATGAATCGCTTCCTTCTGCTGATCTGTCCATTGCGGCATCGGTGATTTCCCCTTTTTCTCTGTAATGGCCCGGATAACTTTTATTCATGATGATCCGTTCTGATCTGATCGTTCCGGATCAATGAAAACCCGGAGGCCTGTCCGGATAAAAAAATGTTTCACGTGAAACATTTATGACGCTCCGGCAGCAAAACAATGCTCTTCCGGCGGTCAGCTGAAATCCGGTTCTGTCAGCAGAAGCGCCTCCGTTACCGGACCTTTGTTCGTTTCCTCCAGAACAGCTTTTCCGTCCGGCGCGGAAACATGATAAATCCGCCGGTCCGCGTCCAGTTCCAGATCGCTTTCGTCGGTACAGGTGATCAATGTCTGGTAATTGCTGATTTCCTGTACAAGGCGCGTGCGGCGGTTTCTGTCCAGCTCACTCATCACATCGTCCAGCAGCAGAACAGGCGTTTCCCCGCTGATGGCATACAGCGCTTTCATCTGCGCAAGCTTCAGGGAAAGAGCGGCCGTACGGATTTGTCCCTGACTGGCAAAGACCTTCATGTTCTTCCGGTTCAGGGAAAGGTTCAGATCGTCCCTGTGCGGCCCGGCGGAAGTGATCCCCAGCCGCAGGTCTTCCTCCCGGTTATTCCGCATCAGCTGCAGGAAGGTTTCCTCCGGATCTTCCGATTCCAGAAAAGCGGAATGATAGGACGCCTGAAAATCCTCCTGATCCCTGCCGGAAATTTCACGATAGGTTTCGGCGGCAAGCGATGAAAGGATTTCGATGACTTTTTTCCGGGAGGAAACGATTACCTTTGCCGGACCGGCCATCGCCTGCTCAAAAACATCCAGCATCGCGCTGTGATCCGTTGCGTGGATCCTCATATTTTTCAGCAGCGCGTTCCTCTGTTCCAGACCGGCACGGTACTGCTGAAGCGCAATAAAATACCCCCGGTTGACCTGGCTGATCATCATATCCAGGTATCGCCGCCGCAGGGACGGCCCCTCACGGATCAGCCCCAGATCCTCCGGGGAAAAAATCACGCACTGCAGGCATCCCATCATATCGGAAAAACGGCGGATCGGTTTCTGATCCAGCAGAATCGTTTTTTTGTTTTTTTCATTAGGTACCAAACGAACAGTGATTTCCCTGCGGACACCGCCTGCGGACACCGTAACGCCGCAAACCCCGAAGTTTTCCCCGATTCTGACCGTGCTCTGGTCCCCGGATACCCTGTGACTCCTGCCGAGCGCACAATAATGAACCGCTTCCAGCAGATTGGTTTTTCCGGAACCGTTCGCCCCGAAGAACAGATTGACCCCTTTGTGAGGGGTCAATACAGTATCTTCATAATTTCTGAAATTGCGGAGAATCAGTTTTTCAATGATCATAGAAAATTTTACTGGAAAACACGAACCGGCAGAATCAGGTAAATAAAATCATCCCCGTTTTCCGGCACCACAACACAGGGGCTGATATTGGAATTGAACTTCATACACAGGTTTTCATCGGATACGTTCCGGATCACGTCCGTGATGTACCGGGCATTGAAGGCGATATCAATCGGTTCCCCGATCAGCGACGCGTCCATTTCCTCTTCCACTTCGCCCAGCTCGGCGTTGGAGGTGATCTTCAGAACGTCTCCGCGAAAACTCATCTTGATCAGGTTGTTCTTTCCTTCTCTGGCCATCAGGCTCGCCCGGTCGATCGCATCCTGCACGCTGACCCTGTTCGCCCTGGCCTCGGTTTTGAAATCGGAAGGCATAATCCGCCGGTAATCGATATATTCCCCGGCCAGAAGGCCGCTGATCAGCCGGATATTCCCAAAGGTGCACTGCATTCTGTTCTTATCAAACATCATATTGCAGAAGGCTTCGTCGTCCGGCAGGATCCTGGACAGTTCGTTCAGCACCTTTCCCGGAATAATCGCTCTTACCACTTCAACCCCTTCCGGCAGCTCAAAGGGCTGGAAAAGCTTCTGCATCGCCAGGCGGAATCCGTCCAGCGCCACCAGGCGCGCTTCACTGCGGCTGACCTCCAGCAGGCTTCCGGTCAGGATCTGCCGGCTTTCATCCGTCGCAATCGCAAAAACGACGCGGGAAATCATATCCCTCAGCTTGTTCTGCGGAATTTTGACCTCCGATCCCGTATGCATCAGCTGAATTTCCGGATATTCGTCCGCATTCATGATCGCCAGGCTGCTGCGGTTTTTCATGCAGCGGATCACCGCGTTCCGCCGGTCCGTCACGGAAATGCTGACGTCCCCGACAGGCATTTTCCGGATCAGTTCCGTAAACAGTTTTCCGGGAAGAACAGCCTGTCCTTCCTCTTTAATCACAGCGGCATTGGTACATTCGATCGTCAGGGATCCGTCCGAACAGGTCATCTGGACACGGTTGTCCGCCGCGGAAATCAGAATTCCCTCCAGAATCTGCTTTGGGGATCTGGGAGCCAAAGCACGGGTAACGGTATTCAAACCTTCAAGCAGATCCTGAGAATTCATGGAGAAAATCATACAAAGTCAACCTCGCTTTGAAATGATAATGATAACAGTAATAATAATATATATTCGTAGTAGTAATAGGGCCTGTGGATTCTGTGGATAAGCCGACAGAAGCTTTGTTTTTCAATCTTTTTCACAGGTGAAAGATATGTGGAAAAGCATTGCGTTTTTACAGTCCGACTGTAGATATTCCATACCGGAAGGATAAATTCCTTCTTTTGGATGAACTTCCGGGAAAGGAGAAGTCGTTCTGACTGCCGGAAATTTCGGAAAATACGGAAAAAAACATGCGGCTGAAAAAATTGTTTTCCACAAAAACCCATCCAATTCCCAGCCTGTGGAAAACAGCCTGTGCAAAGCCGGAAAACCTTTATCTGGAGCCGAAGACAGACCGGTTCCGGACAAAATAATCCACAGCGGAAACCAGTGTCAGCAGGACCGTTCCGGCTGTCAGCAGACAGGTGTACCAGGTTTCGAAACAGGCCAGGTTCAGCAGAAGGATCAGCGCAATAGTCACCATCTGGAAAGTGGTTTTCCATTTTCCGAGGGGTCCCGCAGCAATGACTTTTCCCTGCCCCACGGCAACCATCCGCAATCCGTCCACCGCAAGCTCCCGGCAAAGGATGATGATGACGACCCAGGCTTCCATCCATCCGCCCCGCACCAGCATCACCAGCGTTGTGAGCACGAGAAGCTTGTCGGCGACAGGATCGATAAACTTTCCGAAATCCGTTACCAGATGATATTTCCGGGCAATATACCCGTCCAGCAGATCGGTCAGGGAGGCCAGAATGAAAACAATTCCGGCCGCGATCCGGCAGGTGTCGTCATTCAGATAAAGGAGGACAGCAATGACCGGAATACACATTGCGCGTACAAGGCTCAGTTTGTTCGGAAGGTTCACAGCATCTCTCCTTTCAGATCGTAATCCCCTGCTTCGGTGATCCTGACCGGAATGAACAGGCCGGGTCCGGGCAAGGAGATTTCGCAGCTGACATAGATTTCCCCGTCTGTTTCCGGCGCTTCCCGGGAGGAACGCCCGAGGCAGACGCCGCCGTCTCCCGCGGCGGTGACGAGCACCTGTTCAACCGTCCCCACACGGGATTCATTGCGTTTGCGGGAAATTTTCCGCTGGAGCTCCATCAGCCGGCTGAAACGCTCTTCCTTCACTTCCTCCGGAACCTGGTCCGGCAT
>JAEEGL010709004.1_pt1 | contig 10118 bp, 9 predicted proteins | sample 9134231 | NCBI WGS metagenome assembly JAEEGL01 (sample SAMN16246548, study PRJNA631951) | gut metagenome | biome: gut microbiome; feature: rumen; material: fiber-attached | host: Bos | place: Iran: Karaj | collected 2018-10 | reverse complement strand
GCTTTTTGAACTAATTCCTCAGTACGAGTATCTACATTACTAGTAGCTTCATCTAAGATTAAGAATGGAGCATCTTCTATCATACCTCTAGCAATAGTAATTAACTGTTTTTGACCTTGACTAATAGCATCATTATCTCCAACAGTAGCTTCTAATCCATTAGGTAATGTTCTAATAAAGTGATCTAACCCTAAAGTACGACATACATCCCATATTTCAGCATCAGTAACATTCGCTTTATTAAATCTAATATTTTCTCCTACACTACCTTCAAATAACCATGTATCTTGCAATACCATGCAGAATAAATCATGAATATTTTCTCTAGATAATTCTCTAGTTGGAACTCCATCAATAATAATTTCACCATCATTAATATCATAAAATTTCATTAATAAATTAACCATTGTTGTTTTACCAGCACCTGTTGGTCCAACTAACGCAATTTTTTGACCAGCTTTTACTTTAGCACTAAAGTTTTTAATAATCGTTCTATTACTATCATAACCAAATTTAATATTCTTAAATTCAATATTACCTTTAACTTTAGATTTATCTAAATGTTTTCTAATATCATTTTCTGGAGTCATTTCTTTTTCTTCTAAGAATTCAAATACTCTTTCTGCTGCTGCAGCTGTACTTTGTAAAGATGTCATACTTTCAGCAATTTGTGAAAGTGGTCTTGTAAACATTCTTATATAAATCATAAACGCTACTATTACACCAAATGATATCTTATTATTCATTACAAGTAATGAACCAACAACACAAACAGCAACATAACCTAAGTTACCTACAAATCCCATTAAAGGTCTCATAATACCTCCAAGGAATTGACTCTTTCTACTACTCTTACCTAGTAAACTATTTAATTTATCAAATTCATGATTTGTTTCTTCAACACCATTATATGCAACAACAATATTATGTCCTGAATATATTTCCTCAATGTAACCATTTAAATCACCTAGTTGTTCTTGTCTTAAAACGAAATACTTTTGTGATTTTTTTAATATAACACCCATAAATATAAAGCCAATAGCACTAGCTAAAATACCCGTAATTGCCATTGTAGCATTAGTAACAAACATCATTACTACAGAACCTAAGAATAGTGTTAAACTACCAATTAATGAAGATAAATTAATACTTAAATTCATTGACATTGTATCAACATCATTTGTTACTCTTGATAATACATCACCAGTTTCATGTTGATCAAAATATTTTAAAGGTAATGTATTAATCTTATCATTAATACTTTTTCTAACTTTAAATCCATATCTATTAGAAGTTAAAGCCATAATTATTTGTTCAAAATAATTACATAAAGCAGATACTACATAAAGTATTACTAATAATAAACTTATCTTTTTGATAGCATCTATATCCATTTTGGGTTTTACTAAACCATAGATACTATCTGGTAATTCATCAAACTTTTCAAGTAATTCTTCATTAGCCATTTCTGTATTCATATCTTTAATTAATTCAAAGAATTTTAATTGATCTTCTTTAGTAATAACAACACCATCTACTGTTACTTCAGAAACAATTGTCTTCTTAACAGCGACAGGCAAATCGTTAAAGTATTTTAACATTTGTTCTTGTTGTTCCTCAGTAACTGCTGTATACATATCAGCAGTATCTAAATCAATATTATTAGGATCAGAATAAATAACCATAAAATTCTTGATTGAATTACCAAAAATAGTTTGACTTACTTCTTGTAATTTTTCTATGTTTGGTTTTAAACCAACTGTAATTTGATCAGTTATATCTGATAACTTATTTGGTGCTATTAAAGATAGAATTGAACTAACCATTGCTAGTACTAAACCTACTATAATAGCAACATGGAATCCTTTTAAACTTTTAATTAATTTCTTTATTGATCCCTTAAAGTCTTTTGACTTTTCTAATTTTTGTGGTCTAGGCATTTTTAAGTTCCTCCTCACTAAGTTGTGATAAGGCAATCTCTTTATATACCTCACATGTTTTTAATAATTCCTTATGTGTTCCAACTCCAACACATTCACCTTTATCTAAAACTATAATCTTATCTGCATGAATAATTGTTCCTATTCTTTGAGCAACAATTAAACATGTAGCATCTTTCGTATATTTCTTTAAATCTTTTCTTAACTTAGCATCAGTAGCATAATCTAATGCTGAGAAAGTATCATCAAAGATGTATATTTCTGGTTTACGCGCAATAGCTCTAGCAATTGACAACCTTTGCTTTTGACCTCCAGATACATTAGTACCACCTCTAGCAATATGACTATCTAACTTGCCTTCCATTTTATCAACAAACTCTGTAGCTTGAGCAACATCTAAAGCTTCATATATTTGTTTATCATTAACTTCTTTTTTACCATTATCACCAAATTTAATATTATCTTTAACACTACCTGTAAACATAAATGCTTTTTGTGATACATAACCGATAATATTATGTAAGTTATTTAAGGTATATTCTTTTACATCTACACCATCTACACATACTTCACCATCAGTAGCATCATAAAATCTAGGTACTAAATTTATTAATGTGGATTTACCACTACCAGTAGATCCAATAAATGCAACTGTTTCACCCTTATTTGCTTTAAATGAAATATTCTTTAACAAATAATCATCAGCATCAGGATACTTAAAGCTTACATTTTTAAATTCAACAGTACCAACTTCTTTTGGTTTACTATTAACGCCATCATAAATAGATACATCACAATCTAATACTTCATTAATACGATTAGCAGATACTATAGCTCTTGGCATAATCATAAAGATAAATGTTAACATCAAAAATGACATAATAACTTGCATACCATAACTAGTAAATACAACCATATTACTAAATAACGTTAATCTACCAACCATACTCATATTAACAAGTAATAATGCTCCAAAGAAATATATACCTAATGTTAAGAAATGCATAACACTACCCATAATAGGATCCATTAAAGCAAATGTTTTTTGAATCTTTATATGTGTATTAGTAATATCACCATTAACATTACCAAATTTTTCACCTTGGAAATCTTCAGCATTAAACGCTCTAATAACTCTAACACCAATAACGTTTTCTCTAGTAGCATTGTTTAAGTTATCAGTAAACTTTTGAATCTTTTTAAATAATGGATTAACAGTTAATGAAATAATAATAACAGTTACTAATAATACTAAGACACCTACTGCAACTATCCCACTTAATTGAGCACTCTTATCAATGATCTTACTTATTGCCCATACAGCCATAATAGGTGCTTTAATCATTGCTTGTAAACCCATTGCAATTAACATTTCTACTTGATTAACATCATTAGTTGTTCTTGTAATTAAACTACTAGTTTGAAATCCTTTAATCTCAGTTGTACTAAATGTTTGTACCTTCTTAAATAATTTTTCTCTTAAATTCATTGAAAAATTAGCTGACAAACCAGATGCAAAATAACCAATAAATACAGTTGAAATAGCACTACCTAAAGCACATAAAAGCATCATTCCACCACTAGCAAAGATTTCTTTCATTGTACTTCCATCTGTTTGAATTAAACGTGTTATTTCACTCATGTATTCAGGTAGTCTTAATTCAATCCATACTTGAAACACCATAGCTATAACACAAATTAAAATAACTAATAAATCTTTTTTTGTAAAATTTTTAAATAACTTTAACATAACTCATCAATATTCCTTTCCATCTTGCTTAAAATATTTTTAAATTGTTCATATTCACTAACCGAAACATCATCTACAACTTTTTTTGCTACCCATTCAAAGTTCTCTTTTAATAGATTGATAACTTCTTTAGCTTTAGTAGTTAAAACAATTATTTTCTTTCTAGAATCATGTGTAGCTTCTGAACGATCAATATATTTGTTCTTCTCTAAATTATTTAGTATTTCTGATAAAGTAGATTTATTTATAGAATTAAACTTATCTAATATATCAGTTGCAGTAACTTCATCCTCTTCACTAATAAACATTAAAATTCTACCCTGAACAGGTGTAATATCTAAATTATATTTCTTAATACCATTAGTTAAAGCTTTATGTATCTTACCATTAATCCTTTTAATATCTAACATAACTGATATCTTATCCATAAGTTCACCTCTTTTAGTTCGGTTACGAACTAATTAATTATATACCTATTCAAAAATAATATCAACAAAAAAGATAGTTTATTTTAAATATTCTAAACTACCTTTTACTCCATCATACTTTACACTAGTTTTCATTCCATTAATTATGGTCATCGAAGGCTTTACATGTCCTATGTCAAATTTGTAAATGACATTATATTCGCTTAACGCTCTTTGTATTGCTTCTTCATAACTTATACCAGAAAATTGAGAAGGATATCTTACCTTACCTATTAGTATTAATTTCGTATATTTAAACCACCCTGCATTTCTAAATTGCCATAAAGTTCTATATAAATCATCACCGGACATACTAAATACATCAAAATACCATATTATTCCTTCATCTTTATACCTTTCCAAAAACTCATTTGTATAATCTAAACTAGTTCCTATTAGATCTTTTAAAGATTCAATACATCCCCCAATAATAATTCCTTTTTCATCTATTGTTTTATCAAAACTATTCCAATCATTAACTTGGTCAAATACATCATCTTCACTTTCATAGAAATCAGACTTTTCTTGTTTAACTAAATCACCTTTAATAATCTTAAAATAATCCAAATAACTCTTATGTAAACTATCAGCACTATATCCAGACATATTACATGGAGTATATATAGTAGCAATATCTAACTTTGTTGTTACAGAATATACCAAACTAGTTGGATCACTACTACCTCCTATCCATTTAATATTTTTCTTAATTAAATCATAATTTAAATAAGGTAACATCTCGATTAAATAATCTCCACCTGATGCAATGTTAATCATTTTTATATCTGGATTAGTTATTAAACTTTCCAATTCTCTAACTCTCGTATCAATATCACTACTTACCAAACCATCAGTTCTTACATTATCAGTTTCTACAATTCTTAAATTAGTATATTTTTTAAAATTATTAATACTCTTCTCATATTTATCTAATTTATGTAAAACGCCACAACTACAAGCCGTAACACCAACTAAGTCATCATCTTTTAAAAATTCAGGAATAATCATTTAAATCACCACTTCTATTATAAAAAAAATATTTCTTAAAAGAAATATTTATTCTGCCATAATTAAATCATAAACTTCATTCCAAGATCTAGCAGTTTCCAAACTATTATCTTTATACTTAGATCCTGAATCATATCTAATTACTCTAATACCTTTTTTTCTAACGGCACGACAATTAAATACTGAATCATCAATAAAAACATCGATACCTTGATTAACACATTCTAACCCTTTATCTTTCGCATCTGCAATTATCTTATCAAATGGAACACCCATCTTATTTAAATAATCATAAGATATTTTATAAGGACTAGTATATTCAGAAGAATTTCTAGCTGTAATAATTATTATTTCACAACCACGTTCTTTTAATTTATTTAATACTTCAATAACATTTTCTTTTAATGGAACTATCTTAGCCATTACATGATAACAATAATCAATAAATTTTTCGAAATCTGGTAAAGTCCTATGCAATTCCTTATAAGTTGGTTTATTTTTTAACAATTTATTATAATCCATTCCATAATATACAGAAACTAAAGATAAAAAAGTAGGATAAGTGTCTGTGATTGTATCATCAAGATCAATCCCTATCTTGAGCATCCTTTTCACTCTCCTCATCTTTTTGATTATAGAAATCAGCTACTGGATCTATTTGTTCCTTCTCTTCTTCCTCTTCTGTAGGTTGAACTTGAACATGCTGATATATTCCTAATCCTTTCTTTGTAAATACATTAGTACCATAATATACCATTATAATAAATGAAATAAATGTTAATACATAACCCCAAACTGTACCTAACAATAGAAATAAGCAAGACATGAAAAATAATAAAGAAACAACAAAACCAATAATTGCTTTTGCTTTAGAAGGCTTAACGGCCACTCTTTCAAATTCAACTTTTTCATCACCTTTTTGTTTTACATATGCTAAGAATTTATCAATCTTTTCACGCATAATACCCACCTAGTTTCTATTTTTAAAATACTTAATCAATACCGTATTTAAAATACTTTGAATCATTATAGCTATACCAAATAATAAAGCACCAATAACTTCATCAAACAATAAACATACTACTAACATAAATATTAATACATATGTCATAACAACAATTGTTATTACATCTGCTTTACCTTCTATAACTAACTCTCTTACATTCTCTGTTATTTCATTATTTTTATACAATAAAATAACAGCAACCATAAATATAACAAAACCAATTAAGAATAATACTAAACCATAAAACTTCATACTATTAACAGCATTATCAGTTAATGAAATAATACCAAACATTTTTCTTAAAAATTCTAGTTTAGTTACACTAGCTCCAAATAATAAGAATAAACCTATTAAGTAAATAACTAATCCACCAAAAAAACTAATCATAATTGTTAAGTTAAACTTACTCTTATTATTTTTCATAATTATGGTCCTTTCTTTTTATTCTTAAAATTCTTTATATTCTATTGTTTCTACAAATCCTGGGTCTATTACTACCATTTTATTATGAATTGAGTTAGCAATAGTATTCATATCTTCTTTACCCATTCTTGTTAAAACACACATCATATCATTAGTTACAACAGTTACCTTAACTAATTCATTATAACTATTAATAGTTTTAATAACGCCTCTAACATCTTTAAAACTAATCTCTGATTGCTCTTTACCTAACTCATCATAAATCAAAGCAGATCCTGCTATGTAATAATCCCTAGGTATTACTTTTCTAATTTCACCAATATTTGGTGTTGGAATATTTTCTTTTTCTCTAGAAACTCTAATCTCCTTAACAGGAACTTCTTCATTATTATTAACAGCAATTGCTAAGTTATCAGCTGCGGCATCAGTTATAATTGCAAACTGTTGAGTCTTTTCATCTTCTCTTAATAATTTTGTATTCAAGCCTTCATCACTATCATCATGTTCTTTTGATTTAGTAAATAATTCAAATAAACCATATATACATAATATTAAACCAATAACTGGGCAAACAAAAATATACTTAGATACTCTATAAGCTTGAACTTCATTAGGAGTCTTAACATGATAATAAATATTTAATCTATCATCCACTTTTATGTCATCACGATAATAAAAACTATATTTATATGATGTACCATCCACTTCATAAACAACTGTTACATCATTCTTACCAGTACCATCTTTATCTTCTTTAACATTAGTTACTATAGCTTGTACTGCTTTTAAATCTCTTTGACTATTAACTATATATATACAAATAACTAACGAAAGAACTAATAAAATACCGATAACAAGAAAGATAATACTTCTGATATTTATTTCTCTGTTTGTCACTTTAACCAACCTTCCTTATTATATTATTATAACACACTATTCTATTTCTTCTTCTTTAAAATAGCCTTTTGCTTCCTTAAAATAAACAAATACTTTAGTAATACTTATTTTAAACAAATACAATCCAACTATTGCTACAATAATGCTAATTATATTAATACTTTTTTTGCTAATAACACTTTCTCTATCTTTAGGATTATAATAAACAGTTACTTTCTGTTTAGGACTAACTTTTTTATTCATCTTACAATAACCAGAATAAGTTTTATCATCTATCTTATAATCTACTACATAAACATTATTCTTTGATGTTTCATCTCTTACTACTGCTTCAACACTTTTATATTTCATAGAATTAAGACTACTAGTAAAAGTTAATGCTCCATATAAAACCATACCTAAACTAATAAGGCAAAGAGCAATAACTGCTATAATTTTAAAACCTAATGATAGAGGTTCCTTATCACTATCTTCTTCTTTTTCTTCTATTTCTTCTTTCGAAATTTCTGTATACTGATTTATCATTACATCACCTACTATCTATTAGATTATACCATAAAAAAAAGAAGCTCTCACTTCTTTTTTATTTTTATCTAACTGAGCAAGTTACATCGAACATATCAGCATTTAAACTGTCTTCAATTTCTTCAGCTAATTCATCAGCATCAACTTTTTTGTCATCTTCTGATAAATCACTTAGAATTTCATCAACATCAAAATCCAAATCAACATTTAAAACAGTACCATTAAGTTCAGTTTTGCAATTAGCATATCTGTCATCGTCTTCGAATTCACCACATAAGTCAGCATCTTTCATAACTTCTTTTAATTGTTCTTCAGTTATTTCAGTACCAGCTATTTTCTTGAAATCGATTTGCATTGACATTGTACCATCAGTAATAGTTTGTTTAGAATTACTATAATCAAAACTTACTGAAATACTACCCATTTCTTCAAATTCACCAGAACAAACGATAGTCTTAGATCCAGAAGATGTTTTATTATCTTTCTTATTCTTTTTAGAATCTTTTTCATCTTCATCTTCGTCTTCGTCGTCTTCTTTATCCTTCTTGCTCTTCTTATCCTTCTTTTCGCTTGTAGTTTCTTTCTCGTCTTCCTTATTAGCAAATTGTTGACCTATAAAATAACCACCTGCTAATGCAGCAGCAAATACGATAAGAACAATTATCCATACAAGTGGATTACTTTTCTTTGGTGCTGGTGTTTGTGTTACATTTGGTTCCATATTTTCATTCATCTCTTTTCACTCCTATTCTATTAAAAATTATAACATGAAAAAAAGTAATAGTACATTACTTTTCTTCTTTTTCGAATTTAATTTTTAATTCTTCAAGTTGTTCCTCTGTCAACTCAGTAGGACTACCCATCATTAAGTCTTGTCCAGAGGCGTTTGGAGGGAATGCTTGAACTTCTCTTAAATTAGGTTCATCTTGAATTAGCATGATTATTCTATCCAAACCAGGTGCCATTCCACCATGTGGAGGACAACCATATTTAAACGCTGTAAATATAGATCTGAATCTCTTTTCTACTTCATCTCTAGAATAACCAACTATTTCAAATCCTTTAGCTAAACTATCCAAGTCATGATTTCTAATAGCTCCTGAAGCCATTTCATTACCATTACACACAAAGTCATATTGGTAAGCTAAAATATTTTCTAAATTTGATTCATCATCATAAGCATGTATTCCACCATGAGGTAAACTAAATGGATTATGACAAAAATCCCATTTTTCTTTTTGTTCATCCCACTCAAACATAGGAAAATCATTAACGATACATAACTCTAATCTATTAGGATCTAATAAACCTAAGTCATTACCTACTCTAAGTCTTAATTGACCTAAAGCTGGTTTAACAATCTTTCTTTCTCCAGAAATAATTAACACTAAGTCACCATTTTCTAATTCTAGTTGTTTCTTTAATGCCTTTAATTCAGCTTCAGTAACAACTTTAGCAATAGAACCAGTTACTTCATCAGCTATCTTTAAATAAGCTAAACCACTTGCTTTTTTACCTTTAACAAATTCAGTTAATTCATCTAATTGTTTACGAGAGTATTTATCAGCAGCACCTTTAGCAACTATTGCATTAATCATGCCACCTTCTTCAATTACATTTTTAAATACTGTAAATTCAGTCTTCTTAAATACATCTGTAATATCTTGTATTTCCATACCAAATCTTAAATCTGGTTTATCAGAACCATATAAATCAATTGCATCATTATATTGAATTCTTCTAAATGGTCTTGGAGATACTTTCTTATTACTAAACTTACTAAAAGTATCATAGAAGATTTCTTCACCTACTGCTAAGACATCATCTTCTTCAACAAAAGACATTTCTAAGTCTAATTGATAGAATTCTAAAGTTCTATCTGCTCTAGGATCCTCATCTCTAAAACACGGTGCTATTTGGAAATATTTTTCAAATCCACCAACCATCAATAACTCTTTATATATTTGTGGAGCTTGTGGTAATGCATAGAATTTCCCAGGATAAACTCTTGATGGTACTACAAAGTCTCTGGCTCCTTCTGGACTAGATGCTGTCAAAATAGGAGTTTGAACTTCCGTAAATCCTAAATCATACATTTTATT
>JAEEGL010677575.1_pt1 | contig 10118 bp, 7 predicted proteins | sample 9134231 | NCBI WGS metagenome assembly JAEEGL01 (sample SAMN16246548, study PRJNA631951) | gut metagenome | biome: gut microbiome; feature: rumen; material: fiber-attached | host: Bos | place: Iran: Karaj | collected 2018-10 | reverse complement strand
GCCGTATTCGTCCTTGTATTCCACGTAGTCAGGAACGAAGTCCTTGCCATAGCTGAAGCTTACGTTCAGAGAGCACTGGAATTCGTTCATCAGCTTGCCCTTCTGACCCGGCTTGATCTTCTGCTGCTTCTTTTCGATCTTCTCGTCGCCCTTCTTGCCTACCAGGACTTCGGCTTCGCACCAGCCACCGGTAGCCTTGGCAACCACTTCCTGACCGTCGGTAGAGACCAGCTTGATCTTGGAGGGGTCAAGTTCGGTGTTGTTGCCGGTAGAGGCCCAGAACTGGAGTTCGCCACTGAGAGAACCCGGAGCAATCTTGATGGTGGGGAAAGCCATGACGTAGCCCCACTTGTCGATACGGCGATTCACCGGTTCACCAATCTGTTCACCGAAGATGAGGAAGTAACCGCGAGTACCAAGACGGCTCTTGTTCAGGGCGGCCTTGACTTCGGAGTTTTCCGGAGCCATTTCGGCAATCTTCATAAGCTGGTATTCACAGACCACCGGGTCGGATTCGCTCTTGGCGTCGGAGAGGTTCTTGGCCACGTAAGCGTTTTCGGCTTCGGTACGAATGGCCTTCACGGCGCCTTCGGCCACGTTACGGGCCTTGGCGGTAGCAAGGGCGGTATCGATCTTAGCGAATGCGTTGATGACCGTGTTGTAGTCTACACCTTCCTGGGCGGCCTGCTGCTTACCCACATTGGCAAGAGTGGTCACGTATTCTTCAACCACCACGTCTTCCTTGACGTCGGGCATATTCACGGAAGCCTTTTCGAAGTAACCGTTGATGAGGTCGCTGTTCAGGTCTTTCTTGGCTTCTATTTCGGCAGCACGGACCAATGCCAGGGTGAAATTGTCGTAGAACTCACTGGACATGCTACCCTTTTTCTTGGCTTCCAGGTAGGAGTTGATGGCATTGCGGAAACGACCTTCCTTGAGGTGTTCGTCACCGCGCTTCTCGTTGGTGCCCTTGCAACCAACCATGGAAAAAGCCACGGAGGCGGCCAATGCAGCGAATAACAATTTCTTCATTTTATTAAATCCTCGAAGATTAAGTTCAAAAAGAAACCTTTTATCCGTAAAATTTGGATTTAGGACTTTCAAATTATAATTTAATTAAATAAATTTGGCCTATTACTATCACAAATAGTAAAATTTTATTAAAAAAAGGGAGAATTTGATGGAAATCCTGGTGGTGAGCCCAGAAGCTGGAAACTGGAGGACGCTGAGTCCCCTGGCCACTGCCGTGAACAGGATGACCTATGCCTTTGCCCGTGCAGGGGCCAACGCCATGACCTGCTCCCCGCTTTTCAAGACGCTACTGCAGGATTTAGGCGACTACCAGTGCATCTATAACGGTACGGAAAAGCTCCACGGCAAGCCCTACGAGATCTGGAAGTCCCCAAACGACCCTTTCCACACCTATATCTACAACGAAGAGTATTTCGGAAGACCCGATATTTACGGACCGCCTAACGACGTTCCCTACGGAGACAACCATCTCCGGTTCGCCTTCCTCGCCTCCGCCGCCCTGGACTATGCCAAGGAGAGCGGGTTCAAGTGCCAGGCGATTCTAGGCCATGAATGGGGCGGTGCCCTGGCTGGAGCCCTCATCCATAGTGTCTATCAAGATACCTTCGGGCAGATCCCCTTCTTCTTCACCGTCCACAACATCACCTACGATTTCCACGTTTCATCTAGCGAAATCGAGAACATCGGCCTGCCCAGGCAGGACTTCAATATGGACGGCTACGAGTTCTGGGGCAAAGTGAGCCTTCTCAAGGCGGGCATCTGCTATGCCCACAAAGTGCTTTTCCCCTCTCCCGGCTACCGGGACGCCATGATCAACACCAACCTCCCGGGCGGCCTCAGCGGTTTTTTGATCCACAACCAGGACAAGCTGATCGGCGTTCAGTTCGGCGTCAGCTACCAGGTCTGGGACTTCAACAGCAAAGACAAGCTGCCTATCAAGCAGGCCAAAAAGAAGGCCCGCGCCAAGCTGGAGGGAATACTAGGGTGCGAGGTCGGGAACAGGCCGGTACTGTATGCCCACCTGGATTCCGAAGCAGGCAACACCTCCGAAACCCTGGCTACTATCCTTTCGGACATCGCCAAGCAGGATATCTTCATCGTGGTGGGCATTGCTCCCGACGATCCGGAATGGAACTACTACCAGGATGTTTCCAAGCAGTACCCGGGAATCATGGCGGTCCGGCCTATCGAGACCAAGAGCGCCAGCGCCCTGAGAGACGTACTTGCCGGAGCAGACATCCTGTTTGCGGCAAACCTGAAAGAACCTTCCACATCCATCATCCTGAAGGCCCTGGCTACAGGAACGCTCCCCCTCACCGGACGTAATGTTGGGGTTGCCACCATGCTGGACGACTACGCTCCCGAAACTTCGGGCTGTGCCAACGCCTTCCTGGTGGACGACGCCAACGCTCCCCACCAGATGCTCCGTAGGCTCAAGGATGCACTCCACGTGTACTACGAGGAGAGCGCCGACTGGGACAAGGCGGTCATCAACGCCTACAGCGGATTCCACTACGAGTGGGATAGGACCATCGGAAAATATTTACTAATTTTGGGCGAACTGGGACTTTAGCTCAATTGGTTAGAGCAGCGGACTCATAACCCGCGGGTTCCGGGTTCAAGTCCCGGAGGTCCCACGAAAAGCCCCGTAACCATCAAGGTTGCGGGGCTTTTTCGTTAATGCGCTTTTACTACATTCAATACCAAAACAAAGAGGTATCTACTATGAGTCGTATAGACAATCGTAAAAACGACGAGATGAGAAAAATCAAGATGACCACGGGATTCGTGTCCAGCGCAGATGGTTCTGTTCTTATTGAGATGGGACATACCCGCGTGCTCTGCAACGCAACACTGTTGCCCGAGGTTCCCAAATGGCTCGCAGGCAAAGGCCGAGGCTGGATTACCGCCGAATACTCTCTGCTGCCCCAGAGCACCGGCCAGCGTGTAGAACGTGAACGTAAAGGAGCCAGCGGACGCACACAAGAAATTCAGAGGCTCGTAGGTCGTTCGCTCCGCGGAGCGGCCAACCTGAACGCCCTGGGCGAACACGCCTTGGTGGTGGACTGCGACGTGATTGAGGCCGACGGTGGAACTAGAACCGCAAGTATCATCGGAGGTTTCGTGGCCCTGGCCCTCGCCCTCAAAAAGGTGAAGCCCACTATCGAAGTGACCGAACAGGTGTTGCAGCACAACATCAGTGCCATTTCCGTCGGCGTCATCAACGGAGAACCCAGACTGGACCTGTGCTACGAAGAGGATAGCCGCGCTGACGTGGACATGAACATCGTAATGCGGGATGCCGCCGAGTACATCGAGCTGCAAGGAACCGGCGAACATGCCTCCTTCGACCGCAAGACTTTGGACGCCCTCCTTGCCCTGGGCGAAAAGGCCTGCAAGGAAATCAAGGAAATGCAGATGTCCTTGATTGGGAACGAGCTTCCTTAATACAACTAGGGAGGGGGAACCCCTCCCTAAGACTCTCCCCGCACTCAATAATCCGCTTTACTCAAGTAATGTTCCTACAGTTGAAGCGGATTATTTGCGTGCGCACCTAACGGTGCTTAAATAAAACTCAGGCTTATAACGACAAGGGAGGGTACAACCCTCCCTAAAACCCTCCCGGCACTCAATAAACCGCTAAACTCTAATCGCAAGTCTTTGGCTTTGCGGTTTATTTTCGTGGGTGCCTGCGGCACGAAACAACGCTTACAGCAATGCGAGGCTGGGGAAAATTCCCACCACCAGCAAGGCCACAGCGGCCACAGCCACGGTGAACTTCAGCATATAGCCAAAGACCGCGTTTTCAGCGCACTTGCACTGGCACTCGCTTTCACAGGTGTTCTTAGCCGGAGCAAACAGCACGTAGGCAATACGCAGGTAGTAAGCCGCCGCTACCAGAGAAAGGCCGAATCCAGCCGCAGCAATCCAGGTCATGCCCGCAGAGAAGGCACCCGTGAACAGAACGAACTTGGCAAGGAATCCCGCAACAGGAGGAAGCCCGGCCAGCGAAGCCAAGCACACAGCCACGCCCAGCGCCACAAAGGGACGCTTGCGTCCAGCACCCTGCAAATCGTCCAAGGTCTCATTCTTGTCATCCTTGCCCGCCAGGTATGCAACACCCGTAAGGGCACCGGCAGAAGCCACGGCATAGGTAATCAAGAAATAGAACATGGGGCCAAACTGCACCTTGCCAGAACCGATGTAGTCTGGCAGCAGAACACCCAACAGAATGAAACCGGCGTTCATCACGGCGGAGAAAGCCAAAATGCGACGAATAGACTTCTGTGCAAGTCCGCTGAATGCGCCAAGAGCCATGGACAGAAGGGCAACAATGATTACCATCACACCCAAGGATTCCGATTGAGAACCGATGGTTACGGGCTCTGCCAAATTCCAAGCAGGAGCAGTTCCAGCCTTGGTCACCAGTACAGAGAGCCAAATAGAACCGAGGGCGGCAAGAGCGCCCACCTTAACCACGGCCGCCATAAAGCCCGTAACGGCCACAGCAGCGCCCGTGTAGACATCAGCCACCCAATAGTGAACGGGAGCAGCACCGGCCTTGAACAGTACTCCGAAAAGCACCATCAACACACCAATAGCGTAAATGGACTCACGACCCAAAATACAGCTAGAGAAGAAACTGGTCGTTCCCGTGGCACCATAAATCATGGCCACGCCATACAGGAATATGGCACTGAAAATGGCACCCGACACAAAGTACTTGAACACGCCTTCGCAGGAATTGGCATTTCTACGGCGAAGCCCCACAAGGGCATACACCGGGAAAGACGTGAGCTCCATGGCGATGAACAGGGCCAGGTAATCAATGGCCTGGATCATGAGCAGGGCTCCGCCCGTAGCCAGAAGCATCAGCCCATAAGGTTCACCGCCCTTATGCTTCTCGTGACCCAGCGTCCACTGGATTCCCGAAATGCCGAGCAATGCGCAAAGGAGAACCGCTGCCGTCAACAGTCGACGGATGGGATCCATGGCAAACAGGTTGAACAACGTGTCTGGAGAAAGGAGAACGCAAGAGGCCATGCCAAGAACCACGAAAAACGCGGACACCCAGGGCAGAACCTTGTGCTTGTTCTCGTCCTTGATAAAAGGTTCGGAAGCAATAGAAGCCATGGCTCCGACAACCACCAGAATCACCGGCAAAAGATTGATATAATTACTCATTTTCGGATGCCTCCGTCTTTTCAGTTTCTACCGCAGACTGTTCTGCTGGTGTTGCCGCAGAATCCTGAGGAGCATCGAGAGTTGAATCAGAAGTACTCTCAGCATCTGCCACAGCGGAATCAATAGATTGCTCAACATCCTGGATCTGTGCAATTAGAGCCTTGCGTTCTTCTTCGGTAAAACCCGATGCAGCAAGGGTAGAATCCAACTGCCGTATATCTTCATCGGTCATTGAATGGTCCGGAACAGCCTCTTCACCCTCCTCAACAACCTCCGTAGCAGAAGCCTCTTCGGTCACAACCTCGTCGAACAAGTGCAGGGAGTTGGTCACGAATGCCGGATGCAAACCAAATGCAAGGAGCAGCACCAGCATAGAGCCGAAGGCCACTCCTTCCAGAGCGGTTGTTCTTGCACCTTCCTGATAGTCGCGAGCAGGTTTGCCGAAGATGACCTTCTGGATAAACCGCAACACGTAAGTGGCCGAAAGAATCAGGCAGAAGCCACCCACCAGAGCCGGCAGTAGTCCCAAATCCCACAGGGAAAGAAGCACCGTAAATTCACCAACGAACCCGGCTGTACCGGGAACCGCAAGAGCCATAACACCAGCAGCACCAAAGAGGAAGCTGAATACAGGATTCTTGCCAGAAAGACCGCCCATCTCCTCGATATTGCGGGTACCCGTCATGCGTTCGGCGACACCGATCAAGAAATACTGGACACCGGCAGAAATACCGTGAGCAACCAAGAGCACCAGTACAGCGGGGAGCATGGCCTCTGATAGGCTGAACACGCCTGCCACCGCAAAGCCCAAATGGCTCATGGAGCTATAGGCCAAAAGCCGCTTGCCATCGGTTGCGCGAAGCGCCATAAGAGCGCCGTAGACAGCCGTCAACAACCCAAGCCACATAAGGCCAGAGATGTAATCCAAATCCAACGGGAATATGGGGAGAACCCAGGCGATAAAGCCGAACACGCCCGCCTTACTCATGGCACCCGTGAGAATGGCAGACAAGGGAGCAGGAGCTTCAGAATAGGTTATGGCCTGCCAGCCGTGGAAGGGGAAGATAGGAGTCTTCACCAGGAATGCCAGCAGGAAGCTCAACATCACCAGAACCCCGTGTTCTGCAGGGAGGCTCTGGATAGCTACCGCCATAGAAAGCAGCAGGGAGTTTTCGGCAATAGTAAGCAGATACCAGAGAGCCACCATCATGGGAGCGGAACCAACCAGTGTATAGATGGCGAACGTCATGGCTGCCGTAGTCCTCTTCTCCCCGCCAAAGCCAGCAATCAGGATAGCCGCAGGAATCACCATGGCTTCGAAGAAGAAGAAGAACAGCACCGCGTCTGCCGCAAGGAAAGTACCGTTCATGGCACCCATCAAGGCAAATATACCGATGGCAAAATTGCGGTAATTCTTGCCTGTGGTGTTGCGTGCAGAAATGAGCGCCACCAGGGAAAGACCACAAGAAAGGAACACCATCCAGGAACCCAAACCATGCGCGTAGAGGTAGTAATAAACTGGTCCACGAGCTCCCGGTATATGGAACCATTCTATAGGTGTTGTCGCCTGGTTACCCGCAACGATAAGGGCAACGGACATGGCAGCGAAAGCAACTCCCATAAGAATTGCCATACGGGAAGATGCATTGGAGTCTTCCCTAGAGTTGAGCACCATCAAGATGGCTGCAACAAACGGGGCTATAACAAGAAGATTCAACAGCATTAGATGAGCCCTCCCGAGAAAACGACCAGCATTACAAGAAGAGCCACCCCGGTAATGCTAAAAGCCAATTGAAGACGAACCTTGCGAACCTGGAGTATGGATGCTCCATCGCCAAGTATTTCTACGATAGCAGCAAGAGTCCACTGGATTGCCTGCAGGACCTTTTCAACCACCACATCGCAGAACCAGGCCAGAATATTCACGCCAGCAACAAAAGCGCAATGGATGTAGTCCCAAAGGAACGTCCAAGAGGCGGCACTGCCTTCCGGAACCGTAGATGCGCCCTTGACGCCAATGATGCGGGCACGGCTAAATACCTTCCAGGCAATGAACATACCCGCAAGGGCAGCTACCGTACCAAGGACGGCAAAGATGACCGGGTTCACATGAAGCGCCGGATTTGTGATGGCATAAAGAGCCTGAGCCTTACCCACCACAGAAGCCATACTGTCGCGGAAGAAGGTAATACCGATAGAATCGGCCCACAGGTAGCCGGAGAAGATTGCCCCGAAGGCAAGGATGACCATGGGGAAAAGCATAACCGCAGGAGCCTCGTGAATATGTTCCTCGGATTCCTTGTCACCACGATACTTGCCAAAGAAGGTCATGATAATCAGGCGACCCATGTAAACAGCAGTAATCACAGCCGTACCGAGACCCATCACATACAGGATGGGACCCATAATGGGGCCGCTCACAAAGATGCGTTCCAGAATCAAGTCCTTGGACCAGAAACCCGCAAAGCCGGGGAATCCGACGATGGCGAGGAAGGCGAATATCATGACGCAGGCCGTCACAGGGGTCTTATTGATCAGACCGCCCATACGACGCATGTCCTGTTCACCCGCCAAGGCATGAATCACAGCACCGGCACCGAGGAACAGAGCCGCCTTGAAGAAGGCATGGGTAAACACATGGAAGATGGAGGCGTCAAAGGCACAGACGCCGGCAGCCATGAACATGTAGCCCAACTGAGAAATAGTAGAGTAGGCCAGAACCTTCTTGATGTCGTTCTGCATAAGGCCTGCAATGGCAGCCCAAAGAGCAGTGAACATTCCTACGAAGGCAATAAGCACAAGAACGTACTCAAGCTGGCAGAACATAATTCCGAGACGGGCAAGCAGGTAAACGCCGCTGGTCACCATGGTCGCCGCATGGATAAGGGCTGACACTGGGGTCGGACCCGCCATGGCATCGGGAAGCCAAGTCAAAAGCGGAATCTGGGCGGATTTACCCGTACAGCCGATAAAGAAGAGGATTCCTGCCAACGAAAGGGGAAGAATCAACTCTACAATCATGCCAGTACCGAGGGCCATGTTGATGAAGGCGCCAAGGCCGTCGTAGTTCAACAGGCTCGAGCCACCGATGGTCACTAGGGTCAACATGCCTAGCAAGAAACCGATATCACCCACACGGTTCACGATAAAGGCCTTGTTGGCCGCCTTGCAATTGTTCAAGTCATGATTCCAGAAGCCGATGAGCAGGTAGGAGCAAAGCCCCACACCTTCCCAACCCAGGAATGTAAGAAGCAGATTGTCGGAAAGCACCAAAACAATCATGCTAAACAGGAACAGGTTGATGTAGGCGAAGAAACGGGCAAAGCCGCGATCACCATGCATATAACCGATGGAGTACAAAGCGATAAGGGAACCGATTCCTGTAACGAACAGGAGCATGATGCGAGAAAGACCATCGAACAGGAATCCAATATCCGCCCTGAACAGGGGAATATCGATCCAGTTGCAGAGAGTCTCGCGGATTCCGGCCTCAGGCATGCTGCAGGCAAGAATCACCACCACTGCAAAGGACAGCGCCGGGAACAACACGGAGAGAGTTCCCACAAGCCCTTCAGAAGGCCCCTTCTTCGCACCAGAAGAAACCACAGCAATAGTCCCCAAAAGGATTGTGCCAATCAAGGGGAAAAGAGGAATAAACCAAAGCGGTAAATGTGTCATAGCCTACCCCTTCATATCCGAATAAGAATCTGCATCAACACTTTCCTTATTACGGAAAATCATGATGACCATGGCAAAGCCCACACACGCCTCGGCAGCAGCCACGGCAATGGAGAACAGCGGCACAATCTGACCGGTAACACTCAACTCTGCAGGCAAGGTTTTTGCAAACCCCACAAAGGAGAGGTTAACTGCATTCAGGGCTAGTTCCACGCCCATAAGCACAAAGAACAGATTGCGACGAGAAATGGCAACGATAATGCCGATGGCGAAAATCACCAAGGCAAGAATCTGGATATACATAGCCTGGAGTTCCATTAGTGTTTCTCCTCCGTATTATCAGTAATCACAGAACCAAGGTGTCTCTTGGCAAGGAAAATGGCAGCCACCATTGCCGAAAGCAACAGCACGCCGATTATCTCGAACAAGAGGAAATAACCCGGACCCGTAGAAGCCATGTTGAACAAGGTCTCCGAAGTCACCTTCACAGACCCCACCACCGTGGCGGAGTCAAAAGCGAGAGGAGCACGCATCAGGGCAAAGCCCACCATGGCGGCAAGCACAATGACCGCCGGAATGATAAAGAAGGACACCCCGTCGAACATGGGAGTCCGCTTATCCTTGGCCCCGTTCAAAACCATAATCACAAAAGTCACCAGCATCATAATGGCACCTGCGTAGACCATAATCTGGACCACCCCCAGGAAGGGGCTACCCACCAGGCCGTAGATGCCGGCCAGGGAGACCATGGAGACTACCAGGGAAAGAGCCCCGTAAAGGGGATGCCTAGAAAGCAGCACACAAAGGGCCGCACCGACGGCAATGACTGAGAGAATAATAAAGTAGACTAGAGCGAGCATTATTTAACCTCCATTCCCCAGGTTTCCAGAGCCTGCTTGTTCAGAGTCCCGCCGGGAGCCACCTGGCTCTGCTTATCGTCAGGATAATCAGCCGGATTCCAGTTGGTCAGGTCGAAAAGGCTAGACACGAATTCGTCGCGGGTGCGGTGTTCAAGGCTGATCACCTTGGTATCCATGCGGAGTGCATCTACCGGGCAGGCCTCAACGCAAAGACCGCAGAACACGCAAGTCAAATGGTCAATATCAAAGCGCATCACCCGCTTTTCGATACGGGGATCGTCGCTCTGGGTAGCCTCGATAAAGATACAGTGAGCAGGGCAAGCCGCAGCGCACATGCCGCAGGCCACGCAACGGGGCGAACCG
>JAEEGL017077454.1_pt1 | contig 10119 bp, 7 predicted proteins | sample 9134231 | NCBI WGS metagenome assembly JAEEGL01 (sample SAMN16246548, study PRJNA631951) | gut metagenome | biome: gut microbiome; feature: rumen; material: fiber-attached | host: Bos | place: Iran: Karaj | collected 2018-10 | reverse complement strand
TCTCCGACTCTTCGGCGCACGATGCCATCAGTACGCCGCACGCTGCCAACTGCAGCAGAAATTTGTACATTTTCATAGTTTTATTAGTTTTAAAAATGGGTTTTTATTTCGTTCGCGACGTAGAGAAGTGACACCACGTCTCAACTTTATTGCCGTTCATACTCACTCCAATCGCTGTCCTGCCCCCAACTCATGTCGGGCACGATGGCCGACGTACTGCTGCCGTCATTTTCCCAGCGCATTCCTGGAATGATGCCGCCTGTCGTGCCGCTGTTGACCAGACAAAAGTGTTCACACTGCAATGGAATAACAAACACCATTGGACGAACATATCTTCTTCTTTTCACTGTTTTATGATGATTTTGTGTTTGTTGAATATCATTATTCTGCCACAAGGACACAGTAGCAACTTGCCGTCCAGATCAAAACGACGACCAGACATCCGGTTCTGGTTCAATACATTGGACAATGCAGATGTCGCATCCGTATCCCATCGCATGGACGGTACAATGCCATTGGCCGAAATCGAATCGGATACCTCCCACGACATTTTTGGGACATTGGCCGTTGTACCGACGGAATCCGACGGCTGCGTTGTGGACTGTGCGCACATGCTAGATGCGTCCAGCAACAATAAGCTGAAAATGAGAATCGTTTGTTTCATACTGCAAATAGTTAAGGTCAATTTAATGAAAGGACACAAACATTCGGACATAAAAAAGGCGTGGAGTCCAATTGGTCTTCACGCATCTCTAGGGCTTCGCAATCCCCCTCACAGTAGAAAATCAACCGAAGTCCACGCTGATATGCATGAACCTTTCGGTTGTTTGACGCACCCTGCCCATACCCAAACTAATGGATACGGACATAGCACGACCTTACCTATCGAAAGAGGTCAAATACATATCATGGGACATTCATTGTTGACTATACAGACTGCTTGTGAATGTTGCGAAGATTCAGAGATGTCGTGTACAGCGTCCAATAAACGCCTTTTATGTTACCTAACGCATTGGCCGTACAACTGGACAAAACGATTGGCTTGCAAATTCGATGAATTTGCGCGGCAAAGTTAAAGAATTGTTTTTAAACAGACAAGAAAAAACTTAGGAAAGTGCGACAAGTGGTTATGCAGCAACCATGTTACTAGAAAAATCTTTAGTTCATCATCCTTTCCTTCCCACGGAAGCAGCCGAAAACGTCATCTTCCTTGGGTAATCATTTATACATATTAAAACGCCATCGGCCAAAATCTCCCTCATTGAGGGACAAAATCACCAAAAAATCTCCCTCATTGAGGGATTTTTTCCATCGTCCACATCCGTACCATAGGGACAAAATCGCTTATTGCGGTAAGCGATTTTCAAACAAAAAAGGTCACTGCGTTAAGCGAAATTCAACGGAAATCGCTCAAAGGAGTGACCTTTTTTGTAAAATAAGACAATGAAAAGTGACCAAAAAGTGTAAAATAAGACAATGGCATAGTCTGAAATCTGCCGAATAAACAAAAACAATTCCGCCGTCAACCCAATCCAGAGTTGGCGGCGGAATCGCGTGTATAGTTGTGTTTTATTGGCCAATGCCCTTTGCTCACCGCATCATCGTCTGCAAGGCCTGGACGCCCTGGTGGTTGATGTCGAGCGCCTGCAGTTCGGCGAGGAACCGTGCGGCCTTGTCACATTGGCCAAGACCCAGATAACCCAGTGCCAGCATGTACTTGCAGTGGATCACATTCTTGCGGTCGAGCGAGTCGTCCCAGATGAGCAGGTCCGGCAGCGAGACGGCAAAGTAGTCCATCGTCTGGTGCTCAAAGAGATGCTGCTTGCCGTAGTTGAGCAGCTTGTAGAACTTGCCATGGGCCGCAGCCGTATTACCCAGCTTCTGGAGCGCGAGGCCCTGATAGAAAATCTTGTCGGGCTTGGCGTCGTTGTAATACATGGCGGCAGCAGGCTCCAGATTGCCCTCGGCAGCCTTTTCCCAGCACTCGCGGGCCTTGTCGCGGTCGCCTCGAGCGTCGTAGGCACATCCAAGGAAGTAGTAGAAATCCTGCTCCTGCGCACCGTAGAGCTTGCCCTCGCCCAGGTGTTCCGGATATTCCAGACATTGGCCGAGCAGGGTGACGGCCTTTTCAAGCTGCGCGCCCTGCGGATGCGCTGAGTGGAGAATCTCCTTGGCCAATTCCACACGGCTGAACTGATACTGCGCGGGCACCTTTCCCTCGCCGCCTTCCCACGGATGGAACTGGTGGGCATCGAGCTTGGCCAATGCCTCTTCGTAGCGGCCCAGCTGGTTGAGCAGGGTGATCTCTTCGAGCACGAGGTCATCACGTTGGCCAATGAGCTTCGGATATCGCTGGAGGAACGCAAGCCGCTCGGCATGAGGCTTCTGCAGACGCTTGTACAGCTGGTCGAGCTCCATCAGGATGCGACTGTCCGACTCGTCGAGATGGAAGGCACGCTCCATACATTCGAGCGCCTCCTGTTCGCGGCCCTGCTTATTGAAGCGGGCCAGGGCGAGGTTGCGCCACACGGTCGGGAATCCGGCGTTGAGTGCGGCCGACAGTTCCCAGTTCTCGATGGCAAGGTCATACTGCCGCTTGTCGTAGTAGAGACAGCCCAACAGATAGGCCGCCTTACTCCTCACCATCTCATTGTCAGCGAGTTTCGCACGGTTGAGCGCGACGACATCCTCCAGCCGGTTGGGGAAACACAGCTCGACCGACACCTTCTCCGCCCGGGCATAGTCGCCCATGTAGAAGTAGGTCATGGCCGATGTCGCGTGCTCGCCCTCGGCAATCGCCCAGATGGCCGATGCCTCCTGCCACAATCCGGCCTGCACATAGTCGAGGGCCAGTTCGTCGTAGTTGGCCGATGACTGACGCATCAGCCGCTTGAGCTCATCGAGCGAAGCCGTGTCATTGGCCAACAGATACTGCTCGTAGCGGCAGCCGTAGTTGAAGCGGTCGATGGCGAGCGATTCGGTGATCCAGGCCAATGCCTCGTCGCGGCGGCCCAGCTTGCGCAAGACGGTGGCACGCAGGGCACGGGCCTTGTGGTTGTGGCTGTTGGCGATGAGGGCGCGGTCCAGCTCGTCGAGAGCGTCATCGAGACGGCCGTCACCCAGGCTGATGCAGGCGGCCTCCAGATAGGCAGCATCGGCCCAGCCCTTGTTCCACGTGGCCTTCCAGAACAACTCGTAGGCCTCCATGTATTTGCTGCTTGCACATGGGCCGTTTTCACCCTTCTCGTTCAAGGCCTGGAATTTCAGGGCCAATGCAAGGTTGAAGATTGGCTCGCCGTCATAGGGGTTCGGGTTGCGCTTCTGCCAGACCTTCACCGCGCGGCGCAGGTAGGTCTCGGCCTTGTCGAAACGGCCTCGGCGCAGGTACCACAGGCCCATCTGGTTCAGACAGCGCACGTCGTTCGGGTCGCGGCGCAGGGCCTCCTCGTAATAGTCGAGGGCCGACCATGTGGCGTGGCGGTACTGCTCCAGGTGCAGGCCGGTGAGGTAGAGCTGGTCGTTGGTCTTGGTGTCCGATGGTGGCAGTGCGGCCTCGGCGGCGTCGGGGATAGGACGGATTTCGTCGGGTTCGGCGTGCCAGGCGAGACGTTCGCCCACGTGGAGCGTCAGCCCGTCAAGCGGTGTGCCGGCCACGTCAATCTCCTGTTCGACGACGGCCTCGGGCGAGAGGGCAACGACCTGATTGTAATATTCTTGGCCAATGTCGCTGCGGAGCACGATGCGCACCTCACGCTTGCTGGTGGCGAGCACCTTGACGAGCGCCTTGCCATTGGCCATAATCTCAATATTGACGATGAAGTCGCGTGACGCCTGCTTGACGACGCCCAACTCGCGGTAGGGCATGAAATATTGCGTGAACTGCTTCTCCTCGTAGGGCATGAGCCACGTGAAGTCGGGCTGGTTTTCGGTATAGACACCGGCCATCAGCTCGATGTACGGGCGGAAACCCTCCTTCAACTGCCGGCTGATGGTCGCAAACTGGAAATCGTCTGCGCCATTGGCCAAAGCCCCATCTTCTATTTTGTCGGTGAGATTCCTGTCCCACGCACGGCCGAAGTCGCCGTTGCCCCACGTCCACTGCTTCTTGCCGGGCGAGAAGTGATGCGAGGCGACATGGAGCATTCCGCCCTTCGTGTCGTTCTCATATCCGCCCTCAAAGTCGTACTTGGAGTTGACCGCCATATACGACGTGGGCACCTTGATATTCTTGTAGTTGGAGATATCCACGCCGGCCGAATAGTCCATCTTGTAGTAGGTGCCCGTCGCGATGGGGAACGAACTGACGGCGCGCTTGCCGTGGTCGAAGACGGCGTTCACATCGGGCGGGAAGACGCTCTGGTAGGCGTCGTTGACCTCCACGGCGGGATTGGCCCACCAGAGGAACGTCTGTGGCATCGGGGTGCGGTTGTAGAGACGCCCCTTGATTTCCAGATAGGCGCAGCCCGGACGCAGCGTGAAGCCCGCCATGCCCTTCTGGTGGAACATCCGCTCCATCTCGTTGACCCACACCGTGACGCTGCCGTCGGCATTCTCTTCGATGTCGCAATCGACAGGCAGATAGGTCGATGGCCGATGGTGTTGTGGCCAATTGAACTCGATGCCGCCCGAAATCCATGGGCCGGTCAAGCCCACAAGAGCCGGCTTGATGACGTGGTTATAATAGACGAAATGACGTCGCTTGATCTTGTCATAGGCCATCTGGATGCGGCCGCCCAGTTCGGGCAGGATCATCACCTTGATGTATTCGTTTTCAAGCCACACGGCATGCCACTCCTTGTCCACCTTCTCGTCGCTGATCGACTCGATGACAGGATAGGGATAGACCACGCCCGATGAACCCTGATAAACGCGCTTCTCCAGGAAAATGGGATTCTTCTCCGGCTTACCCACCTCATAAGTAGGTATCGTCACTGTTTCTCTCCAAGCTTTTACCATAATTTGTAGTAGATTAGACTCCTCGTCCGACCTCCCCGACGGGAGGGGATGGAAGTTTTGAAATCACGGAGTAATTTTTAATTCTATTCAAGTTTTGCGTTTTGAAGGAAAGTGAAAATTAAATGAATTGACAAAGAAGTGAAAGGTTTCTCGCAATACCTGCCCGAAGTTTTTCGGAACTTTCTGTATTGTCCCTTTTACTCCCTTTTTACTCCTTTTTTTCAGCCATTCACTGCCTTCAATCGGAATAATATTTATCATTTAATATTTTGAAATCAATCTGTTCATTTCTCGAACAGATTGGTTTCCAGCTCCTCCAGCGACTTGCCTTTCGTCTCCGGCAGGCGCAGGTAGAAGAACGTGAAGCCCAATGCGCAGATGACGGCATAGACCCAGAACGTGCCACTGCTGCCCAACGTAGCGTTGAGCGTCGGGAACGAATAGGTCAGGGTCGTGCAGCCCGTCCACAGCGCGAAGGTACAGGTCGCCATCGCCACGCCGCGCACACGGTTCGGGAAAATCTCCGAGAGCAGCACCCACGTCACCGGCCCGAGCGTCATGGCATAGCACGCAATCGCAGCCACCACCAGAACGACCATAAAGAAGCCCGTCACGCCGGCATAGTAGCACGCACCGAGCGTCAGGTAGATGATGCCCAATCCCCCGGCGCCGAAGAGCATCAGCGAACGGCGGCCCCAACGATCGACCACATAGAGCGCCACGACCGTGAAAATGACATTGGCCACACCCGTAATCACAATATTGAACAGCACGTCGCCCACGCTATAGCCAGCCGCTGCGAAAATCTCCTGCGCATAGTTGAAAATCACGTTCGTGCCGCACCACTGCTGGAAGACCGCCACGATGATGCCCAACGTCAGCACGGCCGCAAACCTCCGGCTGAAGAGCGCGCGCAGGCCGCCCTTGGTCTCTGTGTCATTGGCCAATGCCGTTGCGCGGATATTCGAAAGCTCAGCCTTGGCATACTCCTCACCGCCCACGCGGGTGAGCGTCTTCAGGGCCGATGTCTCCCTGCCGTTCAGCGCCTGCCAGCGCGGACTCTCGGGGATGAAGAAGGCCAGAATCAAAAAAAGCGCAGCGGGAACGGCCTCGGCCCAGAACATCCAGCGCCAACCCCTTTGTCCATTCCACGAATCTAGGATGTCACTGTTCGTGAATGTTGCCGGAACCTCATCGGCCAACAGCCAGTTCACCACCTGTGCGCCTAATATACCTATCACAATCGTCATCTGATTGAGCGAAACCAAACGGCCACGCATGTCGCTGGGCGAAATCTCGGCAATATACATGGGCGACAGGGCCGATGCCACGCCGATGCCGATACCGCCCACGAATCGCGCCACGTTGAACAGCGTGAAGTCGTTGAAACAGCCCGTAGCCACGGCCGACACCGTGAAGAGCACCGCCGCCGTAATCAGGAGCGGCTTACGTCCGTAGCGGTCGGCCAATGCACCGGCCACCATCGCACCGATCAGACAGCCCACAAGAGCCGTGGACATCGCCACTCCCTGCATCGCAGGCGACGTCTCGATGCCGAAAAAGAGCTCGTAGAACGGCTTGGCACCACCGATGACCACCCAGTCGTAGCCGAACAGCAGCCCACCCATGGCCGAAACCATGCAGATGAAGTATGTAAACTTGTGAATGTGTTCCATAATCAATATAAGGTTCTGTTATCCCGTTAAAGGCATTGGCCATAAAACCACACCCATAACTTTTTCGGGTGCAAAGGTACGAGATTATTTTTTTGCAGAAAATTATTATCGCACACAATAAGATGGACGATTTTACGTTATGGCCAATGATACCAGTGAAAAGGATATTACGGGAAGCGACAAAGAGATTAAGAGAAGTGACAGGGACGTTTGCTCCGGCTGTCAACCCTTATTTCTTACTTCTTATTTCTTAACTCCCAAAGGCATCGTCCCTTTCACTCCTCTTCAATACTGAAAATGGATTCCTTGGCTCTTCACACATAGAAAGGTATCGTCCCTTTCACTCCCCTTTCACTCCCTTTAAATACCTTTAATTATGTATCGACAAAAAGATGGTTTTCGGGGCGAACGCTCCATCGTGTTGCCCCAGATGGTGGTCGAAGCCGAGCGCAACGACCCGTTGGTCTCCAGCCTCTACATCACGGACATCGGCTACTATCCATTGGCCGAACACCACTACCGCCAGCGCCCCGAGGGCATCGAGCAGCACGTGCTCATCTACTGCATCGAGGGCACAGGCTGGTACCGCGTCGGCGACCGCGAGTTCAAGGTCTCGGCCAACCAATACTTCATCCTGCCCGCGCGCGTACCCCACGCCTACGGCTGTGACGAGGGAATGCCTTGGACCATCTATTGGGTGCATTTCATGGGCGCCCATGCCGACATCTACGCCCAGGGAGCCCTCCAGCCCCAGGACGTACGGCCGGGCCTCCACTCGCGCATCAGCGACCGCAACAACATCTTCGAACAGATCATGCAGACCCTCAGCCAAGGCTACAGCCGCGAGAGCCTGCGCTACGTCTCGTCCCTGCTGCACTATTATCTGGCCTCGATGCGCTACCTGCAGCAATACCGCGACGCCGAGCGGCCCGATGCCTCGGGCGACGACCTCGACGTCATCACAGCAGCCATCCACTACATGCACGAGAACATCGAACACGCGCTGTCGCTGCAGCAGATGGCCAACTACGTGGGCTACTCCTCGTCCCACTTCTCCGCCCTCTTCAAGTCGCGCATGGAGCAAAGTCCATTGGCCTACTTCAACCGCCTGAAGGTCGAGAAGGCTTGCGAGATGCTCCGCACGACCGACATCAAGATCAACCAGCTCTGCTACAAGGTCGGCATCAGCGACAGCTACTACTTCTCCCGCCTTTTCACCAAGGTCATGGGCATCTCGCCGCGCGAATACCGCCTGCGCGAGCTGGAGGAGTGAGCGATGGACATTGGCCAAAAAAATAATTATTTCGGTTTTGGCCGATGGCGCTACATCAGCCATTGTGCCCGAAGGCAAGGCCGGAAGATACGCCCCAAAGTGAAAAAGATCGTAAAATAATCATTTTTGAACAATTACTTAAACCATTTCACAACATTATGAAACACAAGAATCTTATCCTCGTCGCCATCGCCGCGACCGCACAAATGGCATGGGCCATCGAACCCAAACCGACAACCGACGTCCCCGTCCAGCAGGGTGCCTACGAAGCCTCGTGGGAAAGCCTCGCCCAGTGGGAATGTCCCGAATGGTTCAAGGACGCCAAGTTCGGCATCTGGGCCCACTGGGGGCCACAATGCCAGGCCGAAGACGGCGACTGGTACGCCCGCCACATGTATTTCCAGGGCAACAGCCAGAACAAGTGGCACGTCGCCCACTTCGGTGACCCGAAGGAATACGGCCTGAAGGAGCTCATCCGCGACTGGAAGGCCGAAGAGTGGAACCCCGAAGAACTCGTGGCCCTCTACAAGAGCGTCGGCGCACGCTACTTCTTCACCCTCGGCCAACACCACGACAACTTCGACCTCTGGAACTCCCCCTACCAGGAGTGGAACTCGGTCAACATCGGCCCCAAACGTGACATCGTCGGCGAGTGGGCCGCCGCCTGCCAGAAGTACGGCCTGCCACTCGGCATCTCCATGCACGGCAGCCACACCTGGACCTGGCTCGAACCATCCCAGCCCTACGACGGCAACCTGACCCGCGAGGAGGGTGCCGGCCAATGGTGGGAGGGATTCGACCCGCAGGAGCTCTACGCCCAGCGTCATCCACACAGCACCAACTGGAACCGCACCCGCGGAATCCACGACCAGTGGGGTTGGGCCAATGGCGCATCCCTGCCCGATGAGGCCTACAAGAAGAAGTTCCAGAACCGCGTGCTCCAGTGCATCAACGACTACCGGCCCGCCATGCTCTACTTCGACGACACGGTGCTGCCCTTCTACGGCTGCGACGACCAGATAGGCCTCAACATCCTGCAGCACTACTACAACAGGAACATCCAGGCCGATGGCTCCGCACCCGTCGTCGTCATGGGCAAGATCCTGGAGGCCCAGCACAAACGCGCCATGCTCTGGGACGTCGAACGCGGCGTGCCCGACCACATCCAGAAGGACTATTGGCAGACCTGCACCTGCATCGGCAACTGGCACTACAGCCAGGCCACCTACAAGGGAGACCACTACAAGTCCGCCCAGCAGGTCATCTCCATGCTCATCGACATCGTGTCCAAGAACGGCAACCTCCTGCTGAACATCCCCGTGCGCGGCAACGGCACCATCGACGACAAGGAGCGCGCCATCCTCGCCGACATCAAGGAGTGGATGGACCAGAACTCGTCCAGCATCTACGGCACCCGCCCGTGGAAGACCTTCGGCGAGGGACCATTGGCCGACAACACCAACCCGATGACCGCCCAGGGCTTCAACGAGAACATCGACTATTCGGCCAATGACGTGCGCTACGTCCAGCGGAACGACACGGTCTTCGCCACCATCATGCGCTGGCCATCGGACGAGACCTTCACCTTCAAGGCCCTCGGTCAAGCCTCAGAATACTACAGCGGCAAGGTCGTGGGCGTCAACCTCCTGGGCCACGGCAAGGTCCCGTTCAAACAGACGCCCGACGGCCTTCAGGTCACCTTGCCCGACACGCCTGTAAACAAGATCGCGCCGGTCTTCTCCATCTCGTTCAAGACCACCAAAAAGAAACAATAAAGTAGCATTGGCCAAAAAACAAACTATAGTGATATGGCCAATGTCTTTCCTCACCCCCACAAAAAAGCAAGCGAGCCCAGACGCAATGTCTGAGCTCGCAATTATTTATTGTTGTGCGATTCTTTAGAATACGCCCTGAGCCATCATAGCCTTGGCAACCTTCATGAAGCCGGCAACGTTAGCGCCCTTCACGTAGTTGACATAGCCGTCGGCCTCGGTGCCGTACTTGACGCAGTTCTCGTGGATGTTCTCCATGATCCAGAGCAACTTGGCGTCAACCTCCTCAGAAGTCCATGCGAGACGCTCTGAGTTCTGGGTCATCTCAAGACCTGATACCGATACACCACCGGCGTTAGAGGCCTTACCTGGAGAGTAGAGAATCTTGGCATCCTGGAACACCTTGATGGCGGCAGGAGTGGTAGGCATGTTGGCACCCTCG
>JAEEGL016674912.1_pt1 | contig 10119 bp, 6 predicted proteins | sample 9134231 | NCBI WGS metagenome assembly JAEEGL01 (sample SAMN16246548, study PRJNA631951) | gut metagenome | biome: gut microbiome; feature: rumen; material: fiber-attached | host: Bos | place: Iran: Karaj | collected 2018-10 | reverse complement strand
CTGGCAGGACTGCGGTGGTGGTGGGAGGTGGTCCCGGAGGTATGCAGGCGGCTTCTACTTTAGCACAGCGCGGATTTCTTGTCACGCTGCTGGAGAAAAACAGCTGTCTAGGCGGAGCGCTGAACTATGCGGACAAGCCGCCCCATAAACACTTAGTAACCCGGATACGGGATGTCATGGCCCGAGAGCTGGAGATGCTTGGAGTTACAGTACAGCTGAATACCGCGGCCACCGCCCAGCTTTTGAAGCAGCTTGATCCTGACACGGTGATTATAGCTACTGGAGCGCGCCCCATTCGCCCCGACATCCCACTTTCAGGGGAAGTCCATACCTTCGAGGATGTCTTGTCCGGCGACGTTGTCCCCTCCGGGCGTGTCATTGTGGTGGGCGCTGGTCTGGTTGGGCTGGAGACCGCTGAGTTTCTTGCCGAACGCAGTTGTGACGTAACTGTTCTGGAAATGACGTCTGTGGTGGGCGCCGGTGTGTATCCCAGTGTGGTTGACCTGCTGAAAAAGAATCTCGCCGAACACGGAGCAAAGATCCTGACGAGGCATAAACTTATTTCCGTTGCTCCAGGCGGCGCATATGTCCAGACACCCCAGGATAAGGTGGAAATCCCCTGTGATTCTGTGGTTTTAGCTTTGGGATCTGCTCCAGAACGCAGCGTTGTCTCCGCGATACAGGCAGAATTTCCTGAGGCCGTTGTTATTGGGGATGCCCTGCGCGGCCGCCGTATGATGGAAGCCACCGCAGAAGGTTTTATAAGTGCTTTCCATGCATAGACGGACAAGGTCAGATAAAACTGCACAAAGTGGGATTATGGGTTAGTCAACTGATATCTATCTTTTCTCATTGCCGATTCAATCTATTGGGTAACACAAACTCCCCGATGTTACAGTAGGCTCAACCTGCTCAAATTGAACGCTGCAACAAGCGGATGGCTGACAGGCTTTTCTGCGGACATAAAAGCCCAAAGAGGTGTTGGTCAGCCAGTTGCTCCTCTTATTGTAGCTTAGGAATGTGATGGAAAGAAAGCCAGACTGGCTGCCCGGCTTTCCTGTCCAAATTTATTGTAATAGGAGGCCTCATCATGAAGGAAATTATGGAACGCAGAAGTGTCCGTACCTACACCAGCCAACCTGTGCCTGATGAGAGCCTGCAGCGTCTCCTCAAGGCGGCGATGCGGGCTCCCTCTGCGGGGAACTCACAGCCGTGGGAGTTTGTCGTAATTCGGGATCGAAATATGTTAGACGCTATTCGGATATTCCACCCCTATGCCGCAGCTCTCCGGACTGCCCCCTGTGCTATCGTCGTGTGTGGAAATCTTCTCCGACAAATCTTCCCTGGCTATTGGGTCCAGGACTGTTCCGCAGCCACAGAAAATATTCTTCTGGAGGCTGTCCACCTCGGCCTTGGGGCTGTCTGGATGGGACTTCATCCAACGCAGGAGCGGGTATCCGATATGTCTCAGTTACTGGGACTCCCAGAGACTGTGGTGCCGCTGTGTGTTATCGCTGTAGGCTTCCCAGCGCAGGAGCCTCCTCCCATTGACACATTTCATCCAGAATATGTCCATTTTGATCGCTGGGATCAGTACTAAAATGGATGAGGAAGGACATTTCTTTTGCGGTTGCTAACACATGGGAGAACGGATTATCGCTTTGAACAGATTCGACTTTTGGGAGTGTTTTCCAGATGCCCCATCGCATCCCGTTTACGGCGAAAAATATTGGGATAGACATAGCATACCGCTGTCCTTGGGCAGCGGTATGCTTGTTTGTATCATCATATTTCTGGCTCTTGTCAATTGTTGGGGTAAATGTCTGTAATTATGAATGAGACCGCCTCATCCAGTGAGGTAACCTCAGGACTATGCGTGTTTCAGGATGACCTAATGAGTCAGATATAGATCTGCTGTTGCCTCTAGCACGTCGTGCTGGAAGTCAGATAGGCTGGACGCAGTGTTCAAGCGTGCCTGGTTGTCGGATTCCTCCGTGTAAATGGCAGCGATGACCTTGTCGGCAGAGCTTTCTCCGTTTGACTTCGTTTCATGACATAGTCAAATGCTCTTTTATGGTCTTAGCACCGTAACCGGAATCACAAGCACCCCGTCAGGCCGTTGGTAGGCTGCGTTTGACATACCGCACAGAACACAGAGAATCGCGGGCGGCTTGCCTTTCGGATCGGCCTCGATCTGCTTCTTGATTTCCAATAGATTGGAAGCCGCTGCGTCAATTTGATTGGCGCCCAGCTTAATTTCAAAGGCACACCAATCGCCCTCCGGGAGCTCAATCACGGCGTCGATCTCCCGATTTCTGTAATCCTGATAGTGATACAGGTTTGCACCGAAGGATTCTGCATAGATCTTCAGATCACGTTCACAGAGAGCTTCGAACAGAAAACCCAGTGTTTCCAGATCGTGGAGCAGACTTTCCGGCGTTGCACGGAGTAGGGCACAGGCAAGAGACGGATCGGAAAAGTGCCGTTTTTCCGCTTGCTTGACGCGTACAGACGACCGTATGCCGGTGGAGAAAGGCGGCTGGTTGTCGGTCAGGAAAAGGCGCTTGAAAATGTCCAAATATGCCGCGACGGTATTGCGGTCGATGTCTTCATCGTCTATCGCTTTGATATCGTTGATCAGCGTTTTATCCGTAGCGGTTGTACTCTCATTTCTCGCAAGAGAACGGAGCAGCAGCCGCATTTTTGTTGTGTCACGTTTTATACCGTCTATACGGTAAACATCGTCATCGATCACGGCGCTCAGGTATTCCGCCGGAAGCAAAGATGCCTGCTGCGCGGAGAGCCCCAGACTGCCGGGCCAGCCGCCGCGGAGGATCAGCTCGATCAGCTTCTTTAAGCTGACTTCTCCGGTCATTGCCTGTGCCAGCTCACCATGGCACAGATCATAAAGGGAAACCTTTCCGCTGGAATCTCCGGATTCATACAGAGACATGGGACGCATACGGAGTCTCGCGATTCTTCCCGCACCGCTGTGGAGGATCCCCTTGTGATTCGGCGTGGCGGAACCGGTCAGAATATATTGCCCCTTTTGATGTGTCTGGTCAACCTTATAGCGGACAGCATCCCAAAGCGGCGGCACTTCCTGCCATTCATCAATCAGACGCGGCGTCTCGCCGTCAAGCACCAAGTCCGGAGAAAGCTCGGCTAACTGTCGATTTTGAAAGTTTCCGGCAGGATCGCCAATGTAAATTTCACTCTTGCTGTGAAAAGCGGAAGTCCAGGTTTTGCCGCACCATTTCGGCCCCTCGATGCATACCGCACCGAAAGTGGACAGGTAATCTTCCATCTGCTTGTCAATGATGCGGGGGCGATATTCGGATTATTTCATAGAGTGCTCCTCCTGCTAATGCTAATCTGAACATAGTATAATTCAATCTGCGAAATTTTACAAGTACAATCAGCAAGATTTTACATTTTCGTTCAGCACATCACCATCGCTTGTATTTGCAATTTGTACCAGTGTTTACTTGAAACTTTGCAACTATACAAGCTCTGTCCCCCATGTTATTATGACATCGTTATTTAGGGCGGAGCATTTTAGGGCGGAGCAAGTTAGGGAGAACGAGAAGAAACGAGGGGCATAGTGCGCCCTGCGTTCGAAAAAAACAAAAAATTATATAAATTATATCAAGTCAAAGAAATCAAAAGGACACGAAGAGCTGTACCGTATGAGCGGATTGGTTTTTCGTGTCTTTTATACTCAGAAGGCAGACATTCAGCAGAAATCTTAGCTATGTTAGTTGAAAACTTTGCAACTATACAAGCTACGCCCTCAATGCTACAATGGCATTGTTATTTAGGGCGGAGTAAGTTTAGGGCGGAGTAAGTTTAGGGAGAAGTAGAAGTAATATGAGGGCATAGTGCGCCCTTTATTAAAAAATATCAAATTCAAGAAATCAATAAGACACGAAAAGCTATACCCGTATGGGACGATTGGCTTTCCGTGTCTTTTTATATACATCTGCGCAAATGTGCTGTAACCTTGCCAGTCACGGTACAGCAGGAAACCGTCAAAGCAAGAACCTTATCAGTCAAAGAACCAAACCGTCGGGACGGTACGGCAAACCCGTCCAAGGGAGCTTGGCAAGCTTCCGACCTGCGCGCCACAGTCAGAGTGTGGTCCCGGCAGCGCAGGAACGCGCATCCCCAATCTGTTGCCGGACAGATCAAAGGACACGGGCAACTCGTGACAAAATGTCACGAGTTGCAGCCGAGCTGAAGCGGCTGTGTCCGCCGCAGTTCCTCCGAACAGGGAATTCTCCCTATGCGGCATTCGTACTGAACGTGGCAAAAGTAAAAAGAGACAGAAAACTTGCGGAAACGAAAAAGTCCCGAAATTGCAGGGGCTTTCGGCACGGACAAGCTTCTGATTCCGGAGAAATTGACCGGAAATGAACACCAACGCCAACGGGTGAACTGTGTCCTTCAAGCAAAAACGACTGATAAGGAGATTTGAGATATGACAATTAAAGTGACCAACAAGGGCACCTATTACACCCTGATCGCCCAGCTCGACAAGCTGGCGCGGCATAACCGGCAGGGCAGCTTCCGCACGAAGGAGCGCTACTACGAAGCCTACAAACGCTTCTGCGCATACCTTGCGGACGAATACCGTCTGCAAAAGCTGTCGAATATCAGCGGCAAGCATCTTGTGAGTTATGTGCTGTACTTACAGGAAAACGGCAAATCGTCTAGCACGATCAAAACCGATCTTGCCGCCATCCGATTTTTCCACGACAAGATTAGCAGTGCAAAATACATACTGCCGACCAATGCGGAGCTTGGTGTCGAGCTGGAGCGTCGGCGCTTTGGTGGTGTTGACCGCACTTGGAGCAGCATCGAGTTCAACAAGCTGCTGGGTAAGGCGTTGGCGGAGAATCGCTATGACTACATCCTTGCGCTGTATCTGGCGCGTTACGCGGGGCTGCGCATCCACGAGTGCTTTCGCATCGACACAGCCGCAGCGGAGCAGGCACTGCGGGAGAATGTCATTACAGTCAAGGGCAAGGGCGGCAAGGTGCGTACTGTGCCAATCAATGGGAATATCGCCGTCGCGATGAGCAAGCAGTTGGAGCGCACAGAGCGCGGACACAAGCTGCTGGTGCCGGACGATGTGCCAACTGACCGCGCGATCAACCGCTTGCAGCTTTTCATCTTGAAGCACCGCGAGGAAATTCAGACCGAGGACGCACGGCATCCCCTGACGTTCCACGGACTGCGGCACACCTACGCCGCGGAGAAGTACAAAGAGCTGACAGAACGCGGTATGAGCGAGCTGGACGCGCATTTCGCGGTTTCCCGACTGCTTGGACACGAGCGCGCCGACGTGACGAACATCTATCTCGCTTCGGTGAAGAAGGAGACTCACGATGGAGAATAATTACCGTTCGTTTGACGAGCTGCCGCTTGCGCTACGCGTGGAGGATCTGATGCCCGTTCTCGGCATTGGACGCAACACGGCGTATGAGCTGGTGCGCTCCGGACAAATTCGCAGCATCAAAGTTGGAAAGCAGATTCGCATACCGAAGGAAGCACTCCGCGAGTATCTCAGCGGCAAAGAGATTTAAAATAAACATTTGCTTGTCTGCCGCGCGGGGTATATCATGATCGTGGTATATCCTGCGCGGCGAAAGGAGGTTATCATGCCACGCAAGAGCACAACGGGCCGTGGTGCCAATGGCAACGGCTCGATCAGAAAAATTACAACCACACGCAATGGAAAATCATATACATACTGGCAGGCGCGCTATACCGAGGGTTTTGATGCCGTGACAGGTAAGCAGATTCAGCGTTCTATTACAGGGAAAACGCAAAAGGAAGTGGCGCAGAAGCTGAAAGAGCGCACTTATGAGATCGATCAGGGCACCTATCAGGCACCGTCAAAAATGACAGTAGGCGAATGGTTCACTATATGGCTGCGTGAGTATTTGGGCGCTGTAAAACCGTCTACTTCTTACCTGTATGAACGGGTTGTCGAACTCTACATTCGTCCGCAGCTTGGACAGCAGCGGCTCGACAGCTTAAAGCCGCACATGATACAGGCGTTTTACAACCGTCTGTACCATCCGGAGCGGTCCGATGCTGACCCGCTCAGTGCGAAAACAATCAAAAACATTCACGGCGTGTTTCATAAGGGACTCCAGCAAGCCGTTCTCAACGGCTGCCTGCGCACAAATCCCGCGGACGCCTGCGTTCTTCCGAAGATCAACAAAAAAGAACTCCATCCGATGGATGAAGTTCAAACAGCGGCTTTCCTCAAGGAAATCTCAGGACATCAGTATGAGCAGCTTTATAAAATTGCGCTGTTTACCGGCCTTCGGGAAGGAGAAGTATTGGGCTTGACCTGGGACTGTGTTGATCTTGACAAAGGCACCCTGCTCGTAAAACAGCAGCTGCGGCGTGAGCAGAAAAAGGGCGGCAAGTTTTATTTCTCTTCGCCGAAAAACGGCAGGTCCCGCTGCCTGACGCTCGCGCCCACTGTTGTGAAGCAATTTCGTTTGCAAAAATTACGTCAAAATGCCATGCGCATGGAAGCGGGAAGCCTGTGGGAAGACCGCAATCTTATCTTCACCAATGCCGTTGGCTATTATCTTTCCTACCGCACCATATATGATTGCTTCAAGCGAATCGTAAAGCGGATCGGGACACCGGAAACCAGATTTCATGATCTGCGCCATACCTATGCTATTGTTGCGATCAAGAGCGGAGATGACATCAAAACCGTGCAGGAAAATCTTGGGCACGCAACTGCTGCGTTTACGCTCGATATTTACTGCCACGTCACGGAGCAGATGAAACAATCCAGCGCCGACCGTATGGAGCAGTTTATTCAGAGCGTTTCCAACGGGTAATGCAATAAGGCTAAAAATAAGGCTAACAAGCATTCTTTCTCTTGTATCTGCAACTTTTCTGTGCAAAACACGGCGAAAAACAAAAGAAAAAGCACCGAAATCTTACGACTTCGATGCTTTTCTCTGGTGCGCGGTACAGGACTCGAACCTGTGACCCCATGCACGTCAAGCATGTGCTCTACCAGCTGAGCTAACCGCGCAAGCGAGCATGGATTATATTAACGCAGAGGTTCTGAAATGTCAAGCCTTTTTTTCAGACTTTTCTTTCGCTATAATAAATGACAAATCAATAGTATGGGGGAGAATGTGGTTCTCATGGAAAAACTGGGCTTCGACAACGACAAATATCTTTCAATGCAGTCCGCGCATATCCGCGAGCGGATCTCGCATTTCGGCGGCAAGCTGTACCTCGAATTCGGCGGCAAGCTGTTTGACGATTTCCACGCCTCGCGCGTCCTGCCCGGCTTCCAGCCCGACAGCAAGGTGCGCATGCTCCAGCAGCTCCGCGACGACGTTGAGATCGTCATCGCGGTCAACGCCAACGACATCGAGAAAAACAAGGTGCGCGGCGACCTCGGCATCACCTACGACGACGACTGCCTGCGCCTGATGGACTCCTTCCGCACGCTCGGTCTCTACGTCGGCAGCATCGTGGTGACGCAGTACGCCGGCCAGAGCGGGGCGGACGCCTTCCTCAAGCGGCTCGACGCGCTGGGCGTGCGCAACTACCGCCACTACCCCATCGCGGGCTATCCCTCGGACGTTGCGCACATCGTCAGCGACGAGGGCTTCGGCAAGAACGACTACATCGAGACCACGCACTCGCTCGTCGTCGTCACCGCGCCCGGCCCGGGCAGCGGCAAGATGGCGACCTGTCTGAGCCAGCTCTACCATGAGCACAAGCACGGCGTGGCGGCGGGCTACGCGAAGTTCGAGACCTTCCCGATCTGGAACCTGCCGCTCAACCACCCCGTCAACCTCGCCTACGAGGCGGCGACCGCCGACCTCAACGACGTCAACATGATCGACCCCTTCCACCTCGCCGCCTACGGCGAGACGACGGTCAACTACAACCGCGACGTGGAGATCTTCCCCGTGCTGCGCACGATCTTCGAGCGGCTGCACGGCGCGTGCCCCTACCAGTCCCCCACCGACATGGGCGTCAACATGGCCGGCAACTGCATCATTGACGATGAGGTCTGCCGCCGCGCCTCGCGCATGGAGATCCTGCGCCGGTACTACAACGCGATGGTCGCGCGCGTCAAGGGCGAGGCCGAGGACGAGGAGCTGCGCAAGCTGGAGCTCGTGATGCAGAAGGCCGAGGTCACGACCGACATCTGCCCCGCCTTCGCCGCGGCGAACGCCCGCGCCGAGGAGACCGGCGCCCCGGCCGGCGCGATGCTGCTGCCCGACGGGCGGCTCGTGACGGGCAAGACCTCCAACCTGCTCGGCGCGTCGGCTTCGATGCTGATGAACGCGATGAAGGTCATGGGCGGCATCCGGGACGAGCTCGACCTGATCCCGGACGTGCTGATCAAGCCGATCTCGCAGCTCAAGACCGATCACCTGGGCCACCGCAACCCGCGCCTGCACTCCGACGAGGTGCTGCTGGCGCTGGCGATCTCGGGCCTGACCAACCCGCTGGCGGCGCTGGCGCAGGAGCAGCTGGACAAGCTCAGCGGCTCCGAGGCGCACTTCTCCGTCATCATCTCGGAGGAGGACATCCAGCTCTACAAGAGCCTCGGCATCCACGTCACCTGCGAGCCGCACTACGAGGTCAAGCGGTTCTACCACAAATAACGAACGCGGCACGGCCGCTTTCTTAGCAGAAAAACGGGGCGCAGGAAAACCTGCGCCCCGTTCGTTTTTCGCTCAGCTCCGCTTCATGACCTGCATCCAGCAGTGCTCCATGTCGGGCGGGAGCACGACCTCCGTCACGCCGCCGTCGGGATCGAAGCCGAAATTGTTCTCCACCATGACGATCTCCTCCGCGCTGCTGATCGACGCGCGCTGCTCCGTGAAGGTCAGCGTCGAGCCGAGGCGCGTCGCGAGGTCGTAGCCCTGCACGTTCCGGTTCTTCCCGACGAAGTCCCGGCTGCCGTTCCGGCGCATGACCGCCGTGACCTGCGCGCTCTCCCCCGCGGGAACGGTCACGTCGAACGCGAGGTAGAACACGCGGCGCATGATATAGGCCTCGAATACCTCCTCCAGCGCGCCGAAGTAGCGCTCGCGCGCGTCGCTGCTCAGAACGCCGTACTGCGTCAGATGCTCCGCGGCCATGCGGTAGAGCAGCTCGCGCGTGATCCCGCCCGCGGTCGGGTCCGCGCCGTACTGCCACTCGTACTTCCCGCTGTCGAGCCGGTCGTCGATGATCTGGCGCAGGAAGACGTCCAGCGTCGTTTCATAGCGCGTGACCTCCGCCGTCACGTCGATCTCCGTGCCCGCATCGCCGCCCATGTTCGCGTAGCCCTGCAGCGTATAGTCCGCAATGTCGTCGCCGTAGAGGACGAGGTACATCGGCTCCGGCGCGCGGTACTCGCTGCCGAGCCCGCCGACGATGCGCGTGCCGAAGCCGTTCTCCCGGTCGTTCGTGCCGCCGTTGGAGCCGTAGGTCATGACGACCGTTTTGTCGTAGTCCATATGGAACGAGATCTGCAGCGAGGGGTTCACCGCGTCCGTCGGCGCGACGACATAGTTGTCGATCCGGTAGACCGTGACCGGCTCGTTCAGATCGGGCGCGGGAGCGAAGGCCGCGGCCTGATAGCTGCCGTCCGACAGGAGGGAAACGTACTCCTCCCAGCGCGAGATCTGATCGAGATTGAGGCGCATGTCCGGGTCGTTCCCGCCGGCCGCGTCGCAGAAGCCGCCGGAATACGCCCCGGCGTACAGCGTCGTCTCCTGCGGGGCGCCGTCCACCGTGACGGTCGGCAGCTCCGCCGTGTTGGCGCTCGCCGCGACGGGATAGAGCAGCCGCAGCGTCCGGTCCTCGTCCGTGCCGTTCGTCAGCGTGTACGCGTCCGTGACGACGGCCGCGGCGTTCCACGCTTCGTAGGTCTGTCCGTCGCCGAGGCGCTCCGTCCGCGAGCGGTAGGGGGAAAAGTCGTAGTCCACGTGCCGCGCCGCGGTGACGCCTTCGCCGCCCTCGCGCACCGTCAGCGGGAGCACGGGGCCGACGTAGTCCATGTAGCTGCAGCCGTCCTCCCCGCCGCCTCCGCCGCCGGGACTCGAAGCGGCGGGTGTGGAAACG